>TARA_R110001583_G_scaffold174592_1_pt1 | contig 10705 bp, 5 predicted proteins | sample TARA_R110001583 | Tara Oceans TARA_R110001583 (sample SAMEA4398432) | marine metagenome | biome: Polar Biome; feature: [MES] marine water layer (ENVO:01000295) within the mesopelagic zone...; material: water (ENVO:00002006), including particulate matter (ENVO:01000060) such as...... | reverse complement strand
AGCCAACTTCTCGCAATATTTCAGCCGCTTTTTTTGCGTGAAAATATTTTAAATCCTTTCTCCAGTTTAGATAACCAACTCTATTCATTTCATATAAATCTCTAGGAATTTCCCATCTACAAATATGCTGACAACGGACAGTTAATTGCAATGCTTCTGATGAATTTGGAGCAAATTTATTCAATTGCTCTGTCATTCTTTTAGCATATATCAACTCTTTTGGGAATTCCTTTCCTTCAAAAAGTTCTGTATTTGGGTCTTGACCATTTGCTTTATCAAATAGTTGTATTGCTTTTATAAATTTTTCTGAATTAATCATTTGCAAGAATTAATCTCAAATTTATTCATAAAATACTATATATACAACTAGAAACTCTATTCACCAATTAATTGTTTCATTGCAAATACCCAGTATGTGATGTTTCTTTGGAGTCATATTCTTTAGTAAAAATGAAATAGAATCTAAAACTTCTAATTCTATTCTTTAGGTTTTCAAATATTTAAACTATATTTATAAAAACCAATGCATTCTATTTACTAAAATATAATACTATAATTATAGTATTTTTAAATAATTTTAACTTATAATGCGTTTTTATTAACAATAGTACGTTTTTGTAATTTTTACTTCACTATAATAGCGTTTATTGTATAATATTCATATATTTATAAAAAAATATCATATTGAAAAAATCAACGCAATTACCCCTATTCTCATCCTATGAATATGACTCAAGGTTTTACGATGAACTCTTCAAAAATAATAATGAGGTTAGAGAAATCTACAAAACTCTTTTTAAATTATTTGGAGAATATTCGGTAAGTGAATTTAATCGTTTAAATAATCAAGCAAAAGAATCTTTTTTTAATTTAGGAATTACATTTCAAGTTTATGGTTCCAGCGAAGTGAAAGAACAAATTTTTCCGTTTGACTTGTTTCCAAGAATTATTGCCAAAAAAGAATGGGAAACAATTGAAAAAGGTGTTTTACAAAGAAGTAAAGCATTAAATCTTTTTTTGTGGGATCTTTACCATTCTCAAAAAATAATTAAAGATGGAATTGTTCCTTTAGATTTAATAAGTACTTCCGTAAATTTTTTACCTCAAATGAAAAATTTAGATGTACCAGAAGGAATTTATAACCATATTTCAGGTACTGATTTAATTAAACATTCTGATGGAAATCATTATGTTTTAGAAGATAATATAAGGTGTCCTTCAGGTGTAAGTTATGTTTTAGGAAACAGAAATGCAGTAAAACACGCATTATTTGGTGTTTTTAATAAATATAAAGCTCAAACGGTTGTTGATTATGGCTCTAATTTATTAGAAATAATGGAGTCTGTTAAACCAAAAGGTGTTGACAATCCTGTCTGTGTAATACTTACTCCTGGAGTTTATAATTCTGCATATTACGAACATTCCTTTCTTGCAAAACAGATGGGTTTAGAATTGGTTGAAGGTCGTGATTTAGTTATCGAGAACGATTTTGTATACAAAAGAACCATCTTTGGACTTGAAAAAGTTGATGTTATTTACAGACGAATTGATGATTTATATATAGATCCATTAGTATTTAAATCCGACTCATTATTAGGAGTCCCAGGATTGTTTTCTGTATATAAAAAGGGACATGTAAGCCTTGTTAATGCACCTGGAACAGGAGTGGCTGATGATAAAGCTATTTACACCTATATGCCACAAATTATTAAATATTATTTAGATGAAGATCCTATATTAAATAATGTACACACGTACCATTGTAGTCGCAAAAATGAATTGCAACATGTATTAGAAAATGTAGACAAATTAGTTGTTAAACCAGTTGATGAATCTGGAGGTTACGGTATATCAATTGGAAATAAACTTAGTAAAGAAGAAATTGAAAAAGTAAAGGAAACTATTACAGCAAATCCTCGTAAATACATTGCGCAACCAATAATGGCTTTATCAACACACCCTACATATATAGAAGAAAGTCAATCTTTTGAACCAAGACATCTTGACTTAAGAACATTCACATTATTAGGAAAAGATAAAGATTTTGTATTAAAAGGAGGACTTTCAAGAGTTGCTTTAAGAAAAGGAAATTTAGTAGTTAACTCATCTCAAGGTGGCGGTTCTAAGGACACCTGGGTTTTAAAATAAGAAAAAACATATGTTAGCAAGAGTAGCCAATAATCTTTTTTGGATGGGACGTTATATTGAACGATCAGAACATCTGGCAAGGTATTTAAATGTCAATTATTTTTCATCTTTAGATGCTCCTAATGAAATTTCAGGTTCTAGGCAGTTTGTGTTAAGATCGATAATGTACATGGCAGGAAATGAAATAATAGACTCTAAAGTAGAATTAAAAGAAGAGGATGTTTTGTACAATGTAGGATTGAATATGGACAAGCCCTATTCAATATTAGCCTCAATAAATAATGCTCATAACAATGCCAAAAGTTCAAGAGATATAATTTCAACTGAATTATTTGAATCTATAAATAAAATTAATCATAGTGTAAAAGATTACTCAGCTTCCGATTTTGTTAAAAATGGCTTGTACGATTTTACATTAATGATAACCAAATCTACTTCTGAATTAAGGAGTAAAATTGGAAGTACATTACTGCATGATGAAGTTTATGCAATTATTATGCTTGGTATTTATTTTGAAAGAGCACTACAAGTTACAAGAATAATAAATGCGAAATATAGTGATGCCTCTGTTGAAAAAGCAGCTTATGGGGAATTATCTGTAAATAATTACCAATGGACAACATTATTAAAATGTGTTTCAACTTATGACATGATGAGGCGTTTTTATAAGAAAACCCCTACACGAAATTCAACTTTAGAGTTTTTAATATTAAATTCAAAATGTCCAAGATCTATTAAAAGTTGCTTAAATCAAATTCATAAATACATAACTATTCTATCAAAAAACCGTGCAATACCTACTAATTCTGCAGCCTTTTTAATTGGAAAAATAAACGCAGAATTTGACTATAAATTAATTGAAGATATTGACGATAATTTAGAAGATTTTATTAGTGAATTGATTAGTAATTTAATACTAATAGGTGAAAAACTAGAAGAAGATTATTTTAAAATAACAGATACTATTGCTAAAATTGAAAACAAAAAAACCCAAGCCCAAACTCAATAAAAAATAAGTCAATTATATTATTGGCTTTGCGATTGAGTTTGGCTTTGAGTTTGTATTAAACTTGGTCTGATGTCAACAGAAACTTCCATTTCGTTTTTACCTGAACTATAGGTTACGCCTTTTAATGGAGGTACATCTAAATAATCTCGTCCATGAGCAATAACAATGTGTTGATTTTTAGGGATCTGATTGTTTGTAGGGTCAAAATCTACCCAACCAAAATTAGGAATATAAACCGAAAACCAAGCGTGAGAAGCATCAGTTCCTATCAATTTTACCATTCCTTCTGGTGGTAAAGTTTCAATATAACCGCTTACATACCTTGCTGGCAAACCAACAGATCTAACACAAGCAATTGCAATTTGAGCAAAATCTTGACAAACTCCTTTTTTATCTTTCATAACCTCATCCAAAGGCGTAGCAATATCTGTATACCCCGAAACAAAATCAAAATCATTAAAAATACGCTCCATCAAATTATAGGAAGCTTCAAATACAGAACTGTTTTTTTTAAAAGAACTTTTAGCATATTTTTTTATTTCATCGGAAACAGTTGAAATCAAGGGTGATTTTAACACAAACTGCTTAGCCTCTAATGTATCAGCATTATACTCCTTTAACAATTTTTTAGCTTCCTTTACAGTTACCTTTTTAGCATCCTCCAAATTAAAACTCAACAATTGAGCATTATAATCTCTAAAAACTCTACTACGTGCTGTAACTTCTAATTCTTGGTGATATTGTTGAATTGAAAATCGAGTTATTGCGTTTCCAAAAAAATCAAGTCTTTCTGAAATATCTGTAGGCTTTGGGCTAATTTCTAACCTATAATCTAACAATGATTGCCCACTGCAATCTTTTGGTTTTATTGTTGCCAAATTATGGCAAAACGAGGCGCCATTTTCATACTTATATCGCGTGGTATGTATAATTTCGAAAACCATATTATTTTGTTGATTTTACCAATTGACTTTGTTGGTATGCGTGATTAAAATAGGTGTTTGAAATTGACAATGAAGTAGCATGTAACAAATCGCTCAATTCTTCTAATAATTCATCTAATTGCATTCGCATATTCGATTTTAAATCTACTTTCATCAACTCTTCAACACTTAAACTTTGAATTTTTTCGAAAGTCTTGTAAATATTTTTTTGACATTCTGTAAACTCATTATCGCTATTATTTGGCAATTGATTAATATCTTTTTTCAGTCTTTTAATTTGATATGTGAGTGACTTTGCATATTCCTTATCCAACAAAACTAAACTTATCACGTTCTCTAAACTTAAATAAGATTTATAACTGTACCTGTAAATATTTAAACTTTCATGGCTACTAAGTAAAGATTCCAAAATTTCATATTCCAACTCTTGATTGCGTTGAATTATTATTAACGATCTAAACTTTGCAATTGTCATTGTAGCTTCTTCCATTTGCAACCCAATAAAATAAAGTAACAAACCTTGTTTTACTAGAATACTCTCTTCTGTAAGAGCCATAAAAGCAATTAACCTAGTAATAATCCTGTCTAAAAATTTTACTATAATAGGTATCGTATAATTTTCCTCCTCTTTAAAATCTCTCCATACTTTTTGAATTCCATCAAAAACCCTCCACATATCTCTAGACCACAAATTTCGAAGCGAGTAATAAGAAAAATTAAAACTTGAAATAGTTTGGGCAAAACTACCAATTCTATTTTCATCTAAAATTACAGATTCAATTTCCTTAAGTGGATTTCTCATTGCTTCTTCCTCATTTTCTCCAGTAAATCCAGGAAAAGTTGAAGTAATATTTGTAATTGACTGAAATAAAACTTTTAAACTTTCTGAATCAGATTTTCTATGATTAAATTGAACATTTACCATTTGATTTAGCACCATTCGTAAATACCGAGCAGTAACAATTGTTCTACCTACATATCTACCAGACCAAAACAAATTTTCAGCAGTATCACTAGGAACATCGTTTATCCCTGTAAAATTATTAGAAGTTGTATTGTGCCATGAGTAATTTTGAATATTAGTCTGAACATTATCACTAACCACCCAAAAATCTTTACTTGTTCCTCCTTTTTGATTAGAGACTACCAATTCTTTTCTTTCTGCAGCAACACGAACCAATCCTCCTGACAAAACACTATATCCATCATCTTTAGCTATAGAAAAAGTACGACATACAATTTTACGAGGTTCTAAATACCCATCAACAAAATTTGGAGCCGTAGAAAAATTAATATTTTCCTGTGCTACAAACTGATACGGTGCTTTTAAAATCTTCATCTTCAGATTTTTCAGCTCTTCACTCGTTAAAAACTCTCCAAAATAAATATGTTCTCTATGAGTACGATCAATTCTTTTAACAACCAACGTAGAAAGATGTTCTAATACAAATTTCAACTCCTTTTTTTGCCCACACCACCAAGAAGCTATTTGGGGTAATAATAGTTCTTCGTTTAAAAAATATTTACAAACACTATTTAAAAAAGGGATTAATCCCGGATTTTCAAGAATTCCACTTCCAATTGGATTTACAATGGCAACATTTTGAAGTCTCACAACTTCCATCAACCCGGCAATTCCTAAATACGAATCTTCTCTTAACTCCAACGGATCCATAAAAACATCATCAACTCTTCGTAAAATTACATCAATCTGCTTTAGTCCTTTTAAAGATTTCATCCATAATTTTCCAGCTCTAACAACCAAATCTCCTCCTTTTACTAAAGGATATCCCAAAAAGGAGGACAAATATGAATGCTCAAAATAAGTCTCATTATGCGGTCCTGGAGTTAATATAACAACGGTTGGATTTTCCTTATTTGAAGGAGCCGCTTTAAGTAATAACTGATTAAAATCCTTAAAAAAATCGGAATGTTGTTCTACATTAATATCTTTAAATATTTCTGGTGTAATTTTATTAATTGAAATACGATTTTCTAGAGCGTAACCCATCCCAGAAGGTGCTTGGGTTCTATCATTTACAACCCACATTCTACCATCCGGACCTCTTGCCAAATCTGCCGAATGAATTAATAAATGCTTTGCAGTTTTATACTGAATTTGATCACAAGCTCTTAAAAAACCTCTATGCGAAAAGATAACTTCATGTGGAATAATTCCTTTTTTTATAAGCTCTCTTTTTCCATAAATATCTTTTAATAAAAGATTCAAAACTTCCGACCTTTGTTGAATTCCTTTTTCAATAGTATTCCATTCTTTTCTTTGGATTAAGAAAGGCACAACATTTAATTTCCATGGTCTATTTAATCCTTTTGGATCATTATATACATTGTATGTAACGCCGTTTTCAGCTAACATCCAATCTATTTCTTTTTCCTTATCTTTTAATTCTTTCGAACCAATCTCAGAAAGATTATCTAATAATTTATCCCAATTTTTATCAATTCCTAATTCGGATGTAAACACCTCATCATAACCTTTAAAATCTGCAAAATAATCTCGAAATAACGTGTTTGTATTAATTGGCATTTTAGTTCTTATTTTTTTCTTAAATCCAGTGTATGTGGAAATTCAAAATTAATCGGAATTTCTTTATAACTGAACTTTTTAGAACTTTCTTTTTCTCGAACAGTTCTAGTCGAATTATCCTCCTCTTGAATCTTCTCTTCTATAGGATTAATCTCACCTTGCGTATGCCCAAATTCCCAGAAACGATTGATTCTTCTAGACTCAGCTTCATAACTATTTACTGGATATGTATCATACGATCTTCCTCCTGGATGTGCAACATAATAGGTACAACCACCTATTGAACGTTTATTCCAAGTATCTACAATATCAAAAACCAACGGCGTATCTACTCCAATTGTTGGATGCAATGCAGAATATGGATCCCAAGCTTTGTACCTTATTCCAGCCACATATTCACTTTTTACAGAAGTACTATTTAACTGAACCTTTACCCCATTACAAGTAAGTACATACCTATCATTATTAAAATCAGCTACTTTTACCTGAATTCTTTCCAGTGAAGAATCTACATATCTTGCTGTACCACCACCTGTCATTTCTTCTCCCAAAACATTCCAAGGCTCAATACCAGATCTCAATTCTATATGAATATTATTAATATCAACCATTCCGTGAAGTGGAAATCTAAATTCAAAAAACGGATCAAACCAATCTTCTTTAAATTTATATCCTGCTTTATTTAATTGCGCTACAATATCTTTAATATCTTCACGCACATAATGTTCAATTAAAAATTTATCGTGCAACTCGGTTCCCCAACGCACCAAATCATGTTCGTAAGGTTTTTTCCAAAACCACGAAACCAATGTTCTAACCAATAACATTTGCATTAAACTCATTTGAGGATGTGGAGGCATATCAAAACCTCTAAGTTCTAAAATACCTAACCTTCCTGAAGAAGAATCTGGCGAATATAATTTATCAATACAAAACTCTGATCTATGCGTATTTCCTGTAAGGTCTGTTAGTAAATGTCTAAATAAACGGTCTGTTAACCAAAATGGAACTTCACCATCTTTTGGAATTTGGCTAAAAGCAATTTCCAATTCATATAAATTTTCCTGACGTGCTTCATCTACTCTTGGCGCCTGACTTGTTGGCCCTACAAAAGCTCCTGAAAATAAGTATGAAAGCCCAGGATGGTGCTGCCAAAAAGTTATTAAACTTCGCAACAAACTTGGTTTTCTCAATAGTGGACTATCGGCAGGAGTTACACCTCCTAAAGTAACATGATTTCCACCACCTGTTCCAGTATGCTTACCATCTAACATGAATTTTTCGGTACCCAAACGTGCTTGTTTGGCTTGTTCATAAATGGTAAATGTATTATCGGTAAGATCTTTCCAATTATGAGTAGGATGCACATTTACTTCAATTACGCCTGGATCAGGTGTAATTTTCATGGACTCTAACCTACTATCTTTTGGAGGATCATAACCTTCTAATATAACTGGCATATTTAGGTCTCTTGCCGTTAATTCTATAGAAGCTATTAAATCTAAAAATATTTCTGCACTATCTAAAGGCGGTAAAAAAAGATATAATTTACCATCTCTTACCTCAGCACAAAGTGCAGTTCTTACAAAATAATTATGTTGATTTTGTAGAATCCCATCACTTAAAAACTCATTATATCTTTTAAGTACAAGTCGTTTATAACTAGGTAATTTTTTCTTTTTTGAAAAATTATCAGGTTCATATTTTGGAAACTCATTTGCTGGCTTTTCAATTAATGAATCTAAAGGCAATCTTAATCCAACAGGTGAATTTCCAGGGATTAAAAATATATGCTGTCTTCTAAATTCCCATTTATTAGTATACCACAACCCTTCAGAATTATTTAATGGCAATACATGACCAACAGGTGATGAAGTTCCTCTTTCCATTATTTCATTTAGTTTTTTACGAACTAATGAACCATCTTCATCTTTGGTCGGGTCAACATCAACTGGAAGCTTTCCTTGCTCCCATAAAAAATAAAAAGTATCTTCATAGGTAGGAATAATATGCTCATTTGATATTCTTAAATAATTTGTGAGGGTCTCCAGAAACTTTATATCGGCATTTTCTGGCAATATATAATTATCAGAAAAAGCATCTAATAATTTTTCATTATGCCAAATTTGTTTTCCATCTTTTCTCCAACACAATTCTTTTTGCCATCTTGGTAACGGCTCTCCAGGATACCACTTTCCTTGTGCCTGATGCAATACGCCACCTTTTGCAAACTTGTGGTATAATCTTTTTGTAAGATCGGCTGCCAACGCTCTTTTATGTTCACCATCAGCATCTGTATTCCATTCAGGAGATTCCATATCGTCTATCGAAACAAAGGTTGGCTCACCTCCCATTGTTAACCTAACATCTCCTTTTTCTAATTCTTTTTCAACCTTAAAACCAAGTTTGTAAATTTCATCCCATTGCTCTTCGGTATAAGGCTTTGTAACTCTTGGAGATTCTAAAATTCTTTTTACTGAATTTTCAAAAAAGAATTCTGTTTCACAAATATCTGTCATTCCTTCAACTGGAGCCGCACTTTCAAAACTAGGTGTACAAGCCAAAGGAATATGACCTTCTCCTGCCAATAAACCTGAAGTAGCATCAAAACCAATCCAACCAGCGCCAGGTAAATAAACCTCTGCCCAAGCATGTAAATCCGTAAAATCTTCTTCCGGACCAGATGGGCCATCCAATGATTTCTCATCCGATTTTAATTGTACTAAATAACCCGATACAAAACGTGCTCCAAACCCTAAATGACGTAATGTTTGAACAAACAACCAAGCATAATCTCTACATGAACCACTTTTTTGCTCCAAAGATTCTTCACAAGATTGTACTCCCGGATCTAATCGAATATTATAGTTTAAATATTCATAAATTTTTCTATTGATATCAATTAAAAAATAAATGGTTTTTCGAGGTGTATAATCTATCGTTTTTAAGAAATCTTGTAATAACTTTCCTTTTTCTGTAACTTCTAAATATGGAATTAATTCTTTTTTAATTGTTTCAGAATATTTAAACGGGTATTCTTCTGCAGCTTCTTCCACAAAAAAATCGAATGGATTTATGGTTTTTAAATCGGCAATAATTTCAACATCAACAGATAACTCAGTTGTTTTATCTGGAAAAATTAGTCGTGCCATATAATTTCCAAAAGGATCTTGCTGCCAGTTTAAAAACTGGTTTTCAGGCTTAATTTTTATAGAATAAGATTCTATTGGAGTTCTACTATGAGGTGCGGGTCTTAATCTAAAAATATGCGGGGATAAAGAGACTGAACGATCATACTTATAAACTGTTTTATGTGAAATTACGATTTTTAAAGCCATAGTTATTCTGAATTGAAAATAAGGTATTTTAATGATTACAAGTTAATCTGAACCATTCAATATAACACAAATTAAATCATTTATTCCCTAAAATCATATGAAAATAATAATTCAAGTAGTTTTAATTTATTTGAAGCTTTAATTTATTTATTTTTATTATTAATAAAGCAATAAAACAATTTATAATTGGATTATTACAATTTTAATTATTTATAAAAAGTGATATTTGTAATATTGTGAAGAAATATATACTTCAATAATTTTTAATTATTCTAAATAATAGTTTTATAAAAACTATTTTAAATGATAATTTCTAACACAAATAGCATTTTCACTTACAAAAGCTAAATTATTAGATTTGATCATCTAATTTAATTATTACAACTAATCTATTTCAAATCTTAAGGTATTTTAACTCAAACTTTACAAAGAAATTTTAAGAAGTAATCATTTCTTTTTATTTATAATCCCCTTGGTCAAATCATTTAAAGTAGTTACTTTTTCTTCAAAATCTCCTTTAATAGTTTTTCTAAAGGAATTTAAATTTTCAGCCAAATCATTAATATTTTCTGGAATAACTTCCTCAAAAAATTGACGTAATCTTTTTGCCAAAGTTGGAGATTTTCCGTTGGTTGAAATCGCGATTTTTACATTTCCTTTTGTCACAATTCCGCCCATATAAAAATCGCAATACGGTGGATTATCAGCAACATTTACC
>TARA_R110001583_G_scaffold191_4_pt1 | contig 10706 bp, 11 predicted proteins | sample TARA_R110001583 | Tara Oceans TARA_R110001583 (sample SAMEA4398432) | marine metagenome | biome: Polar Biome; feature: [MES] marine water layer (ENVO:01000295) within the mesopelagic zone...; material: water (ENVO:00002006), including particulate matter (ENVO:01000060) such as...... | reverse complement strand
TCCCTTATTCAGCTTTCCATCTTGTTCAAAATCTTCTATAGAGCAATACGCTTATAAATGACCTTTAGATCTTCTAAGGGAAATAAATTTGTAGGTATGATGTTAATAAATAACGGCGGCTTAAACGGCAAAACAAAACAAATAACAATTAAAACAATAAGATAAGTTATTAAACTGAATATAAAAAGTTGAACGAGTAAAGTATTAAACCTATTAAAGTAAGGTGGCAGGCAAATTAAAAAAATATTTATTATAAGATTAAAGCCTACAAACTGAGGACTAATAAATATATAATGTGTTTATAATCAATCAATAGTATTTACTGTCAGTTATGCTTTTTGTCGATACAGCATAAATAAACTATTTTAAGGCCTTCAAAAATGCTTAAAAATTCAATACCACATAATAGCGAGGCTTTATGTTAGCAAAACGTATTATTCCTTGTTTAGATGTAAAAGATGGACAAGTTGTTAAAGGTGTTCAATTTCGTAATCACGAAATAGTGGGTGATATCGTTCCACTTGCTAAACGCTATGCCGAAGAAGGTGCAGACGAATTGGTATTTTATGATATCACTGCAAGTTCAGACGATCGTGTAGTTGATAAAAGTTGGGTGAGTCGCGTAGCTGAAGTCATTGATATTCCATTCTGTGTTGCTGGCGGTATTAAAACAGAAGAAGACGCAAGACGCATTCTTGAGTTTGGTGCTGATAAAGTCTCAATTAACAGTCCTGCCCTAGCTGATCCTAGTTTAATTAATCGTTTAGCTGAGAAATTCGGTACTCAATGTATCGTGATTGGGATTGACTCTTACTTTGATCAAGAGACAGGCCAACATCAAGTGAAGCAGTTCACTGGAAATGAAAAAGCAACCGTGACCACCAATTGGAACACCTTTGATTGGATTAAAGAAGTGCAATCACGAGGTGCTGGCGAAATAGTGCTTAATGTGATGAACCAAGATGGTGTTCGCTGTGGTTATGATATTGACCAATTGAGCCAAGCACGTGCGATATGTAATATCCCACTCATTGCTTCTGGTGGTGCTGGTGAAATGAGTCATTTTGCAGATGTTTTTAACCAAGCAGATGTTGATGGTGCATTAGCGGCAAGTGTATTTCACAAACAAATAATTAATATTGGTGAGTTAAAATCTTACCTTAAAAAAGAAAAGGTAGAGATCCGGATATGAGTTTAATGAAACAAGACCAACTACAATCACTAGATTGGGCAAAAGTAGATAACTTAATGCCTGTTGTTGTTCAAAATAAAACATCAGGCAAAGTATTAATGTTAGGTTACGTTAACCAAGAGTCATTAGCCGCAACACTTGAGTCAGGTAAAATGACTTTTTTTAGCCGTACAAAGCAACGATTGTGGTGCAAAGGAGAAGAGTCAGGTAACTTTTTAAATGTTATCGAAATCAGTTCAGACTGTGATAACGATACTTTATTAGCGATTGTTGACCCTGTTGGACCAACTTGTCATCTTGGTACTGAAACTTGCTTTAAAGGTGAACAACAACCTGCTTTAAGTTTTATTGCTGACTTAGAACAAGTCATCAAAAGCCGTAAAGGTGCAGACCCTAAAAGTAGCTACACTGCCAGTTTATACGCACTTGGTACTAAGCGTATTTCACAAAAAGTAGGTGAAGAAGGTGTTGAAGTAGCATTAGCTGCAATGGCTAAAGATATGGACGAGTTAACTTGTGAAAGTGCTGACCTTATCTATCACTTAACTGTATTACTACAAAATGAAGGCTTAGCACTTGCTGATGTTGCAGCGAAACTGCAACAGCGTCATAGTAAATAATATTTAATAGTTAATAGTTACCATCAACAATTAAGAAAACCGATCTGTCATTTCTGCGGATCGGTTTTTTTGTCTCTAGAAAATGTAACTATTACTATTAACTTATTTTATTCAAAATATTATTATCATTATGCTCAAAGCTATTGCCATAAATATCAAGTAGCATATTTTGTGTATATTGCAGTGTGTTACCTGAAATTATTAGTTGTTGTTTATAGGTTTTCATTTTCGCTTTTTTCTGCAAAAAAGCGGATTGAGTAATTGGCCATTGCTCACTGTCTAAACTCGCTTCAACATCGAAAATGACTGTTGCCTCTATTTTAGCTTTACCGCCAGCAAGTACACAAATCCCACGTGGAATAGTCAAAGAATGCATTACATTATCTGTCCCTTGCTCCCAAAGCCAATACCCCGTTTCTTGGTGAAGCACATTATCATTAGTCACTCTTTGTACTTTTTGAGTGTAATGCACCGCACTTAATGTCTCTTCTTCAGCATTTGATGTATCACCTGCAGCTGTAAATATAATAGTTTCATAATATTCATTATGTTCTGTACTTCCATCGGCTTCAGGTGCAAGGTCTTTACCTTTATTACCAGACCAAGTACCTATTAAACCGGTTAATGGACCATAGTCGATTAAGTTATCATCTTGCATGTGAAAATTCCTTTTGATAGAGGGGGTATTTATGAGATTAAAATGAAATTATTTGCTAACTTTTAGCTCAATTGAGAGCAATATAAACAATAGTTTACTTTGTTTATATTTAGTTAAGACAAAAAAAAGGCTATCTTATTATCAAGATAACCTCTTTGATTAGTCTGACATTAAATAAGGATTGTTATATTAAGACTGCTTAAGTGCTCTTTTCACAAAGGCTTTAGTTCGTTGGTGTTGCGGGTTTCCAAATACCTCTAATGGAGGCCCCTGCTCAACAATGTAACCATCTTCCATAAAAATAACACGATCCGCGACTTCTTTTGCAAATTGCATTTCATGGGTTACAACAATCATAGTTTGTTTTTCAACTGCTAATTGTTTCATTACTGCTAATACTTCATCAACCCATTCCGGATCGAGCGCAGAAGTGGGTTCATCAAATAAAATGACCTCTCCTTTTGCGGCCATTGCTCTAGCAATACCTACTCGTTGTTGCTGGCCGCCTGAAAGCTGAGAAGGATAAACATCTAATTTATCTTCCAATCCTACTTTTATTAAAATTTCTTTTGCCGTTGCTAAAGCATTTTGTTTCGGTGTTTTCCATACCGTAATTAAACTCTCAGCTACATTTTGCAATGCGGTTTTATTCGCAAATAAAGAATAATTTTGAAATACAAAACTACTTTGTTGGCGTAAAGCAGTGACTTGTTTTTGTTTATGTGAAACGGCATCGATAGTAACGTTACCAATATGAATTTGCCCTGCGGTCGGCGTTTCCAGGTAGTTAAGACAACGTAACAGTGTTGATTTACCGGTACCAGAAGGACCAATAATCACAACAATTTCCCCCTTAGCAACTTCAAATGAAATATCTTTCAGTACTTCTAAATCACCAAACTTTTTACTTAAATTGGACACTTTGATCATGATTAATAAGCCTTATTAAGTCTGTATTCTAAAAGATGTTGGATTCGAGTGAAGAAAATGACAACAACCCAATAAACGACAGCAACGGCCAAGAAACTTTCAAAGAATTTAAAGCTCGATGATGCCTCCATCTGTGCTTTAGCCATAATTTCTGCCACTCCCAACGTAAATGCAAGAGAGGTACTTTTAATCATATCAATGAAGTAGTTCATTAATGAAGGTGTCGCGACACGTGAGGCTTGCGGTAAAATCACCCGTCTCATTGCTTGCAAGCGAGTCATACCAAGGCTTAAACATGCTTCCATTTGAGATTTATCAATCCCGAGAATAGCAGCACGTATACTTTCAGCCATATAGGCCGAAAAATGTAATGAAAGACCGATAATTGCAGCTGTGAATGCATCCATACCAACAAAAATGGGCATGAATTGTGGGAAGCCGTAATACAGTAAAAATAACTGCACTAATAACGGTGTACCTCGAAAGAATGAGATATAAAGAGACACAAAATGTTGAATTATAGTAATTTTAAAAACTCGCACTAACGCAAGTCCAAGCGCGAGTATTAATGCAAATAAGAACCCCCAAAGTGCCATTTCCATCGTCACCCCAAGATATCTAAATAAAATGGGCATTAATTCAATAATATATTGAAGGTCAAATGAACTTTGCATAAAAACGACTCTTTAAGGATTAATATTATTGAGTGATATCTGTACCGAACCACTTATTAGAAATTTCAGTTAATTTACCATCAGCTCGCATATCAGCTAAGGCTTTATTAACTTGGTCACGAATGATAATTTGTGAAGGTTTATTTAAAAATGGCATTGCGTTTTGAATTTCTTCAAAAGGTTTACCTGCTAATTGTAGTGGCAAACCTGCTTCTTTGATTAATTGTACTGAAGATACACGGTCCATTACAAATGCGTCTGCTCGGCCTAAAGCAACATCTTGCTCTATACCCGTATCATAAGTAACAATATTAATTTCATTTTTAGTATCATACTTACGTAATACTTGTTCAAAGTTGCTACCTAAATTAACTAATACTTTTTTACCCTTTAAATCTTCAATACCCTGAATATCATCACGACCTTTACGTACCGTCACTTGTACACCATCAATAACATAAGGTGTTGAAAATATATATTTAGCAGTACGTGCTTCAGTAATAGTAATTTGGTTGGCAATAGTATCAACATGCCCTGCTTCTAACATGCCAAATAAACCAGAAAAACTAGCAGTTACAAATTCAACTTTGTAATCAGAGCGTTTTGCTATTTCATTCCAAACATCAACTTCAAAACCTTGTAGGACATCTTTTTTTGAAAAAGTGAATGGGAAATAACGGCCTGACATACCAACTTTAACAGTTTCCTGTGCAAAAGCAGGTACGCTTAATAAACTAGTCACCGCGACAAACGCAACTAATGTTTTTTTAAATAAATTTTTCATAATATTCCTAAATAAATTGTTTAACGGTTATTTAAAACGTCACTAAAAATGTTTGTGACTTGCTTGGTAATGTCATTTTGTTTGTGCAATAAATACATAGCAGTTTATAACGCATATAAATGCATTATATAAAGCTGTTTTTATTCAATCCAAAATTGTAGATTGTATTTTACCTATAAATTCTACAGTAAAATCAGTGGCTAAAGCATATTTAATGCTTACATTAACTTTAGTTGCTGAGAAATTAAGCATAGATGCTTATATTTGCTCTATTTTGCATTAAACCATTAACTATTCCCGCTGTCGTCACTCCTTCTATAACTTAATGCTATATGTTAGGGGTTTAAAGCCGAATTAACCAATATTGATAAAATTTCGTTGGCGTTCGATACGTGAGATCCACGCTAAAATAGTCGGGAAATTATTTAAATCAAACCCTCCTTCGTAAGCAACGTGTGTATATGCAAATAAAGAAATATCGGCAATAGATAACGAGTCACCTAATAAATAAGGGCTTTTTTGTAATTGAATTTCAATTACCGCAAGTGCTTTATTGCCCCCTTCTTTTTTACTTTCTAATTCATCAAGCCGGTCAGCTGGACTGCCTAGATACTTGCTAATAAAACGGGCAACTGCAATATAAGGTTCATGACTATATTGCTCAAAGAACATCCATTGTAAACAGAGGGACTGCTGTAATATTTCTGTTGGGAATAAGTGACTGCCCTGTGCTAGGTAATATAAAATAGCATTAGATTCAGCAATCACTTGTTTTTGTTCTGTTACTAACAGCGGTATTTTAGCATTTGGATTCATCGCTAAAAACTCACTACTGCGGGTTTCTCCTGCCATAATATTGACTTCAATCCATTGATGTTCTATTTGCAATAATGAACATAACAATTTGATTTTATAACAGTTTCCTGACATGCTATCGCCATAAATAATTACTGACATATCTTATCCTTAAGGTACTGCTAATACAGTGCAGTTACATAAATTTTACATTCGAATAGAGCTTAAATATATGGAATTAATCGATTTTATAGCAGTGACCTGAGCCTATTATCATGAACAATAGTTAACATACTTACTATTCCCTAAGGTACAGCTAACACTGCGCAATTACATAAATCGTCACTTTCAAATCGAGTTAAATCACCTGCAATTAAACCAGGTACAGGAAATAACCTGACCGTTAATGGTTTGTTTAACCTAAAGGCCATTGTACCTGTATCACGCATCAGAGCAGATATTTTATCAATCGCGGTATCACCAGGTATCGGTACCGTGTCTAAACCGATGCCACAAACTGCGCTATAGGTCAACAAAGCTCGAATATCAAAGTTCTGCAAATGGCTTCCTTCAGCTAAACCTCTGTCCTCTGTTAGTGCCAGCATTAAACCAGAAAACCCCACCAGCGGTATGCGAGTTAATGATTTAAAAACTCTTGTTAATAAAGCAGATGCTTCTACCGTGCCCGAAGCACCAAAATATTCAACGCCTAATAACTCATAAACTTCAGTCATACTGGCGCAGTCTTTAGATGGGGCAGCAGAGCTATCTAACCCCGCAAATTTAAAACCTTTATCTAGATGCCCTTGATCAATAATATTTTTAATTTGATCAACATGGAACTGTAATTGACGAGATAATGACTGGTAATAACCATCAAAAGCTTGTTGATGATTTAACACTCTATTATCGCGAATAAATGCTTTTAATGTCGCAACTAACAAATCGGGCGTTTCTAGACCAATCACAAAACTATTCGCAGAGTTTTTATCCGCATAACCAGCTGGGAAATAAGGGATCAAGGGTTGACAGTTAAAGTTAACAGTAAAATTGAAATTTCCTTCTCCACCTGCTGTTATCTGACTTATTCTATTAACCGCTTTAGTGGCATCTTCAATCAACTGATTATCTAACACACCATTGTCATCGATTGGCACATTGACACAAACATTACATAAATCACCAAATTCTTTGATTAGTTCTGGGACCAGGCTTAATTGATGTGCATTAGTTGCTTCGCCGATAGCAAATCTAAGTCTTAACCCACTCTGTTGACAGTTGTTTAAAATATCATTTAATGTACGAAGATCTTTTTGAGCACTTTCAAGGTCGGTTGTATCAATATATTCAGCAAAAGCATTAGTAACAATACGAACTGATTGAACCGTATATCCTGAAATTTTAAAATCATTTGCAAGTGATTGACAAAATGAATTAGCTTTCTGGATCACTTTCGGCCAACGACTTTGATCATAATCTAAACTTACAAAAGTAGTAATGGTTCTCACTTTGCATAGATTTTTATCAAGCAAAAGTTCAGGTAACTTCATAAACACCTATTTAACAATAATTAATTAAAATACATAACATAGCGACTGTATATTTATACCGCTATTAACCGTTCTAAACAATGTAATACAGATGTTTATCAATACTTTAAATATAAATTTATGCGTTACATTACAATTTAGATCAATAACTTGCAGGGAACAACAAATAATAGGTTCCAATAATATGATAACTTCATTAACTAGTTGGTTTTTAAAAGATCAAGTTATAGTGCCACCATATTTTAACCTACTTAGTTTAGCGAAGTTAAATACAAAACAAGTTATTGATTGGTGATTTTATATCATGAACCAGGCAAGGAAAATAAATCTCAATGTTGATAATGGAGAGTCTAAGGCGTCGTACCACATTTCTATGGTTATTTTTATATTGCCTTACGTTAATAGTCAGTGTTCATTGGTTATGGCAATCCAGCTATCAGAAATTACAAACCAGTAACCAACAACAACTTGACCGCTTTAGCCGCCATCTTGATACACAACTTGGTCATTTTGCGTTTATACCGCAATTACTGTCTCGCCAAGGTATTATTATCAGTGCATTGATATCTCCTACTAATAGCGCACAACTTGATGTGACTAACCGTCACCTTAACGCAATTAATAATATTGTTGGTGCGTCTGATACTTATTTATTAGATATTGAAGGTAATACTATCGCAGCTAGTAACTGGTCAAAAAAATCTACTTTTATAGGGAACAACTTTTCATTTCGCCCGTATTACCAAGATGCAATACAAGGTTTGCAAGGGCAATATTTTGCATTGGGTTCTACCTCAGGTAAACGAGGCTATTATTTCTCTTACCCTGTCAGTTATGCTGCTGAGATCATTGGTGTGATAGTAGTGAAAATGGATTTATCATTAATAGAAAAAGATTGGGCCGGAAAAGAACAATTGTTTTTAGTGACAGATAATAACAACGTAGTTTTTATCTCTTCTGAAGAAAAATGGCTTATTCATAGTTTAACCGCTCTTTCAGAGACACAGAAAAAAACAATATTAAAAAGTCGTCGTTATCTTGATCAAAAAATAGAATCCTTATCTATCTCAGGTGATCTACAAAAAAATTCATCTCTGTTGAGCATTGCTAATAAACGTTCATTCTCTCGTTATTATTTATCTCTGATTAAAGCATCCGAGCATAATCGTTGGAATGTACGCGTATTTGCTCCTATCACTCCCCTTTTATTTGATATTTTAATGTTGCTGTTATTAATCACTTTATTTTATATGCTGGTTTATCTAACACTTGTTTTAATCAAACAGAAAAAAAATAGACATCAACAAGAAATTTTAACTGAAGAAAAAGCAAAACAGCAACTTGAGTATACTGTGATGCAACGAACATCTGCTTTACATGCAGAAATTAGAGAAAGACATAAAGTAGAGTCTGCACTTCGCTCAACACAAAAAGAACTTATTCAATCTGCTAAATTAGCAGTATTAGGACAACTTTCAGCGAGTATTAGCCATGAATTAAATAATCCTTTATCCGCAATTCGTAGTTATGCAGAAAATGCAGTCCTATTCCTTGAAAGAAATAAACTAGATGATGTTAATAACAATTTAACGCGTATCAGTTTATTAACTGAGCGAATGGCAAAGATCAGCTCACAACTAAAGTCATTTGCTCGCAAGTCTAATGGGGAATTAAAAGTGATTGCATTACAGCCGGTAATATTAGCGGCATATGAATTATTAAAACCACAATTAAAATCCAGCAAAACAGAGTTAAAAATAGACCTGCCTGAGACACCGATCAATGTTAAAGCTGAGCCAATTCAATTAGAGCAAATACTTGTCAACCTACTTTCTAATGCCTTGCAATCGATGCAAAATAGCGAGCAAAAACTGATTGTAATAACACTATTGGTAGAATCAAATATGGCCTACATCAAAGTACTGGATAAAGGCACAGGCATCGATAAAGAACATCTACCGCACCTGTTTGAACCTTTCTTTACCACTAAAGAAACTGGGTTGGGATTAGGTTTGTCTATTTCGCAACAGATCATCAGTAATATGCAAGGCAAATTGACGGCAAAAAATAGAGCAGAGCAAGGTGCAGAATTTTGCATCTCTCTGCCGGTGATTTTTATTAAAAGTACACCAGTAATAATAAATAATGAATGCAATTACGACTAACAGACAGAGCAAGGAGCAATAAACACAATGGTATTTTTTATTGATGATGAATATGACATGCGCTTAGCTAACCAGCAAACATTTGCACTTGCAGATATTAATGCTCAATTTTTTGCTGATGCGGAGTCAGCTTTAGTTGCGATGAAAGAAACGTTACCACAAGTGATTATTTCGGATATTAGGTTACCTGGTATCTCCGGACAACAACTATTAAATACTTTACAACAACGAGATCCTGATTTACCGGTTATTCTCATCACCGGACATGGTGATATCTCAATGGCTGTACAGGCGATCAGAAGTGGCGCTTATGACTTTATAGAAAAACCATTTTCATCGGATAGATTAATTGAGTTAACCCGCAAAGCGTTAGAAAAACGACAGCTAACACTAGAAAATAGAGAACTCAAAAAAGCCTTACAAAATAAAGAAACATTAGGCCCTCGTATTATCGGTAATACCCCAAGTATCATTTTATTAAAAAAAATGATCAATCAAGTTGCAGATAGCCATGCTGATATTCTACTGTATGGAGAAACAGGTACCGGTAAAGAGTTAGTTGCACGGTCTTTACACGAACAAAGTCAACGTCGATCCAATAATTTTGTTGCAGTAAACTGTGGCGCGGTACCTGAAAACTTGATTGAAAGTGAATTATACGGACATGAAAAAGGAGCATTTACCGGTGCAGACTCACAACGTATTGGTAAATTTGAATATGCACAAGGCGGCACCCTGTTTCTAGATGAAATAGAATCAATGCCAATGCAAGCACAGGTTCGGTTATTAAGAGTATTACAGGAAAGAAACCTAGAGCGCGTAGGTTCCAATAAAGCGATTGATTTAGATATTCGAATTATTGCAGCCACTAAGGTCAATTTAAAAGAAGCCCCGGGCTTTAGACAAGACCTCTATTATAGACTTAATATGGTGACCTTAGATTTACCAGCGCTTCGTCACCGTAAAGAAGATATTGCAAAATTATTCCACCATTTTCTTTTAATCGCCGCAGCGCGTTATGGTAAAGCCGCCCCTGCTTTGCCAGCTAACTCATTACAAGCATTATTAACACATGATTGGCCAGGTAATGTAAGGGAATTAAGAAATGCTGCCGAGCGTTTTATTTTATTAGGTTCATTATCTGATCTTAATGATTCAAATAATGATGTTAATGCAGGTTTAAGTTTGTCACAGCAAGTAGAGGCATTTGAAAAAACATTGATAGAGCAAGCACTAAGCCTAACCAATGGCAGTATCAAAGAAACCATGTTGGCGCTTAATTTACCTCGTAAAACGCTTTATGACAAAATGCAAAAACATGAAATAGAGAAACAAAGC
>TARA_R110001583_G_scaffold166635_8_pt1 | contig 10712 bp, 9 predicted proteins | sample TARA_R110001583 | Tara Oceans TARA_R110001583 (sample SAMEA4398432) | marine metagenome | biome: Polar Biome; feature: [MES] marine water layer (ENVO:01000295) within the mesopelagic zone...; material: water (ENVO:00002006), including particulate matter (ENVO:01000060) such as...... | reverse complement strand
TTTACTAAAATCTTCTCTTACTTCTACATCTACATCTAAAGGCTCATATCCCATCTCTTCACGAATCTCATTAGGAGTTAAAACGGCAGCTAAATCTTGGTTAGTAAATTTAGTAGTTATTGGTTTAAGTTGAACAAACTGAACAGGCATATCCATGTCATTTACTTTAAAGATTTTATGCAACACCTTTAATATTTGATTTTGAAATCCTACGATTACAGTATTATGATAAAAATTTGCAGCACTATTTAATTCGTCTGCATTTGAAGAGAACCCATTTCCTGAATCTAAGCCCATGAGAGTTTTGGACGTAATTCTGTGACCTGAACAGATGTTTGAAGTGAGCAATTCCTGGAGTGCCAAATACTGCTTGTCAAGATCACTAGGGCTTATTGGTGTTATTTCAGGAACTCTTGTTTTGTCGTCGCTAAATGTGAGTATAAATTTACCCGCATTGTCCTGAGAAATAAATTTGGCTGTCAAACTTCTTTCTATTTCATTTCTTTCCTCGGCCGATGGTATTCCATTCGCAAAACTAATCATGTAACTGCCTGAAAATCCGTTACTTATGTTATTTAAATGAAATTCTGACACTTTGGAGTCTATTAACGCCCAATTATTGCAAGACACGTAGTCAGGAATATAATAGCTATTCATATTAGGACTATAAAGCCCTGAGTAAAGTATTTGATTTGCTGAAGTTCTGTCATTAGCATTAAAAGCAGGAACGTAATAAGGTTTATTTGATCTAGTATTTGTCCAATCTGTACTAATATAATATCCAGTTGTTTTTCCAAATTCGTCAGGCCTAGCACATCTAATTTTAGAGACATCCACGTGGTAGACTTCCGAGATTTGAGTCCTATCCTTTGACCAAACTATGTTAAGGGCAAAAGCCCCCTGAAGCTTAAAGTCAAAAGAAACCTTTGTTAAAACCTCATGTAAAGTTTCATTAGAGTTTGCTCTATCCATAAAGTGCTGAAGCTTTACTCTAGCCTCGATGTTTCTGTCATCCTCATCTTCTATTATAATGTCTTTTCCGCTGATCATTTCAGCAGTTGCATTTATAATGGCCGCAGAAATACTACTTGAATAATACAAGTCTATAAGGAACTGAGGGTAAAGGTTTGCCCATTCACCATTTGCATCACCATAACTTATCCAGTCCCTACCACGAACTTCAGTAACTACTGGAGCTGTACTAGTTGACAAATCAATACTAATTAAATTATCTTTCATATTTTATAAACTTTTTAATCTATTTATTACTTCTGATGTTAAGGATGCATTAGCAGCACTATATATTTGTATCTCTTTAATAGTTCCTTCAAAAGCATTTATGTCTGTTCTTCTAACACCTACATTATCAAGTAGAACCGTTCCTGATTGTACTTCTGTATCAGTTTGCAAAATAGTATTCCACCATACTTCCCACTCATTGCTTGTTCTAGTAATAACAAGATTTCCATCCCCTAAAGTTCCAGTATCTAAAGCTAAGTCCACAGTTTTTCCATCAAATTTAAATCGCAAGTTTGTAGTGTCTACACTTTTAAGAAACTCACCTGCTGAGGTATTATCGGCTATAATAGTTTTTCCTGCTGTTGTAATGTTCAATCTTATTCCTATTGTAAGGTCTCCAGTCAAAGAAATTTGAGCGGTGGTATCTAGGTTGTCAGGTCGAGTATCATCAAAAGTTATTGTGCCATTATCAGCTCCAGTTCCATTGGTAGGCATCTCGGCAGAATTGGATTGTACTAAATGATTATTGTTGCTAGACTGATCACCCCATTTTGAAACTTTATTTAAAGCTGATGTAATATCGATTCTATATGCATACCAAGCCACCAAAGAAGCCTCCTCAATAGGAGTCCATCCCCCTAAAGGTTTTATAGTTGGTAAGCTTAATCCTAGTCTTTGCTGTAACATTATATTGGTTGCTCATAATAACAAAGAGCCAAACCGCTAGTCATTGTTATTGAATTGATATTTAAAAATATAGTTGTTCCCGCTGGATAAGTTTGTACTAAATCTAGTACATCTGAACCTGCTGCTGCTGTTACATTTGCAGCCGTCATAACTGTTACTACTGACTCTATTGGAAAGTGAGCGCAATAATAGTCTTTACCTGACATTGCTGTTGTTGTAACTACATCACATCTGTTTTTTCCCATTGACTCACTTAAGAGTTGTTGTACGTTTTCTATTGCCATTTTTTTTGTTTTTTGTTATCCTGTATAAATATAATTTGTTTCGTTTATGTTTGCTATTAACTGTGCAGTTGCTGAAGCTCCTGCCAACCCTACTGTAACAACAGGGTTTTCTGTATAACCGTTTCCTGCATTTGTAATAGTTACTGTTCTAACTTTCCCCCCTACTACTGTACAAGTTGCTGTTGCAGTTGTTATAGGATTTCCACCCCCTGAGATAGTTAGTGTAGGTACACCAGTATATCCAGTTCCACCATCTACTATTGTTATAGTTTGCACCTGCTTACCATTTTGAGTATATTGCACCTCTTCTGTTCCTGCCGCTTCATCTACATACATTTTGCCTTTTGTAACTAGCCCTTGAACTACTCCTAGCCCTGCTGCTGCTGGTTCAAAAACAAATTCTTCAGTTGCAGGAGCATTCTCATTTGTCAAAGCAAATTCTACTGGAGGCGTAGTCCATGTTACTTCATAAATTTCATATTTCCAATATCCTGACGGCAAGAAATTAATTCTGCCTAAATATCTATCAGAAACGGCATTATAATTAAAAGTAAATTTAGTATATCTATCATAAATAGTTTCATTATGCGCATAAGCATAATCAACAGAACCATCCATGTCATTTGTAAACTTACATAAATGTTTTATATTAGCCCTTGCAATAGACGTATTAATACGATTGTCTTCCGTTTGCAAGTAAGTAGTTAAGTTAGTTTCTGTTATTGCTTGTATCATAATTGATGCGTCTAATATATAATAGAAAAAGCTTTAATTTATTTGGATTAAAAAGAAAAGAGGGCTAAAAAGCCCCCTAAACTAAGAATATATTAAAACTAAGAATATTATAAATTAGTTGAAATGATTGGAATTGCTCCTCCTGAATCTGTATTATCAAAAGGCGTACTACTATAATCCGTAACCATAGCAAAAGGCTCTTGCTCCATTCCGTCAAAGGTCAGAGTGTAACCGTTTTTATCCCCCCAGGCAGCCCCAGTGTCCATAGTACCAGCATTAAGTTCCATACCGTTAATCATTCCCATTGCAATAATCACATTATGAGCACTAGCTCCAAATGTTTGATTTAATTCTGCAAATATTACAGTTTTAGTCGCTCCTAATAATTTAATTTCTGCTTGATCAGCACGACTCAATTTGTTATATAATACATTAATCGTGGGAGTGTAATAAATTGTGCCGTTTTCTCTAGAACCAACGATAGTGTCGGTAGCACTAGAAGTCCCAATAGGCAAAGTGTATTTATATAAACTATTACTTCCCATGTCAATGTCATCAATTTCTCTGACTTGATTCGGTGCTGCTGTTGAATCGTAAGTAATTGACGTTATTTGATCCAATACGGCAAAATATACCGCTTTAATTCCTCCTGAAATACGGTTGCAATCGACTGATCTTCCGCGTGTTAAGACTCCACATGCCATGTTTTTTTATTTTTTAAAGGTTAAAGATGTGAGGGCTTTTACACCCTCACTTCTGTTTGTTTATTTTATTACGATTGTCTTACAATATCAGCTCCTGTTCCTGTTTGAACCCCTGCTGAATAACGACATACCATCCTCATATTGTCACTTCCGTCCAAAGCAGCCATGTCCATTAAAGTAATTCTAGTAGCGTCCGAAACCAGATCCGTGCCGAAAAATAGGTTTGACTTTTCAGCTATTACTAATTGATTTTCTTCCATTCCATTGCAAACGGCTAGTTTATAACCTTCGAACATTGGTTGGTAATCACCATTCATATTGTAAGCGTTTACATACCCTAAAGTAGATACTGCTGAAATGTAGTATTGATAAGTTCTTTGACTCATGTAGATATGCAAATCTTCTTTTCCTAAAGTTTGACTAGGAATTGAAGCTACTGCACCTTGAATTTCTCCTATAATAGTAGCTGCTGTATAAGCACCTGCTGCTGCATCTTGAACAACTGTTCCATCAACACCTGCTTGTAAATAACCTGTTACCGCTCCTAAGAAGCCATTAAATTGTCCTGCTACTGCTGTACCACTCCAAATAGAGTTTTCAGTTGCTTGAGCAACAATACCTCCCATGTAAGAGATCACATAATCATCAAAAGACGCTGGAGGTGGTGCTCCTGCTCCTGCTCTCATTTGTAGGGCTTCCCATGAGCTTAAAAGTGTAGCCTTGCATAAATCAAGGTTTACTTGTAGATTCTTTGGTTCTAAAACCTTTTCTGTTAAAGCTAATGTACCTGCTGAAGTGAAATCACAAGTTGCATCAGCTACTGATGAAACTGTGTTGTTCATTGCTTGTATGTTGCTTTTATATTTTACATTTTCTATTAATGTTAAATAGTCTAATGAATTGGATGCTTTTAAAGCTGCCGAAATGTAGAATCCCGCTGCCTTCCCCGCAAAGTTTGAAACTGCTGTAAATGCCATAGTTTTGTTTTTTTAAATTATTAATTTTTATTTGTATAGTTCATATAAGAACTTTTCCTGCTTAGACATTCTTTTAAAGTCTTGTGCAGTTGGAGTTGCTCTTTCCGAACTGAATTTATTTGTATTTATCGGAGCGTCAGCAGGACTTTCTGCTAGTTCCGTTTTAAGTTTTTCGTTTTCTGCTTTTAGATTTTCTAATTGTTCTTCTGCCGAAAATTCTTTTACTTCTGTAGTCTTTATTGACTTAGGATTTACAGAAGGCTCAGTTACTTCTTCAGCCATTTCTTCAACCTCGTCATCACCACCATCTTTGTCTCTTTTAAGATCAGCAACGGCATCCTCTAAGTTCTGTATTCTTTTTTCCATGCCTTCCCAGTCCTCAACAACAGCCATTTCTTCTTCTTCAACAGTTTCTTCTTCTTCTGTTTCTGATTCAATAACTTCAGCCACAATTCCTTCTTCTTCAACTCTGAAAGACACACCTGCATCAGTCTTGTAAGTTCCAACAGGCAATAAAATTGTCGTGCCGTCTTCGGTTAGTACGCTTATATCAACACCGCTTTCAAGCTCTTCTGCTGTACTTACAAAAAGCGTTCCATCGTCTGACTTGCCTTGCCATCCTAATTTAATTTCTTCTTCAGCTTTGTTTAAGCCAAGTGCAACCAATATTTGTTCTTTTAAATCCATAGTTTTGTTTTTAAGTTCCGTTAATATATAATAGAAAAATTATCTACTTGTTTGATTTTGTAATTATTTCGTTTAAAGCTTTCAGTATTTCTTCACTTGTTGGCTCTTGTTTTTGCATAGATTGATACTTACTTGTGAAATATCCTTCAATAGATAGCCCCTTAATAGAACCGTCTTTCACCTTTTCCCATAAATCCTCATTTTCAATTTTCATCTTAACCATCCATGTGCCTTTTTTTAATTCAAAGCCATAAAGTCTTGATTTGTCAATTTTAGGGTCTTCAATTATCCAACTTTCAACAGTTAAAACTCCTGAGACTCTGTCTTGATGTTCTAAAGTAGCTTTGTGATGGTTGTTGTTTTTAAGAAAACTATAAGCGCAATTCTTTACTGTATCTTTACTGAAATAAACGTAATAGTCAGAATCAGAATCCGCATCATATCGGTAGATATTTTTGTCAGGGATAAGGGCTGGGCTAATTAATTCACGCCTGTCTTCATCTACTTTAGCTAAAGTTAAATTGTTTTTAGCTTTACTCATATAAACCATGTTCTCTTCTATGGCTGGAGCTGACACTAGGCTAATACAATCAATAGCTAGAGCCTCTTCCGATGGATCTATAATTAGTTCAACTATTGCAGTTGTCTTCATTTCTTCATAAGAGGAATTTGCTGTTTCGCATTCTTCAAGAGTGTTGTATTTACATTCTCCTGTTTCTCCCCATTTATATTTTCCTTCTTCGCATTTAGTACATGGCATAATATATAATAGATTTATTTAATTAATATTTGATTTTTAAATTGTTGCTTGTCTTCTAATGTTAGCTAATTGGTTTTGACTCGAACTCATTTCGTCGGTTACAACAAAAGCCTTGACAGGATCAGGCTCTAGCCCTCCACCTAACTCAAAAGCTCCTGACATCATTTGTGGTGCTGGGGGTGCTGGTGGCGGTGCTCCAGGAGGAGGAGGAGGAGAGGAGGAGGAGGAACTAGCACTTGTTATGGCTTTTACATTTGCAAGACCTGCTGCTATTGCTGCTGCTGCTGCGACAGCTCCCAATGCAGGACCTACTACTGGTATTCCTGACATAGAAGCATAGGCAGAGGTAGCACCTTTATATGTATCAATAGTTGCTTGTGTTATTGCCATTGCTTTTCCTGCTGCTGTTTCTTCTCCTAGTATCTTAGAAAGACTTCCTGCTGTTGAATGTGCAATAGACATCTGTTGATCAGCAGTCATTTCTGACCATTTTACTTGATCTTTGCTAAACTTTTTGTCAATATCATTTCTTTTTCTAGCATATTTTTCCTGTATGGATGCTAACATCTCTTCGCTATTTTCCATTAAAGACGCTTTGGCAATATCTTTATCTTCTTGTATTTTTAATTCCGCTAAAGCTCTCTCTTGTAAATTTTCTATTAAAGCTAAAGAATTTTCTTGTTGTAAAGCTAGTAATAAAGTTCCTTCAGATTCTCTTGTTTTTTGTAGTTCTGCAGCAGCTTTCATTCTTATTTTTAAAGCCTCATCTGTTTCTCCTTGTAGTCTTTCTAGTTTCCATAATGAAAAAGCTTCAGTATCTAGCTTTTCAGATTTTATTCTTTTCTTTTCTGCATCAGCAAACGCTTTAGCATCAGCTTTCTTTTTAGCTGTCATTTCATTGGTTAGTGTTTCAACCTCTAGCATCAATCTTTTTTGCGTCATAGTGGATGCAGTAGTAAGATCAATTAATTCCACTTCTAAAGCGGCTAGTGCTTCTTTGTCTTCAATCATAGATTCACCTAATTCATTTTCTTCTATTTTAGCAGCTACTTTCTTTTTCTGTAATTCTATGAGTCCTGCTGTCATGTCCATCTCTTTTTCCATTACTGAATTTATAGCTTTTAGTCTTTCTTCTTGAGACAAGCTTTCATCCATAGCTTTTAGTCTGGCTTTTGCTACATCCTGTCTAGTCTGGGCTTGAACTTTTGAAAACTCCATCTCCTCCCTTCTTACATTTTGCATGATTCCTTTTAGACGCATAGCAGCATCAGCTTCGTTGTTCATTTCCTTGCCAATCTCTTTAATTCCATCAGCAAACGCTTTTTGTTGTTCGACATCCATTCCAGTACCTACTTGTATTAGTGCCTGTCCGTACTCTGCGGCCGCCTCTTTTACAGTATCCCAATCAAAACTTAATGCAGCCTCTATTCCTTTTCCAGCCGCCATAAACCCATCAACCACTCCAGTTAGTCTGTTCATTAAATTATCTTTAATAAATTCCCATAAATCTGTGATTGCTTTTTTAGGATTTGTAAAAGTGTTTACAATTGTTTCACCTACACTAGAAAATAAATCTGTAACAACATCCACAACAGCACCAAGACCTGCCATTGCTCTTTCTAACATCTCAGCACCTCTTTGAGTGTTTTTAAAATAAGAAACAAGTGATGCTATTAAAACTACAAAAGCACCAATACCTGTTGCGATAAGACCTGCTTTTATAGAGATAAACATTGCTTTTGCTGAAGCTGCTGCCGCTACAAAACTAGCCTTTAATCCATTTAAAGAAACACCCATTAGTCTAAAGTTTCCGATCCCCTCTTGAGTTGCTACGTTTTGGTTTTTTTGTTCTTGAGTAAGCTTTGTAGTTTCCCCACTAGCTTTTTTAGTTTCTTGACTGATCTTACCCATGCTTTGTCCAAGTTTATCAGTGTCTTTAGTAACTCCCTTAATGTTACTCTTTATATTCATTACCAGTTCTTCTGCCATTTTTTTTTATTTTAAAATGTTACGTTTGTTGAAATTAATTCATGAATATATACTGTTGCACTCCAAATGTTATTTACATTAGCCCTGTCAGTAACTTGAATCGAAATAGATGGAATACCACCAACTGTACTATCCATCATTACATAAGAGCCATTGACACCTAGTTTTGCAATGTTTCTAGTGTACCCTACTGTAAAGGTCATGCCATAACTGTCATCAATTCTAACCGCTCCTTTTTCATTTCTATACGAAAATTTACCTGCTGTTCCTGAAGTCCCTCCAGTTTCTAATCTCGTTATGTAAATTTCCCAACCTAAAATGCAGTTGTTTTTTATGTTTATATATTGATCAGCTTGATTGTTTACTGTCAAGGTCGTTGCTGTGTTATCTGTTGTTGTTCCAGATAAATTTACAAGTGCAAAATTTCTGTCTGCATAAGCAATATCACTTCCTGTTGTTATTTTATTTAAACCCCCTCCAATATTAAACTCACTTTGTCTAGTTGCATTTCCATTGATACCTAGAACTGCTGCATTATTTACAAATCCTGCTATACTGTTTCCCGTTCCGACCACAATATTATTTCTTGAGTTTTCCTCAACACTATTACTTTCGCCCATTATATAGGTGTTATTCCCACCTACTCCTACGACATTATCTGACCCCTGAACATTATTAGTTTCATTATTTAAATCTGATTCTAAAGTAGTGCTATATGTAAAGCTAGAACACGTACCTGTTGATCTATTGTACGTATGACCATAAGCCTCACATTGTAGTTGATTTGGCGTCACTTCATTTGTTCCATCAGTAAATTTGACCACTCCAAAAGCATCAATTGAAGCAGGTCGTATTGAATATCCTGGTAAATACGGTATTGTAGGGATTTTTGCCATTATGGTACTAATATAAATTCGACTGTTGCCAAGTCGTTTGGTTTGTATTCTATTTTATTGATTCTAAATTGCCTTGATTTTATAAAAACAGTGTCGTATAATTCTAACTCATTAATGTCTCCAGGCATTAAATTAACTTTTAAACTCATAGTCCTTGTATTAGGATTGTAAAGTTCTGCAAAATAAGGAAGCCAATACAAATTAAAAAGATTATTTGGACTACTATTCCCTATTGGATTAATAAGCTGACACTCGCCAAAATGAAAATCTAAAGTATCACCACCAACAGGAGGATTGTTTACGACAGTAGGAATGTCTGTTAAATGACTGAACTGCAAAAAGTCAGATGTATTTTCTCCTGTAACTCCATTTTGGTCAGGAATCCAATAAGTAGTAGACGGCATAGTTTTAACGCCCATGTTATACATGACTCTTGGAGCGTTATCAAAGCCTTCAGAAGTTCCGTCATCAGGATTGTACGAATAAATAGCAGGAGTTATAAAATCTAAGAATTGAGACATTAAAGGTTTTGGCACTGTTGCTGCAAATGGTTCAGGGACTATTTCTTTTTCGCCTGACAATATACTTTCTAATCCTTGTGCTGAAGTCGAAGCATCAAATATTAAACTTCCGTACAAATGACCTTCACTAGCTGATCCATTACAAGCACTTTTATAAACATTAAATATATAATCATCATCGTCCTCAACAAATTTGAAAATAGTTCTTTTATTTAATTCTACTAAAGGAGTTAGTTTCATTTCTGACACATCTATTTTATCAGTCCAATCGTGAACTATACTTCTTGAGGCTAAACTTAAATCTGTTGCCGTTCCGCTATTCGTGTCTTTTATAAAAACATCATGATAAGGTTCAATTAATATATTATTAGGATTTGACTTGTTAGGAATTGAAACCAAATTAAACATAGTTAATATACCTTTTAAAAAATTCCATTGATCTATTTCCCCCCTAAGCTGAGTTAAAAGAGGAACTACTGTCGAGGCGTTATTATTATAATTGACATTTAAATAACTAGGTGTTGTCGTTGATATTTTTATTTTATCAACAGCAGCACTTTCCCAAATTCTAGCTTGACATTGTATAAATTCCCCAGTATTTAAAGATGTATTAAAAGGCCCTGATAAAGAACCACTACCCCCTGCGGCAATGTCTTGCGTTTCTGCTGCTAGAGTTTCTATCACCACACCTGCTGCATTACGCTTAACTAATCTCATAGTTACCTCATAAGTATTTGTTACAGCAACACTGGCTAGTTGTATTCTGAAATCACCAGTTACTTCTAAATTACTAACATCTGAAGTGAATTTAAATTCAGTATTATCCCATAATGCCGTATTACCTGAAGGTGCTGCGCTTGGAAAAGGAAGCCATATCTTGTAATATGCTTGTGGAATATACACTAAAGTCCCCCCTGAAATTCTGTTTACAAAATCATTTCTTAAAGGGGCTGCTCCTTGAGTGTCAGCACCCCAATTAAAATCCATGTATAATTTCTTAAAATCATCACTATCAAAAAACTCGCTTGTATAAGAAAATGGAAAGTTTGGCTGATTAAATATTCTATTTATTAAATATTTTAGTTGTATAAAAGGTCTAAAGCCTTGTTCTAAAACTGTTAATTCAGGATTGCTAAGTGTAGCTAGAGTTCCTGTTGATCCATTCGCCACTAGCATTTGATGATTCCAGTCTACAAAAGGATATTTTAACGTATCGGCATCTCTAAATGAATC
>TARA_R110001583_G_scaffold159826_1_pt1 | contig 10712 bp, 8 predicted proteins | sample TARA_R110001583 | Tara Oceans TARA_R110001583 (sample SAMEA4398432) | marine metagenome | biome: Polar Biome; feature: [MES] marine water layer (ENVO:01000295) within the mesopelagic zone...; material: water (ENVO:00002006), including particulate matter (ENVO:01000060) such as...... | reverse complement strand
TGACCCAACCATGCCACGGTGGCCTGCTATAAATATTTTTCTCATCACGATTATCCCGAAACAAATACAGCTTCTTAAAAGAAGCTGTATTTAATTGAATTTATCCAAATTACTCTTTAGCTAAAGCGACATCAAAACCATGCTTTTTAAGTAAAGCATGTTGTTTTGCTTTATCTAAATCATGTTTAACCATCTCTGCACACATTTCTTCAACCGTAATTTCAGGCACCCACCCAAGTTTCTCCTTGGCTTTAGTAGGGTCACCTAACAACGTTTCCACTTCAGCTGGACGGAAGTAACGTGGGTCAACTTTAACGATTACATCGCCTACTTTCACACCTGGCGCATCATCTCCACTAACTGCGCTAACAGTAGCTATTTCATTTAAGCCTTGTCCGCTGAAGGAAACTGTTATGCCGGCTTCTTTTGCTGACATTTTAACGAAATCTCTAACTGAGATTTGTTTGCCTGTCGCAATGACAAAATCTTCAGGTTTGTCTTGCTGTAACATCATCCATTGCATACGCACATAATCTTTGGCATGGCCCCAATCACGCAGCGCATCCATATTACCGAGGTACAGGCAATTTTCAGCACCCTGGGCAATATTGGCAATTGCACGAGTAATTTTACGTGTTACAAACGTTTCACCGCGACGTGGCGATTCGTGATTGAATAAAATACCGTTACAAGCATATATTCCATATGATTCACGATAATTAACCGCAATCCAAAAAGCGTACATTTTGGCTACAGCATAAGGTGAACGAGGGTGAAACGGGGTAGTTTCTTTCTGTGGTATTTCTTGTACTTCGCCATACAGCTCAGAGGTAGAAGCTTGGTAAAATTTGGTCTTTTTCTCTAAGCCTAAAAAACGAATCGCTTCAAGTAGACGCAAAGTACCCATAGCATCTACATCGGCGGTATACTCTGGAGCTTCAAACGACACGGCAACATGTGACTGGGCTCCCAAGTTATAAACTTCATCTGGCTTTACTTCACTCATAATGCGAATCAAATTAGACGAGTCTGTTAAATCGCCATAATGTAATTTAAAACGGGCATTTTCTATATGAATATCTTCGTATATATGATCAACTCGTTGAGTGTTAAACGAAGATGCGCGGCGTTTAATCCCGTGAACCTCATATCCCTTGTCGAGTAAAAATTCGGCTAAATACGAGCCATCTTGGCCGGTAACTCCGGTAATTAGTGCTTTTTTCATTATATTAACTCTTTGGTTAAGTTTACTTTATAAATTATTAAAACATGAACATATTCAGATCTAAAGAATACTATTTAAATTGCTAGGCAATTCATTAAATTAAGGAGTCTATTAGCCTAAGCATTAAGAAAACATAAATTAAATTTTAGTAGAAATAGGGTACTTATATTTAAATAGCTCGAATTCGTGTTTGTAATTATCCTCAACAAATTTTCTAGTTGATTCATCATACATATCATCGATTGAATATCTTATATCTCGAATCCCTGACTTGAAATTTGGTAACTCACTACGGTCAAATTCAATATCTAATTTATTACACACTATCTCTATGTCGCGTTCTAAAAATTCATAACGAATTAAAAAATCTGTGACCAGCTCACCGTCGATTAATAAGTGGTCTTCAATTTTATATAACCTTTGCGTAACGAAATGTCTAAAGTCCGATATAGTTTTCACTGTATCATTTACACTCAAAAAGCCAGGCTGATCGCGTTTCATATTAAAAAAGAATCTTGAAACCAACCTATCAAATGGGTTTCTTATAACTGAAAATTTGAAATATTCGTCCCATTGATGTTTTGGCAGTAAGGTCCGAATCTTAGCAGCTGGTAGATGTGCATGAATGACTTCATATCGACAGTTAAGTCCACGGCCACCAACCATGCCATAATCAGTTACCTGCTGATTTCGTTCATGTTTTTTTTCCCATGTTCCTGGTTCGAAGCAATATTTTTCAAAATACGACTCTACTGACGTACCGGCAGTTTTAGCAGTTTTAATAAAAACAAATTTTTTTATGTGGCTGACTAACACAAATTTCCTTAAAATATGATTTTATGAATAACCAATCTGTAAATGTGTTCTATTTTCAATTGAAGCTTAGATCAAGAGTAATATTGTACAATAATAACTAAAGACTACATACTTGTAGAATGTAGGAAAAGCGCTTTTACCTCTTTCATGTCCAAATTTTGGGCCAGTATGTCAGATTGGTGATCTCGAGCAAAATCATAATAAGCCGAAACGGATATATCCTGACCAAAAAATAATACACGCTCATCTTCATACTGAAGCCCGAGCTCCTCCTTAACGGAATCGATAATTATTCTATAGCGATTTGAATTAACGCCGTTTAGGCGCATTGGGGAGGATTTAAAGTCTATTCCGATAATTTTGAAAATTTCGTTTGTAACATATGAAAAAAGAAAAGGCGTCGGATGCCAATCGTCTGAAAAAAACCTGATTTTTTTATGATTTTCGATGAAAAAATCGAAAATAGAAATATCAGAGTTTTTGTCTATCTCCTCTAGCTTAATTAAACTCTCTGTGAAGCAATCAGTAATGGTCAAGGGACTTACATGTGTGTTCTTGTAAGAATTAAAATCCAAATCTAGACCAAATTCATCAATAGGATACCAGAATGAGTTGGATTTTCGATGAGTGGGCGATGTATATGGCCAATACCCATTAAACCTCCAAAATTCGGTGACAATTAATACAGCCCCCTTTTTCATGAGCTTTCGAATAAAGCCAGGAGTATATTCATCAATATTTTTTACATTTTGAGTTATGATCAAATCAGAGTTTTTAACTTGTTTAATAAAGTTTTCGTCTGGTTTTTTTGTATACGTTGTTACGAATTCTAATTCATATTCTTGTGCGAAAATGTTTGACTGCAATAAATGTCGTCTATATTCCATAGAAAAACAGTTCATAAGCATAAGACATTTTTTCATTTTTCTACCCTACTGCCTTTACAAGCGTCATCGAATAAGGCTTCAGATGATTCAGCTTTAATAGCTGGAAAACCATTAATAAAAACGCTATTGGCTATTTTCGAAAGAACTATTGCGAAACCACTTGAAGTTATGACTAAATCCGCGTTTGCTATTATGTCCAGTGATTTTAAAGTATCGACTTTATCTCTTCCGACGCAAATGGTATTTAAAGTACTGTTGCGTATTGATGGTTTAGTATTAATCAAATCATATTCTAATTTGGTCAAGTATTGTATGAAATCAGGGTCTACAGTGATTTTATTGAAAAAACATACTTTTTCGTACCTTTCAATTAGCCCTAAGAATCCATCAGAAATGACAAAAATATTAATTTTAGCAGGATCAAGATTATTAAGTCTGAGATAAGTATCTGCAATCCTCTCACATAACGCTGAGGTCAATAATGGTCTACTGACTCCCATCTTTTTTTCTAGTTCCAAAGGCAATTTACCCTCGAGTAGAGCTAAAGCAGTATCATGCCTCCTTAAATGAAAAACCAAATTGAAACAATCACTCTGCTTTTCTGATAAATTGACGTTTTCACTAAATCTAACTTTATTAAAGAATGAATTACTAGAAATTCCTTCAAATATGTCATCGAGAGATTTATATGCTTTATGCAAGTAAACTGAATAGCAAATACTGGGCTCAGTTAATAATAAACCTGAACCTAAAAGATAAAAAAATTCTTCAAATTCAAGAATATAATTTTCATCGAATTTCATTTCGGAAAAAAAATCGAAATCAATGCTAATATATTGGGAGAAATCTAAATCCGAAACGTGAGGATTAGTATAAGGACTCTGGTTAAATTTAGAATTAGTTATATTGGATAATAAATTATAAATTCTCTCCATCCTCTGCAAGTAATCACCATATCCCATAGGGCTATTAGCAAAATTAACCACTAAATTATCAGTATAATGTGATGAACTTGATTTGATCTTTATAGGAAGTTCAACTTCTAATGAACGTAACTTTATTAATGTCTTATTATTTATTCTCTTTCCTGTTTTTAGGAACAAAAAAGCATTCCTATAGATATACTCGTAAAATTTTTCATCGTCTGGTTCCATCAAACGTTCACTGTTTAAAATATCTGTCGTAGTGAAACTATCTTTGGTGCTACTGCAAAATAATGACCATTCATTAAGATGCTCTTCGACTGATGGGAGTGATTCAAAATCATCACTAATAAGCGAGTTTTCAAATTCCATTCGAATTTCTATTTTTTTAGATTTTAAAAATGAATTATATTTAGAAACAGTATTTTCCCTGCTATCCTCTTTAAATTTTTCAACATGGCGGTTGTACTTATCAAGCATTTTAAATGCTGTGCTAGATGTTACAGAAAAATAATAGTTAACCTTATCCTTATTTATTTCATCAGCGCACAATTCCATGTCATTAAAATATAATACAGAGATATTCTCTTCGAACAGAAAAACTCTTGAAAAAGGTCCATATGCATCATTATACAAAACATTTGGCAAAGGTATCCCTAAACCTTTACCATCTTTTGGAGGTAGGTTTATGGTTCTAAAAAAACAAATTTCCGGATAACTTAATTTACAAAACTTATATACTTTATCTATAGTTAACTTGCTAGTGCCAACTAGCAAAATAGCTTTCTTATATTTTTCAGATGACATTTATAAAAATTTTTCCAGTTGATTCACTAAAAGCTTGGAATAAGAAAATTTGCAATAATGATGGTCAGCCTTATTTTTATTTAACAAAAATTCATCTACTAACCCATCTTCACCTAGACTAAGTAAATCTAAATCGAGAAAACCTATTTTTTGTTCAATACAAAATTCTTTCATTTTCCTATTGAACAGTAACGTCTTCTCTGTCCTTTCTAATTGAGAGGCCACTATATTACTTCGCTGATTTGAAACTTTTCCGAGAGTCTCACCGTCTTTTATGGTTGGTAAAGGCACGCTAACAATCAAAATTTCCTTACAGTAATCAAAAATAATCTTAATAAATTTTTGATATTGGTTAAGCGTAATAGCAAAATAAGTCTCTATAGGCATCTTATCTCTCTGTGACTTAAACCACATGACAAATCCAATATCGACCTCACCTAACTGAATTATAATCTTATCAAAGTCTCGCTTAGCTAATCTATCAAGAAATATGTTCATAGCATTAGTTTTTGAATTTGGGTTTTCAATTCCAGAGATTGTTGCTCCTATTACTGATAGGACATCCCAATCGTAATAAGGAAAGTTCATTGGAAATTGACCGCTTTTGAAAACCAGTGTGTGAGAGTCGCCTAAAACAAGTAACTTTTTTTTATTCATGGATGTCAAAATGTATATCTTAGCAATGTTGTATCATCAGCATAACACTCTTTGACTATCTCTTTCATTTTCGAAGAATAAAGGTCTCGATAGTCATTAGAATGACTCTTGTTAGCATGTGGTATATTCTTCGTTAATTCGATGCCGAGTATTTCAGAAAGTCTTTCTACATCATCGCCTAAAGTTTCCATTGCGCCAACGTAATCAACGATATTTTTCTGTCCGATGTACATATATTTACATTGTGAATAAAAGTGGAAGTTCTTTATATTTAGTTGCGGAAATGCAAGACAGAATTTCTCAAATGTATCGTAGCGTTTAACAACTTTAATTATCGATGGATTATACTTATAGAACATGTGGTCTTCTTCCATATAAGAGAAGTAATGATACAATGAACTAAATCTATCCCATGGATTTCTTGTAAAACAAAACTTGAAATAATTATTCGCGTCTTGTTCAGAAATTTTATCTTCTAATGAGCCAATAAATGAATGGATTCTTTTATCAATTTTGGTGCCGATCTCTGAACTAAGTAGACTAGAGCCTGCTGTTTTAGGTATATGTAAAAATAAAGTTTTCATGATTTAATTTAGCAACTCTTTTAATTCTTGAATATCTATCTCTATATTGAAATCAGAATCTGATTTTTTAAGAATATGATTATAATTTTTTGCAAGCTTTGTTTTATTCTTGAAAGAAACATCTTTTCTATTTTCAGGACAAAATTCAATAATCTGGGTATCTTCACGACAAAAAATTGTATTTACAAATATTGATCCATGCGGGCCAACAATCCTTTTAGCTCTGCTAAATAAAGATATTATTTCAAGTAAACTTTCATCACCAGACAAAATTCTGAAATTATGTTCTTGAGATAAATAATTCTGAACTTCATCATTATTAGTCACGCCGCGTCGGCCAATATGATTGCGGCTAAGATATAACCCCTCTATGGGTGGTTCATTCCTCGGGTCATTTCTAAACAATCCAAAATAACCACTTATAATCCAATCATACTGTTCTTGTGACAGCATGGTCCAAAATTTTGCTTCATTTACGCCAAAGAATAATTTATCGACCTTAATTAGTCTATATTTTGGTGCAGTTCGGAATATTGCATCCTCTTTAAATCCACAAGCTTGTAAATGAAGCGGAAAATCTACAACTCTATGATACTTACTGCACAACACTTTTGGGTTCTTAAAATCAAAATTTTTCCAAGCAAAAAGACGCATCAGACTATCGTGAAGATGACCATAGGGATACCAACCGTGTGGCGACATTGCGTAGATTGTCTCGACGTCTGGGCCAAGCACTTTAGCGTTAGCAATGTCGTCTTGCGTTATTGTTGTAGTTTCGCTTAATATCTCTTGGTATCGTCTCTGTACTTCTATTCTTCTTAGATCAGGATCGACTAAAGTTTTACCATGCAAGGTTCCTTTCCACCAAAATATAACTTCGTAGAGAGTTTCATATATAGGTTTAAGATTATTATCGAGTACTGCTGCTGTTTTAGTATCTATATATACGTCATCATAGATATTTTGATAATTTCTTATATTTGTAAAGTTTATTGCTGCTTCCAAAAACATATTATTTACCCACATTTGTAATTGAGACTTCAAATTCATCAACTGTGATCGAAATTCTTTTGATATTTAAATGCCTATCTTGATCATCACATATTAATTCGACTGGTTTTTTTGTCTCTTTACCGAAAAATGGATTACCTGGCTTCTTTGAAATAACTAATCGATAATTACCTTCAGGTATACGCTTCCTTAGAGTTTCAACCACCATAACTCGACTATAATAACTCCAAGGGTCTACGTTATTAAACGTTTTCTCATAATATACTTCTCCGTTTCGATAAAGTTGAAAATTCAATAAACAAATTTCTGGTCCAATTTCGGTATCGAAATATACTTCAAAAAACCCCCCTAGATATTTGAAATTAAACTCTAAACCTTTGGAATTATCTATAGTCGTTTCTATTTCTTTTATACATGGCACTGGCAAATTCTGTGCTTTAGTTTCGCTATAAATTAGACTTTGTTTTGCATCAGTCAATAATTTTGAGTGTTGAACCACTATTGGGATAAGTGCCTCACTAATAATATCTGCATACAATTTAGCCCCATTTAGGGTTGTATGAACCGCATCCCTTAAATATTTTTTAGGGTTGTCTAAAAAGTCGGTCATGTATTCTCTTACATCAATAAAACCAACTCCGAACTTTTCGGCACTACTTTGAACTTGCGTATACGCTTCAGGTAAATTTTGAAAGTTGTTTACACGGGGAAAAAACATCCAAAGTGGATAGCAATTAATATCCAAAAGTGCTCGATTTAATAAGTCTATTTTAAAGCTATTAAATCCTTTCATACTTGGAGTTAGCCAATCAATTACACATATATCAGGCTTCTTATCAATAACATCCTGCATAAAAGCATAACCAGCATATTCAAATTGACTTGCGCCAAATGCTACCTTTTCTATACATTCAAACTTATTAGCACTCGGGGTATCAACTAGTTGTTGTACATAACCGGTTTCAAACTTTTGCGCGGTCACGCTAGCTCCGTAACAAATTAATTTCATTTTCGATCTTCTTTTTTCATTATTTTCAGGTTATTTATTTCAATATCCTTTCCCATTAAGCACGACAAATTAATTGTTCTCGGTAACTGATGGCCAACATGGGATTCCTTGACTTTATTAAAATCAATATTATCATTTATTAGTTCAATCGTTATGTTGGTAAACTCTTTGAATTTTCTAATAAACTGTCTGGGCTGGATGCGTTGATAATAGCAATGCGCATCAAACTGACAAAATTTTTGAATTTCTACACCGTCAGCTTTTATGACTAACCAACCAGATTGAGGACCAACAATTGATACCACTCCCCATAATTCGCCTAAAAGATTAAAACTAGCCACTTCGTTAAACTCTATTGTACGAAAAGAAAAAACCTGTCCAGAGCTTGGATAAGTGTATTTATTCAATAACTTACCATTGAAGTTTAACTCTTTAAATTCAGCACACTGCTTATATTGTCCATTCTTAAAGTTTGGAGTGCCTTTGCTTAAATCAATATTTTTCAAAACGCCGTCTAGGATTAATGTAGCAACTTGATTGCTTCCTAACTCACCTGTGTGTACGTTATCTCTATATATTTCCTTCCAATCTTTTTCTTTCGTCTCTTTTCTTAGCTTTTCAAAAAATTGGTAATTATCAATAATAGGTACATTTTGTTTAATTGCCGCTGATTTATGTAGATCTCTGACAAAATCTCCAGTCCCCCCCTCATAGTCACTTCGATAATTATTTACCAATATTACCTCAGAGGAAATTTGTTTGAGGTACTCTAAAGATTGTTCGACGACGTCCTCAACCCGCTCTAGTGGTGTTAGACCAATATTAAGGTCACCGGTCGAGTATTCATAGACCACTAAATCAAATCTACTAGTACTTTTTAACGTAGAAAGATTACAAAGACCAAACATCGAGCCAGTAGCGCCTGTAGCAATAACTTGCTCGATAACGTTGAATTTTTTTTGTTTAAACAGCTTATTTAGTGCTGGTCTATAGCCATTTTTCTGAGCAGTAACGCTCGCACCTACATACAACACTTTTAAATTTTGCTCGCTATTTGAAGGCGAAGCCGCCGAAACTTTATCTATTCTAGTACACCCTAGCGTGTGTAGCCGACTTATAGATTCGTAATACTCAATCAAATTCTCAGACATTTGTTGTATAGCATCTGCACTTATTTCACTTATAAACTTAAATAATTCACCATTAATACCGTTTTTCCATACAACAATATTATCGATTAATTGCTTTGCAGCGTTCTTCTCACTAAAAATAGATAAATCATCGTCAAAAACGATAGGAATGGAACCCACCGCAATTGACTCCCAAAACCTTAAAGTATTAGGTCCAGCCCCTATTGGGCACAAGGAAAAAACAGAATCAGAAAGGATTGTATTATAACGAAATGTTTTCTGCTGATGCTCATGAATGTGATGGGTCTCAATTTCTTTTGATAGAACCTGTTCTTCGTAAACAACCTTATTAAAGTGCCACTCCTTGCCTAAATCTACTAATAAGTCACTTCTTCCACTATCTTTAGCTGCTTCAAATAAGCGGATTCTGCTGTCATCCAAATAATGAGGCATATGTGCCCCAATAAATGATGCTAGCAATTTTTTATCTTTTATTGGTTTTCGCTCCATCCCCTCACATCTTTCAGGTATGACGTAATTCACTGCGATGAGCGACCAGCCATGTAGCGTAAAACTATGACCGACTTCTTTTTGGACGTTTTCACTCTTCGAGTTTTTGTGTGAAATATGTAAATCAGTAACCCCCACATCATTAGCTACCTCCAGCATGCGCACCCAATGTATGTGTTGACAAACGGTGTGAATCTTTAAAATTAACTTATGCTCGTTGGCCAGTTGCTTATATTGCGCAATAAGCAATTTAATTTTCTTTATATAGACCTCAGGAAAACTTTTACGATCGATGTATGTAGCCCAAGGCAAGGGCAGATACACATTTATGGTATTATTATCGCTAACATGCTCTCCCGGATTGATCCCTAAATGATTTTCAAAGGCTTGTTTTTCTGTGGCACAAGGATATTGCCAAAAATTCGAATGGTCTTTGGACAAACCCTTCAGCTGGATTTCATCTACATAAGTGTTAATTACAGGTGGAATAAGCCCTGCCACTTTATCAATATCACTAAGTGTAGATTTTGTTATCTTGGGTACTGTAAGGAGTTTTTTAGAATCAAAAACGTTCCTGAAATAAAATCCAGTAGCACTTTCGTAAATTGTAAAATGGGCACCTTTCTGATAGATGATCTTCCCAGTCTCCATCGTAGCTAATAAGTCGGCAGGTTGAGCTGCATTATACTTAGCTAGGGTATCTTTTTGGGAACGTGCTTCTTCGTGTACTTCACGCTCCCATCTTTCAAGTGTTTTATTTATGCCTACTTTTTTCAATTGATTACTTCGTTTTACCCAAACAGTTAACTCAAGTTCCGCTTGCGCATATGGGTCCTCATTTGGGAAAACATGCGCCGCAGCACCAATGATTCTATCATCTAACTTTTTGTGATAAGTACGCATTTGTGTTTCATGAACGTGCATGGTTTTAAGTATTGCGCAGGGATTGAACACTTTCCAACCGTATATTGCGAATAGGTAAGCAATTTTGTTATCGCATCTTGGCACACCCATTGGGAAAGCTAGTTGGTGCAACATTTCATCAGTGTATTCGTCATCGCACCTGACCGCCCATACATCTTGAGACCAATGTGGATTAGGGTGCATCGTTATCTCACCACCTAACAATTCCCAACGGGATAAAGCGATGAAA
>TARA_R110001583_G_scaffold105215_2_pt1 | contig 10729 bp, 7 predicted proteins | sample TARA_R110001583 | Tara Oceans TARA_R110001583 (sample SAMEA4398432) | marine metagenome | biome: Polar Biome; feature: [MES] marine water layer (ENVO:01000295) within the mesopelagic zone...; material: water (ENVO:00002006), including particulate matter (ENVO:01000060) such as...... | reverse complement strand
ATCACTTTAATCACTTTAATCACTTTAATCACTTTAATCACTTTAGTCACTTTATATTAGCTATTTAAAGTTCTTTATCAGCTTAAACGTTGATCTTCTAGACGCCTAAACTAAGAGCTTCAAAGTTCATAGGAATTTTAATATCTAGAAGAGAAAGGGCTAAGTATTGTGTTTTATTGTGCACCACAATGATAAATGAAAACTTCACGAAAAATGACAAACATAATATATTAGACGTACAAAAAAGTAGTTATTAATCAATAAAAACAATACAGCTATGGTGGCGTTGTTCGTATTCAGGCTTAACAGGTACTTAGCAAAAAGTTCTCATCAAATAATTCATGTTTTCATCTATGGGGAACGTCAGCTATCAGGAAACGGATAATGCAATATGGTTGTTAAGTCATGTCTGCTATAGATCAAAACAGATAAAACTTTTCAGTATAAATTATTAAATGCTAAGGTCAGCAAATGGCAAAAGTTAGCGTTATAAAATTGGACGCCACCGTCGCCTATGAGGCTTGGAGCAGACGTTAGGATAAACGAGTTGCTACCTTCCGATCTCTGCAAAAGTGATCATGATGATAAAAGTTGGTGATTTGAATTTTTTAGTAATTTCAGTATGACTTTTTATTATTCAGTATTACGCTTTAATACTTGGTATGAGACTTTATTACTCTCTCAAAATAGCTTCGCCTGCCTCAAAAGGATATAAATCAACACGTTTGGCTAACGCAAAACTGTGTTGTATTTTTGTCACTATTTCATTTGAAAGCCTAAGTGCACAATGCCTGTTTATATGAATAATGAATTGCTCACCCGTATCATCAGTAATTTATTAGAAAATGTCGCTCAACATGGTGGGGATATTATTATTGATATCATTAAAAAAAATCAGCAATGCGTGTTAACCTTTAGCGATAATGGTAAAGGGATATCCGAGCAAAATGCAAAACGTATTTTTTAACCTTTTTTTACCACCGCGAAACAACGTGGTGGCACAGGTTTAGGGTTAGCTATTATTAGTACGTTATTAACTGTACATCATGGGGACATTCATTTACTGCAAAATAACCCGCAGGAAAAAAAGGTCAATGCAAGCCAACAAGGGTGTCATTTTCAACTGAGGTTTCCTCTTTTATTTTAATTAATATTAAGTAATCTAAACTAGATAAAAATATTATGGCTATTTATATTGAATAGCATTAAAGAGTAGAATAGATTATTCATACTTTAACAGTTCACTATATAAATAAAGACTAATCACATGACAATTCAAAAACACTTTCCGTATATTAACAGCAAAATGTTTGCTGAAAACGTGGCAATTAGCGATATAGCGAAGCAAGTAGGTACCCCTTTTTACTGTTACTCAAACACAGCTATAAGCCAAAATTTTCAAGACTATCAACAAGCGTTCAGTGAACAAGATACCCTCATTTGCTATGCCGTGAAAGCAAATGGTAACCAAGCCGTGTTATCTACTTTAGCCAAACTAGGCTCAGGTGCGGACGTGGTGTCAGAAGGTGAAATTCGTCGCGCACGTGCTGCTGGAATTCCGGCAAACAAAATAGTCTATTCTGGGGTTGCTAAAGTTGAATCAGAAATAGCCTATGCATTAAGCCAAGGTATTTTTCAATTTAATGTTGAATCAGAGCCTGAACTTGAACTCATTAGCCAAGTTGCCACGCGATTAAACACAACAGCGGCCATTGCTTTTCGCATAAACCCTGATGTTTGCGCGAACACCCATGCAAAAATATCAACGGGTAAAGCTGAAAATAAATTTGGTGTACCAATAAGTAAAGCCCGACTAGCCTATAAGCAAGCCGCGTCATTACCTAATATCAAAGTTCAAGGTGTTGATGTTCATATTGGCTCACAATTAACTCAACTTGCCCCCTTTGAAGAAGCCTATAAACGTATAGCGCAATTAGTCACTGATCTGACAGAAGATGGCCATGAAATTAACGTTATCGATATTGGTGGTGGTTTAGGTATTACTTACAGCGATGAAGTGATACCAAGTAAACAAGAATACGCAGCTATTGCCAAAGCACAATTAGGTCACTTAGCCTGTAAAATAATAGTGGAACCAGGACGCTCTTTATTGGGAAATGCCGGTATTATAGTGTCGAGTGTGGTACTGATTAAAACCGGTGAAGAACGCCAGTTTATGATGCTAGACGCTGGCATGAACGATTTAATTCGCCCCAGTATGTACGATGCTCATCATGAAATACTTGCGGTAGATACAACAAAACCAACGCAAAAAGTTTATGACGTTGTTGGTCCTGTTTGTGAAACCGGTGATACTTTTTCTAAAAACCGCCAAGTCAATGAATCAAAATCGGGTGATTTAATTGCCATTATGAGTTGTGGGGCTTATGGCGCAGTAATGGCATCTACTTATAACACCCGAATGTTAGCACCCGAAGTGATGGTAAAAGATAATGTGTTTGCTGTTGTTAGGGCTCGCCCAACCTACGAAGAAGTCATTAACGCTGATTCGGTGCCAAGTTGGGTTTAAAAAGCAACAAGTAAACTAAATCAGAGATAAACAAAGCCATTATACGTTTAGCATAATGGCTTTTTTATAATCTACTTGGAACTATTAGCCCGTCATAATTATTGTGAAACTATAATTGATTGAAACTATAGTTGATTTAAACTATAGACTAAAAAACACAACAAACATCATCTAACATGCAAGTCACTACCCAGACATTTTTATAGCCAACACGCATTAATTGCTCAGCGGCAAAGGTCGCTCTTGCACCCGTAGCACAATGAATAAAAATAGCTAAATTTTCATCCGGATGCATTTGTAGCATTTTCATTTCTAACAAACCTCGCGGAATGTTAATGGTATTTTTACCCGCCTTTTCGGCAAATTCAGCCGGCTCTCTCACATCAATGACAAGGCCATTTTCAGCTTTGCATTTAATCGCAGCCTCTTCAGCAGTTATGGTATTAAGTGACTTTCTTGCTTGGGCAATTACTTCAGGTATTGTTTTTAACATACTGATTCCTTAATTTTCTCATTAACTTCAAATCTAATAATACATAGCGCTTTACTAATCACTGACGAATAACGACTTAATCATTACAGTGGGTATTATTTTCATTATTAAACACAGCTGAAAATTGCTAATTTAACTTATACTAATTTATCTTTTGCTTATTTAAGTATATTAGCCTTTACTAAATTAAAATTCAAGGGTAGACTAAAATATAATTAATATTCAATTTAGGGCTTACTTATATGACAAGCGATAAAACACAGTTACTAGAAAATGCTCAATACGTTGCCGCAATTTTAAAACAATTAGCCAACCCCTACCGCTTAGTTATTTTATGCTCTTTAGCAAATAATGAGATGACTGTTGGCGATTTAAATGAGCAGGTTGATCTATCACAATCGGCACTTTCCCAACATTTAGCTAAATTAAGAGAAAGCGAAATAGTGACCACAAGACGTGAATCACAAACTATTTACTATCGAATTTCCAATCCAAAAATAAAAGTTTTATTAGAAGTTTTACAGCAACAATTTTGTGAAGATATTTAAGTCATTCCTATTTGATTAAATGGCTACTTTCCCATTGTAACATTAACTAATAACCCACCTTTTAAAGGACTGCTAACTCATTATGCAGACTCCAACTAACTTTACAGCAAAATTAATCAGCTACGTTTTAGCCAGTAAACTACCATTTATTATTTTAGTTTTATCCATGCTAGCAGGCATGATGGCCCTAAATTACACGCCACGAGAAGAAGAGCCACAAATAGTGGTTCCTATGATTGATGTTATGGTTAACGCTGAGGGCGTTAATGCACAACAAGTGGAACGTTTGGTCACCACTCCCTTAGAGAAACTGCTCGCACAGGTAAGTGGTGTTGAACATGTTTACTCAGTGACTAATAACAGCCAAACGGTTGTAACACTGAGATTTTACGTAGGTGAAAATCGTGAAAATGCCTTACTAAATACCTACAACAAACTTCACTCAAATACGGATAAAATTCCCGCCATTGTCACTAACTGGCGTGTTCAACCCATTGAAGTAGATGATGTTCCTATTGTTATGCTTGGTTTGTGGAGCAGTGATAATACGACGATAGATGACTATGACTTACGCCGCTTAGCCGAAGAAGTATCAACATTTTTACAAGCCATCGATAATACCAGTGAAGTAAATATTGTCGGTGGTCGCTCAAGAGAAATACAAGTTAACCTAGATCCTGAACAAATGACCGCGAGAACAGTGACTATCGCAGAGGTTTTAAAGGCTATTCAAGCCTCTAACACCTTACAACACCATGGAAATATTGCCTTAGAAAATCAGTCTTTTCGTCTAGAAAGTGGTGATGTATTTCGTGATATAGACACTTTAAAGCACGCCCCTATTGGTGTTATTGATGGCAGTGTAATTTTATTAAAAGACATCGCCACTATTACCGATGGCCCCGCAGAACAAAGCAGCTATACTTGGATAGACTTTGCTAATGGTCATCAACAAGACCACTATTCGAGTCATTCTTCCAATAACAATTCAACTAGCAGTTCAACTAGTAATTCAAGTACAAGTAGTAATGCAGATAACAGTGGCGATCATCCGATGGTTACTATTAGTGTCGCCAAACAACCGGGTAGCAACGCGGTTACTTTAGCTCAAGCGGTACACGATAAAATAGCCACGTTACAGCAATCAATTTTTCCACAAAATGTTCATGTGGAAGTATTACGTGATTATGGTGAAACGGCTAATGAAAAAGTAAACAACCTCACCACAAGCTTAGCGTTTGCTGTATTTACCGTTGTGGTGTTTATTGCCGTATTTTTGGGCTGGCGCTCCGCTGTTGTAGTTGGCTTAGCTGTCCCTATTTGTTATGGCATCACCTTGTCATTAGATTTAGCCTTTGGCTACACTATTAACCGTGTCACTCTATTCGCACTGATTTTATCCCTAGGTTTATTAGTCGACGATCCTATTACCGGTGTTGACAACATTGAACGCTATTTAAAAAAGAAAAGTGGTTCTTTACAAGACAAAATAGTCGCAGCAATCAATGAAATTAGAGTGCCCTTATTAATGTCCACTTTAACCATTGTATTGGCCTTTATTCCCCTAGCCTACATAACCGGTATGATGGGGCCTTACATGGCACCCATGGCATTTAATGTGCCTTTAAGTGTTATCAGCTCTACCTTGGTTGCCTTTTTAGTCACCCCTTGGTTAGCATCAAAATTGATCAAACCCAAATCAGCGGCAGAGCTTAATAAAGATCATGAAGGTAATGATCAAGGCCAAGGCTTCGGTCAATTTTATCGCCGTATGCTCACCCCCTTATTAGAGAATAGAAAAAAAGGTAAATTAGTTCTTTGGCTGGTACTAGTATTATTTATTATTGCCGCCATGCTACCCGTTATGCGTTTAGTCCCGCTCAAATTATTACCTTTTGACAATAAAAATGAGCTGCAAGTAATTATTGATATGCCCGAAAATGCGACGTTAGAGCAAACCGCAGCGATGGCAAAAATAGTGTCAAAAAAAGCACAGCAATTACCCGAAATTAAAGCAATAGCAAGCTATGTAGGTACACCATCACCGATAGATTTCAACGGAATGGTCCGTCAATATTATCAGCGCCAAGCACCTTACATGGCTGATTTGCGGATAATTTTATTGGATAAAACCGCACGTCAACATCAATCACATGCCATCGTTTTAAGGTTAAGGCAGCATTTATCAGCTCTTAGTACTGACGGTGTTAATATTAAAGTAGTGGAAGTACCTCCCGGACCACCGGTACTTAGTACCTTAGTTGCCGAGCTTTATGGCGATGAGTTTACTCAATACAGTGAATTACAACACGCAGCAAAAATTGTTGAGCATAGATTAAAAAAAGAGCCCCATGTGGTTGAAGTCGACTCAACTGTCGGTAATGACCAACCGAGAATTCGCTTCGTTAGTGACAAAATAAAAGCCGCTTTATCAGGTATTTCTACAGCAAATATTAATCAAACGATCGCCGTTGCTAATGCTGGAGAAATTGCCGGTTACCTGCATGTAGATAATGAAGCAACACCACTGGCCATTAAGGTAAGATTACCTATTGAACAAAGGGAAACACTCGCTGATTTTTATCGCTTAACTATCAAGGGCCAAGCTGGCATTGTACAAAAAACCACATCTCAAGGTATCGATATTGCACCACAGTCACTGGTTTCATTAGGCGAATTAGGGCAATTTGAACAGCAAATAAATGATAAAGCTATATTTCATAAAGACTTAAAACCCGTGGTCTATGTTACTGCCGATATTTCAGGCAGAACACCTGCGGCGATCATCGCTGATGTTGGTAATGATTTACAAATTTCTAGTGCCCTAAGCAGCAACAGCAATAATAAAAACAATAACAACAATGCAACAACAGAGCCAAACGACTGGACAAAGCGCACTTTTTTAACCAGTGGCGGTGGTCAATTATGGCAACTACCCGATAACATCACATTGTCTTGGAGCGGAGAAGGTGAATGGAGTATTACCTTACGTGTCTTTATCGATATGGGTATTGCTTTTGCCTTTGCGCTAACCGCTATTTACCTTGTACTTAGAATTCAAACCGGCTCAGCAGCTTTATCAGGCATTATTATGTCAGCGATACCTTTAACCGTTATTGGTATTATGCCGGGATTCTTTTTACTGAATCAATTCGGTGAACGTGAAATAGCCAATGCGCCTGATCCGGTATTATTTACCGCAACCGCCATGATAGGCATGATTGCGTTAGCAGGCATAGTTGTTAGAAATTCATTAATTTTAATTGAATTTATTAGCCAAGCACGTGATCGAGGTGAACCGATTAAAGAGGCATTAATTCAAGCCGGCGCTGTGCGTATGCGACCTGTGCTTTTAACCGCAGGTACAACCCTGTTAGGCAATTTAATTATCACCCTAGACCCCGTGTTTAGCGGTTTAGCGATAGCCATTATTTTTGGCATCATTTCTTCTACCATCTTTACATTACTTGTTGTGCCTATTGTATATCTATTAGTTTTTGACAAGGAACAATCAAACCAAGTCAGTACCGCGGATAAACAAGTTGCAACAACTGACTCTATAAAAAAATCAACTGAGGCGCAGGCATAGTCATGACTCAAACTAAAGCAGATAAAAGCACAGTACAAAAAATACTTATTCCTGTGATAGCCTTAACCATTCTATTGTTAATGGTAGCATGGCTTGCCGGCTCATTTAATGAAAAAGTATCACCGGCATTAAATGAAAATATTAATCACAAAACTAACAACAAAATAAGCGCTGTAACAATAGATCAGAACAATAGCTATACCTTAGTAGCCAGTAAAGAGGCTATTTTCGAGCCTGTCGCAGCTAGTCTTGAAGCAAAACAAGCAACCATTATTTCTGCTAGAATTTTAGCGCGTATTGAAAAAATAAACAGTAGAGCAGGCGATCTGGTAAAAAAAGGCGACCTATTAATTCAATTAGAACAAAACGACTTACAATCACAAGTGTTACAAGCCAAACAAAATGTTAATGCCATGCAAGCTCGATATAAAGAAGCCAAACAAAACTTGGATCGTTCTATTGAACTCGTTAAAACAAAACTAGTTTCCGCATTTGAAGTAGATAAAAATCGTGCTACTTATCAAGCTATTTATGCTGAGTTAACCGCTGCTAAACAGGCTTTCTCTCAAGCACAAACGACCTTAAGCTATGCCAGCTTGATAGCACCAATTGATGGACGCATTGTTGATCGTTTTGCCGAGCCAGGCGACACAGCGCAACCTGGGATTAAATTATTATCATTGTATAATCCATTATCTTTGCGCGTTGAAGCACAAGTACGCGAACAGCTTGCCTTAACATTAACCCATGGGCAAAACATAGAAATTGAATTACCTAGCGTCAATAAAAAAATTATGGGTGAAGTAGAAGAAATAGTTCCTGCGGCTAATACCGGTTCACGCAATTTTTTAATTAAAGTACGCATGACTTACCATGAAAATTTATTACCTGGCATGTACGCACGTATGTTAATTCCCGCAGGCGAACAAATCCAGTTAACTATTCCCAAAAACAAAGTCGCTCACGTTGGCCAGTTAGACTTTGTTTGGCTTAATGTTAATAGTGAAATTCAACGTCGTTTTGTTAGATTAGGTAAAGAGAAAAAGGGCATGTTCACGGTGATTTCTGGCTTAATGGCGGGTGATGAAATCATCACCCCATAAATACACTTTTATTACTTATAGGGTCTGTTGATCTTTCAAGTTCATAACTAAATCATAAAAGTTCAACAGGCCCTACCATTAGATTTGATGATTTTTTTCTAATCGTTTATTCGTTACATTTAACCTTATTAGACAACGCCATCTTAGTACTTTCCATAAATACTTAATTTCAACTTAATAGCATTACCTAAAATCATCTAATCACATTTGCTTGCCTCGCCTCTTTAACCTAAAATATCGACATTATATTTTCCCTTCGAATAATAAGGCACTCAAATGGCTCAGCCACTACCAGATAAATTCATCATGACGATGAATCGAGTTTCTAAAGTAGTTCCACCAAAACGTACTATTTTAAAAGACATTTCTCTTTCATTTTTTCCTGGTGTTAAAATAGGGGTTTTAGGTTTAAACGGCTCAGGTAAATCTACCCTACTTCGCATTATGGCCGGCCTTGATACTGAATTTGAAGGTGAGGCAACAGCATTAGCTGGCACTAATATTGGTTATTTACCGCAAGAGCCAATTCTTGACGAAACCAAGACGGTTAGAGAGATCGTTGAAGAAGGCGTTGCTACCGTTAAAAATGCTTTAGCCCGTCTCGACCAAGTCTATAATGAATATGCTGAAGAAAATGCTGACTTTGATAAGCTAGCTAAAGAGCAAGGCGAGTTAGAAGACATAATCAATAGCAACGATGGTCATAATATCGATAACGTACTTGAGCGTGCTGCGGATGCATTGCGCTTACCTGAATGGGATCAAGTGATTAAAGTCTTAAGTGGTGGTGAACGCCGCCGTGTAGCACTTTGTCGTTTATTATTACAAAAACCAGATATGTTACTACTGGATGAACCAACAAACCATTTAGATGCTGAATCTGTTGCTTGGTTAGAGCGTTTCTTACATGACTACCCCGGTACTGTGGTAGCCATCACCCATGATAGATACTTCTTAGATAATGTTGCGGGTTGGATATTAGAGCTTGATAGAGGACATGGTATTCCTTATGAAGGTAACTATTCTTCATGGTTAGAGCAAAAAAATGCCCGACTTGAGCAAGAAAGTAAAAGTGAAAGCGCATTACAAAGAACGATCAAACAAGAGCTTGAATGGGTACGTTCAAATCCGAAAGCGCGTCAATCAAAAAGCAAAGCCCGCATGGCACGCTTTGAAGAGCTGAATAGCCAGGATCATCAAAAACGTAATGAAACCAATGAACTTTACATTCCACCTGGGCCACGCTTAGGCGATAAAGTATTAGATGTTAATAATTTAACAAAATCATTTGGCGATAGAGTACTCATTGATGACTTAAGCTTTAGCGTTCCTAAAGGCGCCATCGTCGGTATTATCGGGCCAAACGGTGCAGGTAAATCAACTCTATTTAAAATCATGTCGGGGGCTGAAAAACCAGACTCGGGTAATGTAGAGCTGGGTGATACGGTTAAGCTTGCCAGTGTTGATCAGTTCCGTGATGATATGGACAACAGTAAAACTGTTTACCAAGAAATATCACAAGGCCATGAGATATTACAAATTGGTAATTTTGAAATTCCAAGTCGAGCTTATGTTAGTCGTTTTAACTTTAAGGGTAACGATCAACAAAAGATCATCGGTGACTTATCCGGTGGTGAGCGTAATCGTGTTCATTTAGCCAAACTTGTGCAAACAGGCGGTAACGTGTTACTGCTCGATGAGCCCACCAACGATCTAGATGTTGAAACGTTGCGTGCACTTGAAGAAGCCTTATTAGAGTTTCCAGGCTGCGCAATGGTTATTTCACATGACCGCTGGTTCCTAGATAGAATTGCGACTCATATTTTAGATTATCGTGATGAAGGTCAAATCAACTTCTATGAAGGTAACTTCACCGATTATGAAGCGTGGTTGAAAAAGACATTAGGCCCTGCAGCAACTGAGCCACACAGAATTAGATACAAAAAAATAGGCTAAGCACACCATAAAAATAATCATTGCTAGTCACTTAGTAAATTTTATGTAATTAGTTGATGAATTTACTAATAAAAGCCAGTTAAAATTTTGATTTTAACTGGCTTTTTTATGCTCTGTAATTTTTTACTTTTTGATAAAATGGGGTTATGCTAAAGATACATAATACTAAAATGTAATAGTTAAGATGGAAGATAGACGACAATTTACGCGCATTTTATTTTCAATAAATGCTGAGATAGAGGTTGAAGATAAGAAATACCCTGTGTCCATTCATGATATATCACTTAATGGTGCCTTAGTTACTGCCATAAAAAGTGAACGTTCATTGAAAGGTAAACGCGGTATTTTACACTTTTTATTATCCGATAATGAATCAGAAGTGACCATGAATATTGCTATTGTTCACGAAGAAGAAAACGAAACAGGTTTGCAGTGCAATGCGATTGATATTGACAGTGTGACTCATTTACGCCGGTTAATTGAGCTTAATTTAGGCGATAGCGAACAGAT
>TARA_R110001583_G_scaffold60523_2_pt1 | contig 10732 bp, 7 predicted proteins | sample TARA_R110001583 | Tara Oceans TARA_R110001583 (sample SAMEA4398432) | marine metagenome | biome: Polar Biome; feature: [MES] marine water layer (ENVO:01000295) within the mesopelagic zone...; material: water (ENVO:00002006), including particulate matter (ENVO:01000060) such as...... | reverse complement strand
AATAGCTAAACGAAACCAATAACAAAATTCAATTTTAGATATATTATGATCTTAATATTGCATTGGTAAATTTAATTATAAAGTACATTAGCTCCTATGTTATCTCTTATCTTTCTGCCATACGAACCAATTCTGTTTGGAACAAAAGTCAATGCACATTTAGTGCTGGAATATTTGGCCTTTTTTGTAGGGTTTCAATATTATCTCTATTTAAGAAAACGAACCACGGACACCATCTCTACCAATAACCGTTTGTCCATAATTATTGGAGCAGTTTTTGGTGCCCTTTTTTTTTCCCGATTAATTGCCTTTTTAGAAAATCCGCCCCTACACTACTCCCAGGGCATAATATCATTCCTTAATAACAAAACCATTATGGGCGGACTCTTTGGCGGATTATTGGGCGTGGAGTTGGTAAAAAAAGTAATTGGGGAAAAGCAGTCTTCCGGAGATCTGTTCACCCTACCCATAATTCTGGGGATCGCCATAGGTAGGTTGGGATGCTTTTTGGCAGGAACAAAGGAATTTACCTACGGGAAAAAAACTACTTTTTATTTTGGTATGGATTTAGGCGACGGACTTTCCAGGCATCCCATTGCGCTTTATGAAATAATTTTTTTAATTGGCCTGTTCTTTCTTATCACACAACTTCAAAAATCTACAAAGCCCCTTGAAAATGGCAGCTATTTCAAATTTTTTATGATAAGCTACTTTTCATTTAGGTTTATGATGGAATTTTTAAAGCCGAATACGTATTTCCTATTTGGTCTGAGCAGCATTCAATATTTATGCTTACTTTGTTTGTTGTATTATTATAAATCCGTCGGAGAAGCGATTAAATATGCCTACAAGAAACTATACCTACTATGATTTTACCTTAAGTCTTTGTCCCGAATGCCTAAGGCGGGTAGATGCAAAGATCGTCTTCGAAGATGAAAAGGTTTATATGCTCAAAAATTGCAGGGAGCATGGAAAATCAAAAGTAATTATTGCCGACGATATTGAGTACTACAAAAATATACGCAACTACAACAAGGCTTCCGAATACCCTAAGACCTTTAACACCAAAACCCATTATGGCTGCCCATATGATTGCGGACTGTGTCCTGACCATGAGCAGCACTCCTGTCTTACGGTAGTTGAAGTTACTGACCGATGCAACCTTAGCTGCCCTACCTGCTATGCTTCCTCCTCGCCCCACTATGGAAGACATAGAACCCTGGAAGAAATAAAAAAGATGTTGGATGTTATCGTAAAAAACGAAGGCGAGCCCGATGTAGTCCAGATCAGTGGCGGTGAGCCTACCATACATCCACAATTTTTTGAAATATTGGATTATGCCAAATCGCTACCCATTAGGCACTTAATGGTGAATACCAACGGCATTGAAATTGCCAAGGATTTTGCCTTTGCGGAAAGGTTGGCCACTTACGCCCCCGATTTTGAAATTTATCTACAGTTCGACTCCCTGGATGAACAGGTTTTACGTACGCTGCGAGGTGCAGATTTAAAACAAACAAGGTTAAAGGCTTTAGAACATCTTAATGCCTTAAACCTTTCCACAACTTTGGTGGTTACCTTGCAAAAAGGTCTTAACGACCATGAAATGGGCACCACTATTGATTTTGCCCTAAAACAAAAATGCGTTCGGGGAGTTACTTTTCAGCCCACCCAAATTGCAGGAAGGTTGGAAAATTTTCAGGTTGATGAAAATAGGATTACCCTAACCGAGGTTAGACGTAAAATTTTGGAGCAATCCCCAATTTTTGAACCGGACGATCTTATTCCCGTTCCCTGCAATCCTGATGCTCTGGTCATGGGATATGCCCTAAAAATGGGGAAGGAAGTAACACCATTAACTAGGTATATAAATCCGGACGATCTGCTTAATAGTGGTAAGAATACCATTATCTACGAGCAGGACGAACAACTACATGAAAAAATGATACAGCTTTTCAGCTCGGGAAACTCGGTTGAAAAAGCTTCGGAAAATTTAAAATCCATCATGTGTTGCCTTCCAGAGATCGATGCCCCCAATATGGGCTACGACAATTTGTTCAGAATCATAATTATGCAATTTATAGATGCCTATAATTTTGACGTAAGGGCAATTAAAAAGTCTTGCGTGCATATCGTGAACAAAGATTACAAAATCATACCCTTCGAAACTATGAACCTCTTCTACCGGGATGATAAAATAGAACGTCTGAACAAACTAAAGGCGGAAGTGGAAAACAACTAGAAACTGTCTTGTTATTTAAGCCTAAAATATTAAAACCCCATTGAATATTATGGTATATTTAATCTTCAATTTTAGCTATGTATAATTTATCCCTTCCTTTAGAAGTAGGCAATTTGAATGGCCTTTTCGTGATCTTGTTACTGATCATGTTTGGCCCTGCAATCTTATTGATGGTGATAGGATTTATATTGAGGACCAAACAAAAAAGAAAGGCCGGCAAGGTTTTATTTATACTGGCAGGAGTGTATATGTTGATAAGTCTAGGTGTTTGTGGAGCACTAATAGGAGGTTTTTAGAGCCTGTCCCTTTCATCCGTATCTTTGGATTTGTAGTTGTCCCTTATCTTCATATTGCCAAAGTTGTACCTAAACCCAAGTGAAAATACCCTCCCGTCCGGTTTATAAATAGATGTATTATCCTGATTACCGTATTTACGGGTGTTTGTTAGTTTAAACTGCTTGAGAATATCGGAAAGGCCCATAGTTATGGTTCCTTTTTTGCCCCAAATATTCTTTTTCACGGAGATCCCCCATTCATTGTAGTATTCCTGTCTCGAATTCCCGATCACGATAGGGGAAACATAACTGTAATTAAGGCTGGCCGTTAAAGATCGGTCTTCCAGCAGGGTAAAGTTGTTATTCAATTGAACCAAGAGCGTCCACTGTCCCTGGTCCAAGCTTTGTTGCGATAGAATATCGGTAAAACGCTCCGCCCCATAGTAATAGGAAGATAGGAAATAAGTGTCCCAGAAATTGGATATCTCTTTCCTATAAATAAAATCCAATCCATAGGCCAACTCCCTATCAACATTATCCGTAATAAATCTTAACAGATTGCTTTCATTGTCCTGAAAGGTTAACAAACGCATAATATTCCGGTGATATCTATAAAAAAGCTCAAAGGTGTAATCCCTATCATAGGTATATGATAAAATCACTGAATTCTTAAAGGAAGGCTGCAGATTTACATTGCCCTCCACCACGGAATTATTACTTTGAAATACCTGAAAAGGATTAATCTTATTATAGCTGGGCCTAATGATGCTTCTTTTGTAACTGGCCCCGAATCTATGTTTTACATTGGGGTTAAATTGTAAAAATAGTGTAGGGAACAATTCCAAATAATGATTTTTAATCTTGTCCGTGCTTAAACTAAAATCTCCTTTTGTATCCGTATATTCCGCTCTTAGCCCAGATTTTAACGTCCAATTATTCCATTTTGCATCGAAACTGGCGTAGCCCGCAACAATTGCTTCATCGTAAAAAAATGTTCCCTCTTCCGTAGACTCAATGCCTTCCTGATCCCGGTCAAATCCTTCTTGGGCAATATAACTTTCAGAATCTATTAGGGCATACTTTATTCCCGATTCAAAATTGGCACCCTCCCCAACGGGAGAGACAAAATCTGCCTGCGCACTGTACAAATCAGTGTTCTGCCTATTGAAGGTATTAAAATTGTTCTCCCCAACTATGGCCCGGTTACCATCGTAAAAATCGGTTTCCAATTCCTGGTCTTTATCATAATCATAATGGGTGTAATGGACATTCACCGCCAGTTCGGAGCCTTGGTCGTTAAAGTTGTGTTTATAATCCAAATAGAAGGCAGCATTGATCGATTCAAATTTGCCATTGTTCAAGGTGTAAAAACCTGAAGTACTGCCATCATTGGCGTCCAAAATTTGAGTGTCGGACAAATCCCTTGTCAAATAAGAGGGTGTTAATGTGGCAATGGAAGAAAAACTGATGGTATTATTGTCGTCAAAAGCATAATCCACAAAGGCACTGGTATTGTGTTTTTTACTTCTATAGATGACCTCCAGATCTGAAGTCCAGGTATCCCTAATCTGGCCATCCTCAATAAAATTGGTGATATCCGTATAATTTGTTAAAATCTTGTTTTGAGAATAACTATAATTAAAAGAGGCTTCCAATTGCTTGCTCTTAAAAAAATGTCCAGTACCAAACATTTGCCTTGGAAATACTGCTTGACTGTATTTATTATATACGGCTCCGTTGTAGCCCGCAATTAAATTCTTTTTCATTTTAATGTTGATCAAGGTCCCACCTTCGGCATCATATTTCGCCGGGGGTGTTGTTATCACCTCAATAGACTGTACACCTTTTGCCGAAGTACCACTTAATAAATTAAGAATATCTTCCGGTGGAAGGTTCACTTTCTTATCGTTGATCATTATTTGAACCCCGCTCTCCCCTTTCACCTTAATCTCATCGTTCATAACAAATACGGTAGGAGTACTTTTGAGAACATCCCATAAGTCCGAATCTGAAAGCGCCGTGTTCTCAATATTAAAGACCAAGCGATCTACCTTTTGTTCCAATGTTGGTTTTTGGGAGACTACGACTACCTCATTCAATTCTTGGCCTTTATCATCTATAAAGAGAGGCCCTATGTCCAAATCGGAATTTACCTCTACCAATTTATAATTGGAATAGCTTCCTATATAACTGGCACGCATTAAATATTGGTTGCCGATTATATTATCAAAAGAAAAAAAGCCTTTTTCATCGGATGCAGCACCTTTAAAAAAACTGGTATCGGATACTTTATAAAGTAGTATATTTGCAAAAGCTAACTCGGTACCATCTGTTTGCTTAACATGGCCTGAAACCTTGTATTCCTGCCCCACCAACGGGATGCAAACTAGTAGAAAGAATAGGGGCGAAACCTTTAACATTGTCACAAACAGTGGCATATCCGTTATAAAAAAATTTAAAGTTAACTTTTTATTAACAACCCACAATGGTTTCTCCAAAATTTGTAGTAAAAATCTACAAACCGTCCATTTATCACTAGAAATTCCTCAATATCATCTACCAAATTATATCCCTGTAGAAGCATAAAAACCACTCTGGAGATTTTTACTTTAAAAATCATGGATAAAGCCTATCTTTGCAGTTGCTTTGATCAGCATTAGATTACGATGAAATGCCGATCACGGGAAAAGGGATACTGAAACGCATTTTTATAGGGCCAATTCAGTACCAGTAAATTAGGCATACATGAAAAACATACGGAATTTCTGCATTATTGCACATATTGATCACGGCAAGAGTACCTTGGCCGATAGGTTGTTAGACTTTACTGGTTCGGTAACGGAACGGGAAAAGCAGGACCAGCTATTGGATAGTATGGATCTTGAACGAGAGCGTGGGATCACCATTAAGAGCCATGCCATACAAATGGATTATGAGCACGAGGGCGAAAAATATGTACTCAATCTTATAGATACCCCGGGACACGTGGATTTTTCCTATGAAGTATCGCGTTCCATAGCAGCCTGTGAGGGTGCCTTATTGGTAGTGGACGCAGCGCAGAGCATACAGGCACAGACCATTTCAAATCTTTACTTGGCTTTGGAGAACGATCTGGAAATTATTCCGGTATTGAACAAAGTAGACCTTCCCAGTGCGAACCCCGAAGAAGTTACCGATGATATTGTTGATCTATTGGGTTGCAAACCAGAGGACGTTATCCCGGCAAGTGCTAAATCGGGCCTAGGGATCCAAGAAATTTTGACTGCCATTATAGAACGTATACCTGCCCCCAAGGGCAATCCCGATGAATCCCTACAGGCTTTGGTATTCGACTCCGTATACAATCCGTTCAGGGGGGTAGAAACCTATTTCAGGGTTATTAACGGGGAAATAAAAAAGGGTCAAAAAATAAAATTCGTCGCCACCGATAAAAACTATTACGCTGATGAGGTGGGTACCCTAAAACTGGTACAACATCCCAAACAAAGTATAAAGGCCGGAGATGTTGGCTATCTCATTACTGGTATAAAGGATGCCAGGGAAGTAAAAGTAGGGGACACCATAACAGATGCTGCGAGCCCTACCAAGAACCCTATTGGTGGTTTTGAAGATGTTAAGCCCATGGTATTCGCCGGTATCTATCCTGTAGATACGGAAGATTATGAAGAACTGCGCTCCTCCATGGAAAAATTGCAATTAAATGATGCCTCTTTGGTATTTACACCGGAAAGCAGTGCAGCCCTTGGGTTTGGTTTTCGTTGTGGTTTCTTGGGAATGCTGCACATGGAAATCATCCAAGAACGTTTGGAACGGGAGTTCGACATGACGGTGATCACCACCGTACCCAACGTAAGCTACCATGCGTTTACCCGTAAGAATCCGGAAGAGCCAATTATAGTGAATAATCCATCCGATCTACCGGATCCATCTACCTTAGATCACGTAGAGGAGCCCTACATAAAGGCAACAATTATTACAAAAGCAGATTTTGTTGGGAATGTTATGTCCTTATGTATTGATAAAAGAGGACAGATTACCAATCAAACCTATTTGACTACAGAAAGGGTAGAGTTGAATTTTGATATGCCCTTAGCAGAAATTGTATTCGATTTTTATGATAAGCTAAAAACAGTTTCCAAAGGATATGCCTCCTTTGATTATGCACCAATTGGTATGCGCACCTCCAAATTGGTAAGGGTAGACATATTGCTCAACGCACAACCTGTAGATGCCCTGTCCGCCTTAATACATGCAGACAACGCTGCCAACATTGGAAAAAAAATGTGCGAGAAGCTTCGCGAACTGATCCCAAGGCAACAATTTGATATTCCTATCCAAGCCGCAATAGGGGCCAAAATTATTTCCAGGGAAACTATTAAAGCCTTAAGAAAGGATGTAACCGCCAAATGTTATGGAGGTGATATCTCTCGAAAGAGAAAATTGTTGGAAAAGCAAAAGAAGGGTAAAAAACGTATGCGTCAGGTTGGAAACGTAGAAATACCCCAGCAGGCATTTATGGCTGTTCTTAAGCTGAACGATTAAAAAAAGGAACGTCCTTAACGTCTAAAACAGGGTGTATAAAGAGGGTGTAGTACCTTGGATCACCGCTACAATTAGTTATCCAAAGCCCTTCACAACAGGCTAGGACTATCCAGCGGTTTCCCTCTTCCGTCTTACCAATAACAATCCTAAAATAGTAAGCCCGGCATTGACGGCTATATTGATGAATCCAAAGTCGAAATTAAAGGATTGGGCAAAGTAGACACTCAATAAATAGGTAAGTACTGGAGCCATAACACATATAAGGGGCACCCATTTGTCCTTAACTGCAATCTTGGTAAACATCCCCAACATATAAAGACCAAGTAGCGGGCCATAGGTATACCCAGCTACTTTGAATATAAGCGATACCACATCTCCCCTACTGTTGGCGAATAACATAATTATTAGAAATAGCACCCCTGAAAAACCGAGTAGGACCCAGTTCTTAAGCCTTTTTTTATCAGCACTGGATTTATGTGAAATATCCAAAAAATCATAGGTAAAAGAAGTGGTTAGGGCGGTCAGGGAAGAATCCACACTGGAAAATGACGCCGCTATTATTCCCAATAAAAAACTGATTCCCGCAAAAACACCGAGGTGGTTCAATGCTAGATCAGGAAATAGGTTGTCCGTATCCAAAAGCGCACCGTTTTCGCCTACGGCCAAAGCAATACCATTATTCTCCGCATAAATATATAATAGGATTCCCAATCCCAAAAACAGGAATTGGGTTATGGCCAAAATTAAACTGTAGGTCAAAGTGTTCTTTTGTGCATCCCATTGATTCTTACAGGTCAATGTTTTTTGCATCATGTTCTGATCCAAACCTATCATGGCAATGGCCACAAGAATACCGGCAATAAACTGTTTGAAAAAATTATTGCTCGATTTGTTTTCCCAATTAAACACTTCAAAATACTTATGTTCCGTAACCTGTTGTATGGCCCCTGAAAACGACAGATTTAAGGAGGTAGTGATGGTATAGATCGTAATTATGGCACCAAGGACCAAGAAGGTCGTTTGCAAGGTATCTGTCCAAACAATGGTCTTTATTCCGGACTTATTGGTATACAGCCAAACCAACAGCAAGATGATGATAACCGTTATGGGAAATGGAATATTCAGCTTATCAAATAATGCAAATTGAAGAATTTTTGAGGCCAACAATAGCCTAAGTGCAGCTCCAAAGGATTGTGAAACCAAAAAGAACAACGACCCCGTCTTATAAGTTTTTACGCCATAACGTTGATCCAAATAGCCATAAATGGAAACCAACCTTAATCTATAGTACAACGGAATCAGGACAAAGGTAATGAAGAGATAGCCTACGACATTCCCTAGAATAAATTGGTAGAAATAGAAATTGTTATTGCCTACCATTCCAGGAAGCGATACAAAGGTTACTCCTGAAAGTCCGGCGCCCACCATTCCAAAGGCCACCAAAAACCAGGGCGATTGCCGGTCCCCTGTAAAATAAGACTCGTCACTTCTATTTCTTGAAGTGAAATACGAAATGGTCATTAACAAAACAAAATAAATGGAAATGATCGCTAAAACTAGAAGTGGATTCAATACAGATGGATTAAATTATAACTTAAAGTATTCTTTCTATTGGTACTATTTAACTTTTGATTATTGATGGGCCATTTTGGCTACATGCCCAAGTATTGCCACCTGGCCACTTAAATTTTCTGTTTTTTAACAGGCTTGTCAGCCTCCAATAACTTTCCAAGGTACACCAACTTACAGCCTTCTTTAACATCTTCAAAATTTTTGCTAAACGAAGAAATAATTTTTAGGTCCCCGTCCAAGGTCTTTATAAAAATTGGAACAATATCCTTATCCGCTTTAGTAATTTCTATGAGGCCCTCATAATGTTCCTTGCCCTTTAATTCTATTTCATGAATTACAGGATTACTCCTAGCGGCTTCGGTCAGGGTAATAAAATCATCTGTATGGGAAAAAAGACCTTCCATTGGGTTATTTTCCGGGTCGTTCATCTCATCCGAATTTACCAGTCTAAATGAACCTTGTTCCCCAAACTGTTTCTTGAAAGTTTCTATGGCGTATTCGTTGATATCCGAATTACCGGTCAATGCCATTAAATATCCTACATCGTTCAATTCAATATTATCTGTTAGGGCATCGGAATAAATGTTGGCTACAAAGGCTTCCAGACCAATATTTTTGGCCTTTTCAATATTGTTTTGGTTATTGTCTATCAATACCACGTGTCTATTATTCTTCTTGAGATAACTGGCTATGAGCCTGGGCACCTTGGAGGCACCTATAATTAGAATACCTTCGGACTTTTCCAAGAATACCCCAAGCAATTTGGCCATGAACCTGGCGGTGGATGCATTGAGGAGTACGGTTCCCAAAACGATCATAAAGACCAATGGCGTAATATATTCCGCTCCCGGTTCCCCGCGCAAAATTAATTTGGAACCAAATAGTGAGGCAATCCCTGCAGCAACGATCCCCCTGGGACCAACCCAGCTGATAAACAATTTTTCCCTAAAATTAAGATTGGACCCCATGGTACTCAAAAATACCCCCATAGGTCTTACCACAAAAACCACAATAGCAAAAAGTATTAGTGTATTGGGGCTGTACAACAATTCCAGCTCGGGTAAATTCATACTTGCCGAAAGCAAAATGAAAAGCATAGATATTAAAAGTATACTAAGGGACTCCTTAAAATAGAGCAACTCCTTAATATTGGGCAGTTGGGTATTTCCCATAACCATTCCCATAACTACAACGGCAAGTAGCCCCGATTCATGTGCAAAAAGTTCAGAAATAACAAAAACCGAAAGTACTACGGATAAGGATACCACATTTAACAAATAATGAGGTACGTAATTCTTTTTTATAGCCAAGGTCAAAGCATGTGCAAAAGAGAAACCAAAGCTGAAACCTAATAATAGTACCTTTACAAATTCCAAAAGGCCGGTCTGTGTATATCCTTGACCTTCCCCGATACTTATAAACTCAAAGACCAATACCGCTACAAGGGCACCAATGGGGTCGATCAAAATACCCTCCCATTTCAAAACCGCGGACAGATCTTTTTTCAAAGGAATATTTCTAAGGATAGGGGTAATTACAGTTGGGCCTGTAACAATTATGAGTGCCGAGAACAAAAAGGAGATTTGCCAAGGTAAATCAAAAATAAAATGTGCTGCTGTACCTGCTAAAAAAAAGGTAACTGCACTACCCAAGGTAATCAACTTGGTAATAACCGGTCCCACTCTAGTTACCTCGGAACGTTTAAGGGTAAGTCCGCCCTCAAATAATATAACACCTATAGCAAGGGATACAAAATGGTAAAGGCTCTCCCCTAAAAACAAACCTTCGCTCTTGTTCCAAATAGGTCTTATTAATTTAGTGCCGTCCTCTGTAAACAAAGTAGATATAGGCCCTACCAACAAACCTATAAGGATAAGTGGCAAAATGGCCGGTAATTTAAAGCGCCATGCCACCCACTGTGCAATGATACCAAGAACAATTATTCCCGCTAGTTCTACCATAAAAAAATTTGAAGCAAGATAAGTTTTAATATAGAAAAAATCCATCTAAGCTAAAAAAACCTTGGCTCCTCATTAAAAAATACCAGTTTTCCCTTTCCCGAATAGGCAATTCGTTCTAAAAAATAGCGTAAACTACCTCG
>TARA_R110001583_G_scaffold120206_5_pt1 | contig 10735 bp, 11 predicted proteins | sample TARA_R110001583 | Tara Oceans TARA_R110001583 (sample SAMEA4398432) | marine metagenome | biome: Polar Biome; feature: [MES] marine water layer (ENVO:01000295) within the mesopelagic zone...; material: water (ENVO:00002006), including particulate matter (ENVO:01000060) such... | reverse complement strand
ATACTCGTCCCTACGGACCAGTTCCCAACCTTCTCTCATTTTTGCACTGATGTTTTTACTATCATTAAAACCACGGGTTTCAGCCCGTATCCAACGATGTTTGTAACCATCAGGCGCAGGTGGTGCATCTAACATTGACGGGGGAGCCCAAGGCTTACGCACCGCCTTTTTGCTCCGTTCTGTATTTGCGCGAGAAGCTCTTTTGATGGGCGCATCCAACTGATCGTTTTGTTCACTCATTTTCTATTACTCCTTCACGTATTTCGCGTATTCTTCTAGCGGCACACCCAATTTTTTCGCAATTGCGACTTGGCTAGGGGTGAGTCTAACCTTTCTCCCACTACTGCGCCCAGTGTTTGATCTACTAGCAGAAGCAACCGCCTGAGCTGGTCGTTTGCCCTGTTTACCAAGTTTATGCGGAAATTCTTTAGCAATCCGTCGGTCTAACTCAGTATAGTAGTCATTACCCTGCGGGTCAAATCCTTCGTCTTCCACTAATTTCTTGTGGATACCGAATGCCGCATAGGTCATAACTTCATCTTGTCCAAACCAATCATTTTTAACAGCCCATGTTTCGGCTTTTGGGTCGGGTCTACGAGGCGCCGGGGCTTGCTGGGGCATCGGCTGTTGCAATTGAGCTTGTTGTTGAGCCTCGGCCTGTTGCCGGTACCGGTCCTGTTGTAATTTAGCTTGACGAGCCCGGTCGTTTTCAATAGCTAGGTTAGTAAGCTGGCGTTGCGCTTGAACTGCGCCCGCGGTATCACCTATTTCCATCGCCCTAGTTAATTCTTTCTCAGCACTTTCTGTTTGAGTAGTAACGCGATTGGTATATTCAGACACATAATTAGTATCTAAGTTAGCCATTCTAGCTTTAACAGAATCGTTTTCTTGCTGAATCTTTTTAGCGTAATTTACAGCTTCGCCTTCACGACGTTCGGCTTCACGCATTTTTTTAGTTAAACGATCAATTCTTTTTTGAGTAGCATTTTCAGCTTTATCAAATTGATCTTCTTTCGTCGGCGTATCTTCTACACCGTCATCAATTTCTACGCTTAGTTCTTCAACTTCTTCACTCATACATCACCTTTAATAATGGAGAACATCTTCCGGATCTAAAATTTTGGCAAGGATTTCGTCATCGTTAAGAATACGAACCTCGCCCCCATCAATTGCAAAACGAGAACCCGCGTAGCGAGCAAACATTACCCAATCTTTTTCTTCACACCAAGCACCTGATGGGAACTTATCAGGGTCTTTGTATGCAAGGGGTCCAACTTTAAGAACATAACCAACCTGTGTAGACACAGATTGCTCTTGAACTAGTTGATCTGGAAGATAAATACCGCCTTCTGTTTGGCCTTTACCGCGGTACGGGAGGATCAAAATTCTCCAACCGGTAGGCGAAGGCATCTTATCAAGAAGACTTTTACCAATATTTTCAGGTCTTAACACAGGCTTATCTACATAAGCGTCTGTAAGAGTTTCTGCACTTTCATCAGCTACTTCCATCTTTTCAACGTTAGCGTCTTGTTTCTCAGACTCCATTTGAAAGGCGGCACTGGGTGCGGCAGATAGGTCAATTTTTGACTTATTCATATACTACGCTCCTGTTTATCTAGCAGGCTCTTGAGTTCCTGTTCTACGTGATTTAAAGAATCTAAATTTCCCATGAGCTCACGATACTGCTCCATGGATTTTACGTTACCAAAGATCATAAGGTCGCAGACAGCTTGTCGACGCTCCCTGATAACTTTAAAAACCGCCGTAACGGTAGAAATCTCATCCATTCCTATATGTCCCCATATTGTCTAAGAAAGTTAGATTTTATCCTATCATATCTTATACAAAAGAGGGAGGGTTTTATCTTATTATTAGTAGCACCAGCACATCGCTGGAGTTTTACGAGTATCAACGTGTACAAAGGTTTTAGCAACCCCAACTGACATGCCCATAGCTGAAGCATGTTTGACGATTGCCAAGCGTTGTGCGCCTCCAGAAACTTTAATGTCGGCGGCAATGCCCTGTGCATGTGTTCCGGGAGTACTTTTACGGGCTTCTATGCTGTGAGTTTTACTGCGAAACCCGCTAGTAATTATAAACGGAAAGCCACACGCCGCTCGTAGGTGGTCTAGTGCTTTTATAAACTCTACGTCCATCTCGTTTTCGCCTGTTTCTTGGCAATCAAAATCTGTAAGTTTAAAGTATTTAAAGTCAGTCATTTTTCTCTTGCAACTTTTTTTGTCTTTTCGTAGGATCTCATCGCTCCCATGCCCAGCATGCCCATGAGTATAGGGGTCAACAAAGAGGGGTCAACCTCGGGTACTTCAAACCAAATCCCTAAGACCTGTGCGATCAATACATTGTAGAGCAAACCTATTCCAGAAATCCATCCAATAAAAGGTCTCCACCCCGCTACAAACAAAGACTTATGGGCCGCTTCAACTGCGTTAACAGCTAACTGACCCTTAGCCACTTCCATAGCATGTTTCTCGGACATCGTAGCAATTTCGTGGGCTAGAGCGTTCTTTTGATCTTTATCTTCAATGAACTTGTCAAGAAGTCCTGTTACAGGGCCAATCAGTGCTTGTAACATACTTGCTCCTAAAGTAATTTTGTTAAAACAACGGCTCCAACAATGAAAGGGTAAACAGCCCAAAGCATCATTTCAAGTCTATTAAATCTTTTTGTTCCGCCATCAAGACGTTTTTCAATATTTTTATATCGAGCCGTACATTCTTTTTCGTGCCCTTCAAGACGAATTAAAACTTCTTTTGCAGTAGCCATTAACCACCTCCTCCTCTGTTAATAGAACCTATACCGCGTAAAAACGGGTTTCTAAAAGGATCATTTGGGTCAATCTCATAATCTGTTTGTCCGTAAGTGCGGGGCGGAGGTGGCGCATACACGTTAGATCCTAGTCCGGACAGCACCTCGGAAGCATTGCCTCCCGGAAGCGATCCATACTGCGGTGCAATCCCACCCTCTCTGGCGAAAGGATCAGTTGTCGGACCTTCAGGTGCTACTATCCCAGTGTCCGGTAAACCACCCGAAGACAAATTTCCAGAAATAGACCGTCCAAATGGACTAGACTGTGCCGTATTTATAGCTTGACGTAAACGAGCCTGTCTGTTTTTTTCGGTAAGTTCTTCTAACCTTATTCGTTCAATTTCTGCTTCCGCTTTCAAACGTTTTTGTTCAGCTTCGTCTGCTAACCTTATTCTCTCAGCTTCGTCTTCTGCGGCTATACGATTTCTCTCAGCTTCTTCTTCTGCTAAACGTTTTTGTTCAGCTTCCAAGCGCTTTCTTTCAACTTCTTCGGCTTCTATACGTTTTCTTTCAGCTTCGGCTTCTTCGGCTAGTAAACGTAATCTTTCCTCTTCTGCTTTTTTTTCTGCGGCTATACGTTTTCTTTCATCTTCGGCTTCTTTTGCTATCCGTTTTTCTTCCGCTTCAATTCCGTCTATGTAATCATCATACTTCGAGGAGGTAACAGACCTTCCAAACTCGCTAAAGAATTCTTCGGGGGTGTAAGACGTAAAAGCGTCATCACCCTCTATACCAAACCGGCTAGAATCTCTAACAAACATTCCTGTTTCTGAGTCGTATTCAAACGATGCGTAAACATTTTGTTCACCGGTTGCGGTATCTACTAAAGCATTGTTTTTCCCACTATTAGTTAAGAAATCAGCATATGATGAATAATCGTCAGGTGACCCATATTCATCCAGATTGATTTCTATTCCATCGTCATCGTCATCAACATCAACATCAACCGTTCCGTCATCATTAGTACCATCGTCTGGAAACACAACAACGGGGCCGGTTGGTGTCGGCGTAGGTGTAGGCGTAGGTGTAGGTGTAGGTGTAGGTGTAGGTGTAGGCGTAGGTGTAGGATCAGGATCAGGATCAGGATCAACGGGATCAGTTCGATCTGGGTCTTCAAAAGGGTCTGTCGGCGTAGGCGTAGGCGTAGGCGTAGGTGTAGGTGTAGGTGTAGGCGTAGGCGTAGGCGTAGGCGTAGGATCAACGGGATCAACGGGATCGGTTACTACATCAATAACGGGGTCCGGTTCAGTTACAACATTTCCGTCGGAATCGTAATTACTTCCCGGCGTAAGAACATCATTTGATAACAAATACTCAATTAGAGCCTTGCGGTATTTGGCAGGCCCGTCCTCCATCCCGTTGTAACGAGCAGGATAGGGCATGCGGGGGTCGTTCCCTTGTTGCCCACCCATTAATCTTAATTGCCGCGTTGGGATCTCGTCCCATTCCGTATACATGTCATCGTCGTCGTCCGCATTAACAAAGACAGAACCGTCTGGGTTGTATTCGACGTCGTCTTGTTCCTCGGCAATATCTATATCTATACCTAAGTCAAACACCGGTGTTTCATCAGAGTCGGGTACTGTAACCTCTACATCGGGCTCAACACCCGGGGCCGGATCAACACCCGGTTCGTCAACCCGCGGCGCCGGATCTTCAGGATCCGTTCCTTTTGGCGTCGGCGTACCACCCAAGCCCGGATCAGAATACAAATCAGGGTTATTTGGATCAAATTCACCGGGTTTAGGGCCACCCGCAAAAGTTTTAGGGCCGCCCGCAGGAGATTTAGTGCCGCCCATAGTCATAGGACCCCCCATAGGTGGCTTAGGACCAGCCGCAGGGGGCAGAGTTTCAGGTCCACCCATAGGCATCGGTCCACCCATAGGCGGCTTAGGCCCTGCCGCAGGGGGCAAAGTTTTAGGTCCACCCAAGTCCGGATCAGCATAAGGAGCCGGCGCAGGTTTTACAGGCGCTACAGGCGCTACAGGCGCTACAGGCGCTACAGGCGCTACAGGCGCTACAGGTGCAGGCGGCGCTACTAACGTTCCAATGCCTTCGTTAAACGGTTGAGTTTTAACATCAACAGGGTCTCTAGGGTCGTTGTTAATTATTGGATTGGGCTCACCGCGGGGCATTACTCCGCCCATCTCCGGGTCAGAATACAAATCCGGGTTAGGTGTACCCGGCGGAACAGGATCAACTCTATCCGGACCCGGAAGCGGGGGCTCTTGGTTTTGCGCTTGAAGTTGTTTTAATAACTCAGGCGATATACCACCCATCATGCCCTGCCGACCAAAATTAAAATTTTGCATTTAAAACTCCAACCCTTAGCGTTTATTTACACGCGATGTAACTACCGCCCTTAACTGCCGCGCCCATTCCACGTGCGGTTCCTTTACTCATACCTGTCGGAATTTTGACACTTGCCGTTTTACCATAAGGTATACGACCTTGGCCTTTAATATCTGCATATTCTACCGCTTTCGGTGCTTTTGTAGGATTCATAGCCATTTTATTGTCCTTGTTGTTTAATAAATTCACGTTCTCTTGCCGCATCTATTCGGGCTTGAGTCTGACGTTCTTGCGAACCAAGACGCTCGCCAAACTGTGCCTCACGCATAGCAAGCGACTGTTGATCTAGCTGTAGTTTGCCTTGATCAAGCTCAGTATCAGATTGCTCGGCTTGCGCCTTGATCTCCAACTCCTTCTCTTTCAATGCAATTAACGGATCAGGGCCTTCCTCTTCACCACCGCCAGCTAATTGTGTAGACAAGTCCTTAACCATCTGCATACCCTGCGCAACATACTGGGCCGTCATAGCCTCAACCTCTAGCATCTCTTCAGGCGTTGCAGGTTTACCGTCACGCAATTCCATCTGTTGCATGTAAGCTACCGCCGCTTGTTCTCTCGCCGCTACCTTTACATGTTGCATAATGTGCTTTTGTAAAGCAAGAGCTACCGGCGGTAAATTAGCTACCATAGGCGTACCACCAAAGATAAGGTGGGCCGTGATGTGCGATTGGTGATCCTGACCCTCAAACGCTTGTAAATCCATCATATCCAACACATCAATGTTCTCTTGTGCGGGGTCCGTGGGCTTAGGTTCGGCATCCGGTAACGATTTCATTATACGATCTACATCAGTCACGCCCAACGCTTCATACATATCACGATAAATTTCATGCATGTTATGTAACTCGGGAGCCGCACCGGCAAGCTCTAACTTAGTCTGTGCCAACGTAATCCGCTGGGCCTGACTAAATACGTTAGGGTTACTAACAGGCAGTATATCAATTCGGTCGTCAAAGTCAGTAGCCATTACCTCAGAATCTTCACCCGCAACAGCATAAGGGTAAACCTTTGGCAAACTTTCGTTCATCACGCGCCCTAGAATTTTAAACTCTAAGCGCATAGCGTAGTGCAATCTCTTGTGTACAGCACTCATGACCCGCGAGCCCTGCTCCAACATCGCAATCGTAGTACCTACCGCCGCCTGCTGGTTACCATCACCTACTTTCAAATCTGTAATGGTCGCGAACCGCTGTCCGGCGTCCACGACAAAACCTAACAGTTGGAACAACGTCTGATCCGGTCCTTTAAACGGTAACGGCATCAAACTATCACGGATCGCGCCTCCCGGTGCGTCTACGTCTCTAAACTCTCCGGGTTGTAGCGGCTCATCGTCATCTCTGATTCGCATACCGCGAGCTTTAAAGCCCGCAGGCAGATTCGATAGCGTTCCTGCATCAATAAGTTGTCGTAAAGCAGAAGTAGCGGTGCGAGACAGACCACCAATAGTGTGTATAAGACCGAGCCCGTAAAAACCAAACCCCGGTAAAAATTTGTAATGAACAAAATATTGTATTTTTCTTTTCTTTTCGTCGTCTTCAAGATAGTTACGACGTATAGCAAGGATCTGACCGTTATCTTTTGAAATTGTAACGACATATGGAATTTTAATTCCAGTAAATTCACCGTCATTATCTAAATCTTCGTAGCCTTCTAGGTCTAAATCAACGTGGCATTCCAACAAAGTGCAATCATAATCAATTTGTGAAGGCTCAAAACCATCAATTAAGTTGATTTCATCGGTTATAGAGTCCATTTCTGCTTGAGCAGGGATAACATCGATGTCTAAATAGAAGCCAGACACCTGTTGCTTGCGCAAATCGTTAAGAGATGTGCGTAAAACTTGTGTAATATTAGGACATGTTTCTAAATCAGAGGTCTCATACGGTACAACAAGGTTCTCAGCGGGTACAAACTTACTGACCGCACGGCCCAAGTTCTCATCATAATAAACTTTTTTAAACGTACTACCGGCTAAGGGGAGATAAAACAACATCTGATCCATGTCAGGCGTGTATTCTTCCATTACATTAGTAATGTAGTAGTTCATAAACTGCTTAACACGCTGTGATTGGTGTTGCTTTTGGCGTGTTTCTTTACCCAAAATTACTGTGCGGACAGGACCACTAGGCGGCAAAAGCTCATTAAAAGCTTGCGCTTGGAACTGTGTAGCGGCTTCGCCCAATAGAGGGTGAGTAACACCGGAGGCTCCACGGAAAGGCTGTGTGCGCTCCTGATATGAGAACCCTAACAAATCTAAACCGTTAGCGTATGTCTCTTCCCACTCTTGGCGACTTGCTTTGTTTGAGTCAAACTCCCCTAAAAGATCACCCGCTATGCGACTAAGCTCACGATCCGGCATCTCTTCTGCCAAATTCATGTAGAAGTCGCCGCCAAACCCGCGCTCGTCCTGCGGATCAAAATCAATCATGACACTGCCGTCATCTTCAGCAGTCATCTCTATCTCGCCGTCCATGGAAGCATCCATGTCGACCATAGCCATCACATCGTTTTCTTGTGAACCCGGCAACTCTAACTCAATTTCCGCCCTTATATCTTCTTCCAGTAATTGAGATGGAACATTTTTATCCATCAAACTACCTACTGGTTTTTTATCTTCTTCAGCCATTTCTTATTCCTCTGGAGAACGATCCAATATAGTATTTAGTTGTTCTAATATGGTTGGGGGTAATTTTTCAACATCTTCTTCGGATGTTATGTTAGCGCCTGCTTTTCGTAGCATCTGAGCCATAGCCGCCATTTCGCGGACCTGCGCCTTACGCTCGGTTTCTGACATGTCGTAGTCAAAGCCTTCCAGACTAGCACTAGTACTACTAACAATAGTTTCCATTAAAGAACCTAGCCCGTCGAGCTCTGAGGATTCTTCGTCCTCAAACATAATATCTTCTGCGTCTTCCATATCTAAGCTCTCTTCTAAACCCAGTGGTAGCATTGTTTCTTCTTGTGTTTGATAAAACCCATCATCACCTTCATTGGACGTTGGGTCAACGTAAGTCACGCGGTCTGCAACTCTTTTACCAAAAACACTATTTTTAAATCTATTTTTTGCATACATCTCAGAAGAGTCACCGTCCCCTAAAAGCATGCTCATTATACCTTGATTATCTCCATACGCACGGGGGTTTTCTCCGCCACGCTCAAACTCGTCCTGATACAACTTCCGAACAAAACCGTTTCTTTGTATATCTCTAAGGACAGCGGCCTCAAGGTCTTTGGGCTCATAGTGTTGCAACATGTCCCATTTTAAATTTTGAATGGCGTAACGCCTAACCGCCTGATCAAAACCACCCTCCGTTTGCGCATTAATAACCGCCGCCGCATAAGCTGGTTTTTCTTCATCGGCACCACGGGCGTGAGCAACTTCGTGAGCAATGGTGCGCGGGTTTGAACCTGACGCACCATAAAGATTTATTTTTGCATTCTCATCGCTAGGTGTTACGTGATCTAAGCTGTCTACATACGTCGCCGCTCGAGGCGCAGTATGCATCATATATTCTTCTACAGAAAGATTACCCGCTCCGGTTGAGGCCCTCCCGTCTACCGACTTAGGTATAAATTGTGCTTTTAAATTTAAATCTGGGGACCCTAAATCAAAACGCATCATGTCTAGCTCGCGGTCCGTGGGCCCTGTGTAACCAAGATACGGGGCAGTCTCCATCTGCATTTCAATGTCACCCATCTGGTGACCCATGCGAACTGCCTCGGGATCAAGACCCGCCTGCTGTGCTTGATAAGCAACCCGTGCTTCCGGGCTCAAGTCCTGAAATTTATTAAAAATATTTCGACGTCTCGACCTATCATTTTCAGAATCATAATATCTTGAAAGCGATTGCTCGTTATCTTTAGCAAATAGAGACTGAGGCATAAAAATTCCGTACCCGTAAATTACTTAATAGTAAACATTCATCTTAGCAGAGTTATCTTCATCTTCCCAATCATCCGTAGGCAACTGAACAAAATTCCCCTGACGGTACCGCATCAGCGCCTGAGTCATACTATCCACCAAGTCATCATGCTCCCCATTAGGAAAAGCCGCAACCTCCTCAATCAACTCGTCAGCAAATACAGAGTCAGGAGCCCACACCATCCCCGCTTCAAATAAGGGCGACACCGAATGCACCCGAGTCACCTTATCATTACCCCTAGAAGGCGTAAAGTTTACCACCGGAACACCCATATTACGCAATTCCTGCGTCAACGGCGTACCACTAGCCTTCGCCTCAATAATAACAGTGTCCGGCTCCCAAAATTTATACTCCTCCAAAGCCTTAGCTTTCAACTCAGGAAAATCCCAACGCCCCTTTTTACTGTCCAACAAAATTAAATTAGGACCACTACCTCCTTCATTCGGATAAAAGACCCCCCACGTCGTTATCGCACTATAATCCGCCGTCTCCTTCTTACTAAACGCCGTATCGTAACTCTGAATAACATATTCTAAATTAGGTACCTTCTCAGGCTCCCACACGTTCCACCACTCACGCTTAATAATAGCGTTTTCTTCACCCGTAGGATTCTGCTGATACTGCGCATTCCACTTACTATTAGGAATAGAAGCGCGGACCGCGGTCAAATCATCTAAACTCCAGTACTCCGGCCAACACGGAGTCCCATCACTAAAAATTGCCGGAAGCTCAACAACCTCCCATTGGTCCGCCAACGGGTCTTTTGCCATAGCCTTCAGTAACTGGCCCGTCATGTCCTTCTCAGACCATCTAGTTTGGACGATAACTATGGAGCCACCGGGCTGTAAACGCTGTCTAGGGCCACCTGTGTACCAATCCCACGCATCATCAAAGCCTGCCGAGGACATTGCCGTCTGCTCCGAGTGCGGATCATCAATAATGATTAAATCACCACCACGACCCGCTAAGTTCGACCCTACGCCCACGGCATAATACATACCGCCCGCGCTCGTATCCCAACGGCCCGAGGCTTTACTGTCCGACGCTAACTTAACACCATCAAATACTTCTTTATATTCGTCCGTCTCTAAAAGATTTTTTGTCTTACGTCCAAAATTAACCGCTAATTCGGTCGTGTGCGTCGCCTGAATGATCTTCATCTTCGGATTACGGCCCATCATCCACGCCGGAAAGAGAAATGACGCAAATTCACTCTTCGTGTGCCGCGGTGCCATGTTAATAATCAAGCGTTTTAGCTCGCCGCTCGCGACCCTTTCCAACTTCTCCGCAATTATTTTGTGATGACGTCCTGCAATAAAATCGGGCCACATATTTTTTACAAAAATTAAAAAATCTTTTTTGCACATATCATTTTTTTCGATTTGCGCTAACCGCAACTCAAGTTTTAATTTTTTCTCATCTAAAGAACTGGTAAACGCTTCTTTCATCAGGGGACCCTAGCCAATTGTTCCACGTGGAACATCATAAATGTATGCGACTTTAGACGCTAATATAAGACAGTTAACGCCGATATGGAATCTTTATTAAATGTTTGTGCGAAACATGGTCCATGCACTCGTCCCCACGAATGCGCGGCCCTCGCGCCGTGGCGCGTGATCCACGGATCCCAGACC
>TARA_R110001583_G_scaffold9571_4_pt1 | contig 10752 bp, 8 predicted proteins | sample TARA_R110001583 | Tara Oceans TARA_R110001583 (sample SAMEA4398432) | marine metagenome | biome: Polar Biome; feature: [MES] marine water layer (ENVO:01000295) within the mesopelagic zone...; material: water (ENVO:00002006), including particulate matter (ENVO:01000060) such as...... | reverse complement strand
TTTCTGTCGGGAAAATATAAGCCGCTTCAAAGCACCAAAGAAAATAATTTTTGGCAACATACCAACCACGTTAACAGGAAAAATACAGAAGTTTGGATTACGTCAACTCCTCTCAGCAAAGTAGTCTGGTTAAATATACCAAGGGGCAGAGTGAATATAGCGGCCTGTAATTTTCTCACATGCTCTGCGATCAAGCTTATGATGCAGTTAGTGCTGGCCTGAGGGATGAACGCCTTATTGCTAGAGAATTTCGAAAATAGTTATTGGCTGAGGTCGTTAAATCTGAAGCCTGAATAAAATAACTTAAATTCAATTGTTTTTGACGCAAACAAAAAAACAGTACATATACTGATTTTTAAAATATAAAACTAATAAACTGATCAGTTTACAACTTAATCATCCTTGATACATTAGGTCAAAGTTTGGAATATTACATTCCCAAATTGGAATATCTTTTCCAATGTGCTCACGCACCGCATCAAAAAACAACCGTGTTCTTACCGGAAGATCACGGTGAGGATATATCGCGTACATTGCACTGTAGTCAGACAGTCTAATGTCTGTCAGCAATGGAATAAGGCGCCCATCGGCAACCTCATTACCCACTATACTCGCCGGTACTACAACAAATGCGGTACCTGAAAGAGCTTTTAGTAAGAGTACTTCAATGTCATTTGCACGAAATATACTTTTAATTCTTTTCTCAACTGCCTGACCCTTTTCGTCAACATAATTAATACTGTTTATGCGTATCGAGTTACTGGTATAGCTTGCTGCAGGTAGTGCCGCAAGGTCATTAATATTTTTAGGTAAACCATAGGTATTGATAAATTCAGGCGAAGCTAAAATGATCATGCGATTACGAGCCAGTTTACGCGCAATAAGCGTTGAATCTTTAAGTTCTCCAATACGAAAGGCTAAATCAAAACCTTCTGAAACAATGTCAATAACACGCTCATCTAAACGTAATTCAACTTCAACCTGCGGAAAACGTTTTTGAAAGTCATTTATTACCGGCTGTAAATACAGTTTTGCGATAGTAGCCGGAGAGGTTATTTTTAGCACACCACGGGGTTCTTGATGATAGTTTTCAGCCAATCGCACTGTATCTCCCAATAACTCACGCAGTTCACCTGCTTTTTTGACCATCTCGGCGCCTGCCGCCGTTAGTGAAAAAGAACGTGTTGTTCTATTTAACAGTCTAACGCCTAAATCATCTTCTAATCTACTCACCTGCTTTGAAATAACAGAACGATCAATATTTCGACTTTCCGCCGCTTTAGCAAATGAGCCTCGCTCAACTACATCTAACAACATTAATAGCCTACTTGTTGTATCCATTGTTTACTCTACCCTGCCTTAATTGGTGCGATAATGGCACTAATGAATTTAAAAAACCATCCTTTTTCACCACTAATTTATTCCGTATCATGGCCAACATAATCCTAAGGAGTTGCATTATGAGTAAAAAAATTATTATTGCCGCCATCATCACAATAAGTTTGGTGATAACCGGTTGTACACAAGAACCCATTAAAAATAAGGCTCAGCAGCCATTACAGCCCATTGATGTTGCACAAGTTTTAGTTAAACCTGTACAAAATTGGTATATATACACCAGTCGTTTAGAATCACCACAAGAAGTGGCATTAATGCCAAGAGTGTCAGGTGTTATTGAACAAATCACTTTCAACGAAGGTGATGAGGTAAAAGAAGGTGATTTATTATTTCAATTAGATGACCGTCCTTTTGCTGCAGTTGTTGCGAGCTTAGAAGCACAAGTTCTCAGTGCAAAAGCCGCATTAAGTCAGGCTAAAAGTGAAGAAAAACGTGCAATACGTCTAACTGAACGTAAAGCCATTTCAACAGAGCAAGCAGAATCTCGTACGTCAACGTTACTTCAACGTAAAGCACAACTGGCGGCATTACAAGCCCAGCTTACATCAGCCGAGCTTGATTTAGAATTTACCGCGATACGCTCTCCTATTAATGGCGTAATATCCCGTGCCAATATCACTCGTGGTAATAACGTAGCCGCAGGTCAAAGTGTCTTAACATCTATTATTTCCAATCGCGCAATGTATGCTTATTTTGATATTGATGAACGTACGTGGAATAACGCATTTTCTCATGTCACCGCGGCAAGTAAACAGCAAGTAATGATGCAAAAAGTAGGACAAACCAGTTTTCCTTATGAAGGCCATATCAATTTTATTGATAACCAAATTAATCCAACCACTGGCACATTACGTGTCCGTGCTATTTTTAAAGAAACAGAGGATCAGTTACGCGCAGGCTCTTTTGCCCGCATCAAGTTAGCGGCAAATGCGATTAAAAACCAAATAATTATACCTGACCGCGCCGTTGGAACAGACTTAAAAAACCGCTTTGTACTTACTGTGGGTGAAAACAACATCCTTGAATATAAATTAGTTGAATTGGGTGAACGCTACGGTAACTTACGGGCAATAACATCAGGCTTGCAACAAGGTGATGTTATTGCTGTTAATGGCCCCGCACGCGTAGGTCCTGGCATGCCAATTGCCCCGAACAATGTCACTATTGATGCTAGCGGCATCGCATTTACTATGCCTGCTAACTCTAATAATCAACTTGTTGCAAAACGCTAGGAGCAAACAGTGAAATTTTCCCATTTTTTTATTGAACGTCCAATATTTGCGGCTATGTTATCGCTGATTATCTTAATCGGCGGTGGTATTTCTATTTTCCAATTACCTATTAGCGAGTATCCAGAAGTAGTTCCTCCAACGGTTGTTGTTACTGCAAGTTATCCGGGTGCAAACCCAACCGTTATTGCACAAACCGTTGCCACGCCTCTAGAGCAAGAAATCAACGGCACAGAAAATATGCTGTATATGTTTTCACAAGCAACCAGCGATGGCCGCATGACATTAACAGTCACCTTTGCTTTAGGTACCGACTTAGATCGTGCTCAAGTACAAGTACAAAACCGTGTGAATAGTGCCCTACCGCGTTTGCCACAAGAGGTTCAACGCTTAGGAGTAGTCGCAAAAAAATCCTCTCCTAACTTAACGATGGTAGTACATTTATTTTCGCCTGAAAAAACACATGATACTGCCTATCTGTCTAACTATGCCGATCTTTATATTAAAGACCAAATAGCAGGTATATCTGGTGTAGGTGAAGTCAGAGTTTTCGGTGGTGGTAAGTACTCAATGCGGGTGTGGTTAAACCCTGACGCGCTTGCCGCTAGACAACTAACCGCGAGTGATGTAATTAAGGCACTACGTGCACAAAACCAACAAGTTGCTGCCGGTAGTTTAGGCGCTCAACCAACATCAAATGAGAATCAATTTCAAATACTATTAAACGTTAAAGGTCGTCTAAATAGTGTTGAAGAATTTGAAAAAGTTATTATTCAAGTGGGTGAACAGGGACAAATAACCCGCTTAGCCGATGTTGCACGTGTAGATTTAGGGCAAGATACTTACGCGCTTAGAGCGATGTTAGATGGTCAGCCTGCACTTGCCATGCCTATTTTCCAACGCCCAGGCTCTAACGCTATTGAATTGTCTGATGAAGTTCGTGCCCTTATGGTTGAGGTGTCAAAAGATTTCCCGGCGGGTGTTGAATATGAAATTGCGTATGATCCAACAATTTTTGTTCGTGACTCTATAGATGCGGTTATTACCACATTATTAGAAGCAATTGTTTTAGTTGTTATTGTTGTTATTTTGTTTTTACAAACATGGCGCGCTTCTATCATTCCTCTAATTGCGGTGCCTGTTTCATTAATTGGTACCTTTGCCGTAATGCAATGGTTGGGCGTTTCAATTAACACCCTATCTTTGTTTGGTTTAGTACTTGCTATTGGCATTGTGGTTGATGATGCCATTGTTGTGGTTGAAAATGTTGAACGAAATATTGAACGAGGATTATCTCCGCTTGAAGCAACACGTGTTGCTATGACTGAGGTGACGGGCCCAATTATTGCTATTGCGCTTGTATTAAGTGCTGTATTTATTCCAACAGCATTTATTACCGGGTTATCAGGTCAATTCTACAAACAGTTTGCGTTAACCATTACTATTTCAACAATAATTTCAGCATTTAATTCATTAACCTTATCACCGGCATTATCTGCGTTATTGTTGAAACCTCACGATGCTAAACCAGACAAATTAACACGCCTACTAGATAAATTATTTGGCCGCTGGTTATTCACTCCATTTAATAAAATATTTAATCGCGGTGCTAAAGGTTACGAAAAAGTAGTCAAAAAACTGATCCGTGTCAGTGTTGTCGTTTTAGTGGTATATGTTGGATTATTAGGAAGTACAATCAAGCTCTTTGACGCCGTCCCTGGTGGCTTTATTCCGGCACAAGATAAAAAGTATCTTGTTGCTATGGCCCAATTACCAGACGCCGCCAGCTTAAATCGTACGCATGCGGTTGTTAGAGAAATGGAAAAAATAGCACTACAAATACCAGGTGTTGCTCATACTATTTCATTTCCCGGTCTTTCTATTAATGGCTTTACCAATAGTCCTAATAGTGCGGTAGTGTTTATTCCTCTTGATGATTTTGATCAGCGAACAGATCCTAGCCTATCTGCTAGGGCCATTGCGGGTCAATTGAATCAACGCTTTGCTATTTTAGACGAAGCATTTGTTGCTGTATTTCCGCCGCCGCCAATTCTCGGCTTAGGTACAACAGGTGGTTTTAAATTACAAATTGAAGATCGAGGTAATAAAGGCTTTGAAGCGTTGTTTAGTAGCTTACAAGCCGTTATTGGTGAAGCAAGAAAAGATCCTGCGTTAACCGGTTTATTTTCAAGTTTTCGTATTCAAGTACCACAAATGGATATTGATATTGACCGTGAACAAGCATTACTGCAAGGCATTCCTTTAGAAGAAGTATTTGATACCTTGCAAATTTATTTAGGCTCAGTGTACGTTAATGATTTCAACCTATTTGGTCGTACCTATCAGGTAAATGCCCAAGCTGACACCGAGTTCCGTCAAGATCCGGAACAGATTTTAAACCTTAAAGTACGTAACATACGTGGCGAGATGGTACCACTTGGTGCGATATTAAAAGTGACTCCAACAAGAGGGCCAGATCGTGTAATGCACTACAATGGTTATCCAAGTGCAGAGCTTAATGGTAGCCCTTCGCCTGGCTATAGCTCAGATCAAGCACAACAAGCGATTGAAAAAATTCTTGCCAAAACGTTGCCTAAAGGTATTGCCTTCGAATGGACAGAAGTTACTTACCAACAAGTATTGGCAGGTAATACCATGATATATATATTCCCATTAGTGGTGTTATTGGTGTTTATGGTATTGGCGGCTCAATATGAAAGCTTGCGTTTGCCATTGTCGATCATTCTAATCGTACCAATGACTATTTTCTCAGCATTGTTGGGGGTTTGGCTAGTGGGTTCAGATAACAATATTTTCACCCAAGTCGCGTTAATTGTACTGGTTGCGCTGGCATCTAAAAATGCGATTTTAATGGTGGAGTTTGCGAAAGATCAAAATGAAACCGGTATGTCCCATTTTGACGCAATAATTTCAGCATGTCGTATGCGACTACGTCCTATTTTAATGACCTCAATCGCCTTCACTGCCGGTGTTATCCCCCTAGTTTTAGCAACAGGTGCAGGGGCAGAAATGCGTCATGCAATGGGCAATGCTGTATTCTCTGGTATGATCGGCGTCACTGTATTTGGTCTGTTGTTTACACCTGTATTTTATATGCTAGTAACCAAAAAAGATAAACAAACGCTGGAGGTGAAGTAATATGAATACTGTATTTACGTTGTCTAAAAAAATTAAACTCATGCTTAGTACTGCTGTTTTAACAACCGTACTATCCGGATGTGCAACCGGTATTAACGAGCAGCAATACCAGCAAAAACTTCAAACGTTTATTGAAGAAGCCGAAATAGCACCCACCTTGGTTGGTGAAGATGAAATAAATTGGTGGCAACAATTTAATTCAAGCCAACTTAACCAGTTAGTCGATGACGCACTTGCCATGAATCATGATTTAAAAACAAGCCAACTGCAATTAGAAAGTGCTATTGCTCGCCTCGGCGGACAAAAAGCGCAATATCTTCCACAAGGCGGTATAGAAGTTAATTCGAACAGGAATAGCCTTGGCGATACCATTAACAGTCAGTCAAGTGCTAATCTTGCCATGGATTGGCAACTCGATTTGTTTGGTCGGATTACGGCGTTAGTCGATGCAGCAGCGGCGTCAACCATGAGCCAAGCAGAGCAATTACGTCTTTTAAAAATTGAAGTGATTTCATCCGTTGTTTCAGGTTTTGTTAGTTACCAAGGAAATAAGCAAAAACAACGTATTATTAGCCAGCAGGTAGAAGCCTTGCAGCAAAGTATTGAGGTATTAGTTGCCCGTGTAGAAGAAGGTGGTGCCAATGAGCTTGATCTTAATCGTACTAGGGCGCAGCTAAGTCAACAGCAGTCGATATTACCCGAGATTGAATATCAACTTTATCGTGATTTATCAACGCTGGCCATTTTAACAGGACGTTTAGCAAATGATATTAATGTAGAAAGTGAACAAGCACTCGTTGATATGCCGCTTAATGTTACGCTAAATGAACCAAGTACTGCCATTGCATTACGACCAGATATTAGTCGCGCCTTGTATGAGTTTAGCCAAGCCTATTCATTGAGTATTGCCGCAAGCAAAGCATTATTACCTGACATTAGTTTAACAGGGTTTACCGGCATATTAAGCTTAGGAAATAATCGATTGTCGGATACTCAGCAACAATGGCAAATTGCCCCACAAATCAACTGGTCACTGTTAAGTTATCCCGCGCTGTTAGCACAACGGGATGCTCAACAAATACTAAGTGAAGCGGCCTATAGTGACTATCAACAAGTTGTACTGAATGCCATTAGTGAAAGTGAACTCTCTTTGCAATTACTGATCAAGGAAAGTGACCAACAGCGTTATGCTAAAGACCGATATTTACATGCTAACAATGCTTTTTCACAAGCGGAAGCTATGTACGAGGAAGGTCAAATTCCTTATTTAGAGTTGTTAGATGCTAGGCAGGATGTTTTAATGGCAGAAGAAAATGCTGTTGATTCCGCTATTTCGTCATTAATCGCAAAAATAAGTATTTATCATGCCTTTAATGGACGTTGGAGTTACGCTTTAACAAGCTTGTAATAGTTGAGTTTATTTATGTTGAACACTGATATTTTACAACAAATAAATGTGCCAAAAACAATGAAAGCTATTGTTTTATCAGAGCCAAATGCACAAATTCGTTTAGATGAAATTGCGCTTGATGTGCCTAACTGTAATGATAACGAACTATTAGTAAAAGTTGAATATGTTGGCCTTAATCCGTTAGATGCGCAATACGCGAAAACTGGCTTTTATCAATGGCAATACCCGCATGTACTTGGTTTAGATGCGGTAGGTATTGTCGTGAAAGCGCCAAAAGGTATTTACCCTAATATTGGTGCAAGAGTTATGTGGCATGCAAGCCTTGGTGAGCAAGGCGTGCTAAGTGAGTACGCCAAGGTACCTAACTTTGCCGTATCTGTTGTGCCTGACGGTGTTGAACCTAAAGTCGCCGCAACATTACCGTGCGCGGGTATGACGGCGTTAATCTCTCTCGATAAATTACAAATTGCCGAAGGCGATACCTTGTTTATTGAGGCTGGGGCTGGGGCAGTAGGTCAATTTGCCATTCAATTTGCTAAACAACGCGGTGCCGATGTATTTACCACGGCATCTAAGCGTAATCATAAGCGGGTAAAATGTTTAGGTGCAGACGTCGTTTTTGATTATCACGATAAAAAACTTTGTGAAAAAATTCGCCATGAGTTAGGGCCACAAGGTTTTGATGCTGTGCTTGATTCAATCGGTGGAGACGTTACCGCGCGTAATATTGAACTAATGCGTTTTTGTGGACGCATTGCTTGTTTAAAACCCTTACCTAAATTTGAACAAGAACTTTTGTTTAGAAAAGCACCTAACATCAGCATTGTTTCGTTAGGTGGGGCTTGGTTAGCCAATAGTTTATGCGCACAACAACGTATGAGTTTTATGAGTAATTTATTACTTAGTAGCGTAGTAAAAAAAGAACTACAAGTGCCGGAAATAAGCCTCATAGAATTTACTGCAGAAACTATTTCCACTGCACTAAAAAATCAGCATGAAGGTGGTTTTACTGGAAAACACGTGGTGAATTTAACCAATTTTTTGAATGGTTAAATCCATTAAATTATTACTTTATCTATTCGAAGGTTTGGCGCTATAAACAAGACTGAACATAACGTTATTTTTAATAATACTTATTTTCATGGACTTTTATGGCGTTGCAAACCTCGTCATTCAGATCTAATATTTAGCAAAGCGATACCGGCACTTTAGATTCACAACAATCCCTATGCCGTTATTGATTTCAACAATAGAATAACTAGCCTCTTCAATCCATATCTACCACATCAACTATAACGAAATGTAATCAATTTAATAATATTTGATAATTTTTAATTATGAAGTATTCGTCGTAGTATTACCTCATCGAAACGAAGTACGAACTAATTAATACATTTTGGAGTAAGTTATGAAAATGAATCACGTAGGTCTGATGGTTGGCGATATGGATAAAGCCGTTGAGTTTTATACTAAAGCACTTGGTCTCAAAGTTGTAATGAATAACACTAAGGTAAAAGAAGAGCGCGAAACTGCAATTGGCCGAATGTGTGTAGCTGTTTTTGGTGAAGGTTTTAAAGGCTTTAATATTGCACACCTGGTAACAACTGATGGCATTGGCGTTGAAATGTTCGAAATGAAAGAACGTCAAGAACGTCACGAAGTTGATTTTACACGCCTGGGTATCTTCCATTTCTGTCTTCAAACAGATGACTTCGAAGGTGCTATTGCACGTACAGAACAATATGGCGGAAAAGTGCGCATGGACGTTATGCGCTACCATCCAGAAGACGACACTAAACAAGCAAAAATGGTGTATTTAGAAGACCCGTTTGGCAACTTGTTTGAGCTTTACTCGCATTCTTATGAAGAAACTTACGCATCTGATTACGAATAGTTTAACCGTCACGTATTACCGGCTTGGTTGAACGACCAATACTGACTCAATACGATATTTTTCTGAATTACCAACTGTCTAGAGCAAGCGTAATAATTAATTGCGCTCTGAATCACGCCATTGATGTTTACAGCTAACACAAAACAGTAGCTTAAGGCTCTTTTATAAAAGACACCTTAAACATTAATTCAATTTTACTTATACCAGTTTCATTAATTAGGTGATCTACTTTTTACGAAGGAAAAATGGCCAAATATAAGGTGGTTATTTTAACCAGTAGAAATGATCCCATAGTTAGTGAAATTGGTATTACTAGCCATTAAGGGCCATATTATGTTTATGAATCACCCAAACAGAAGAAAGTTTATGCAACTTGCTGGTGCCAGTTTAGGCGCCGCCGCTTTAACTAGTCTTCCTTCTTCAGCTACACCTAAATCATCTCCAATCGCAGAGACTGCCGCAAACCTGCCACAGGCAAATATGCCCTATCCAAGAACCTTTTCTCATATTGGCATTTCTGTTCCTGATTTGGAAAAAGCAGTTAAGTTTTATACCGAAGTATTAGGTTGGTATTTGATTATGGCACCAACCGATATTACCGAAGATGACAGCCCTATAGGGCTGATGTGTACAGACGTATTTGGCGCTGGTTGGGAGCGTTTTAAAATAGCGCATCTATCTACGGGCGATCGAATTGGTATTGAACTCTTTCAATTTAAGAATCAAGAAAACCCTAAAGATAACTTCGAATATTGGAAAACAGGTATTTTTCATTTCTGTGTTCAAGATCCAGATGTTGAAGGTCTAGCTGATAAAATAGTTGCCGCGGGTGGCAAGAAACGAATGAAAGCACCTCGCTATTATTACCCAGGTGAAAAACCTTATCGAATGATTTATATGGAAGACCCATTTGGTAATATTCTTGAGATTTATAGCCACAGTTATGAGCTTACGTACGCAAGTGGTGCGTATAGCTAAGTCGGTCTATTTTAATATCAATTACAAAAAACAGATTTTTGGCAATGGGGTTACTTAAGGTGACCCCATTTTTTATGTCTGAAGCGTTCTATGTCTTATAGCTTCTTAGGCGACAATTAGCTTGGCCGGTCATACAAGCTAGTTGTCGCCTAACAATAGTTGTTAGTAATAAAAATTACTTACTTAAAGTAGGTGCTTCTGCAACAGAATTTTTAACAAGATTAACCACTTCTTCAGACGTTTTAGTTACCACGTCATAAGCTTCTTTCACTGATGCTGTCACTTTTGCTTGAAGCGCTTCAGTAAATACTTTTTGAGATTCAATTGCTGTAGCTAAATCTTTTTCAACAGATAAAGCTTTAGTTTGAGTCATACTATCGTTCATGATTGTAGTAATTAATGCCGTTTGTTGGCTAATTAATTGCTCAACAGTTTTTGTGTTGATCTCAACAAGCGTGTTGAAAGGCTTCATAGCCATAGGTAATTGTTCTGCATCGTTGAAAGATTTCATTGCAGTAGTAAATTGTTCAGTTAATTGAGTAAACATAGTGAATATTTCCTTTTGTGAATTATACTGCACTGCAGCAATTTGATTGTAGCTAGTATAGTGAGTAGTATCGGGTAGGTCAACACTTATTTACTGCACCGCAGCAAATAAGTTGAAACATCCACTTATCCTCATA
>TARA_R110001583_G_scaffold1498_1_pt1 | contig 10756 bp, 8 predicted proteins | sample TARA_R110001583 | Tara Oceans TARA_R110001583 (sample SAMEA4398432) | marine metagenome | biome: Polar Biome; feature: [MES] marine water layer (ENVO:01000295) within the mesopelagic zone...; material: water (ENVO:00002006), including particulate matter (ENVO:01000060) such as...... | reverse complement strand
CAAATCCTGCTCCCGCAACCAACTTTAAGGTCGTAGGTTCACTTTCAATAAATGAAGTGCTCCCAAAACCAATGTTAAGGTCGTAGGTTCACTTTCAATAAATAAAGTGCTCACAAAACCGATTCTTTTAGAATGAATTAAAACTTCTAAGACTTTGTTTTATAATTTCTTCATTGATAAGTTATAAAACTCATTCGGACGCGGGATGGAGCAGTCTGGTAGCTCGTCGGGCTCATAACCCGAAGGTCGTAGGTTCAAATCCTGCTCCCGCAACCAATCTTAATACCTCTATTAAGTTATTCAAGCACAACTTTAAAAAGTTACTCAAACCAATTTAAAAAACTATCTACGCTCTAAATCCGGGTCATTTTCTTGACAAAAAAATGACACAGAGACTTTATAATATTTCTTAAAACATCCAAAATAGTTACTTTTGATTTTCGGGCAAAATAACAGCAAAAAGTTATAATAATTTTTAGACACAGTTAATCTGTAACTTATACTGATTTAAATTTACTAAATGAATGTTAATTTTAAACAAAATATATTAATACCTATTAAGTAACAATCTATTTTCTCGTTAGGGTTTATTTTTCACTGCATATAAAGCTTGTGTCATTATATCTAACAAGAAAATATTAGCCTAAAAGCAGTATTCAGCATCTAGTTAAAAATGAGATACTCATATTAGGATTAGATATAAAACAGACTCACTTAGATGTACTCAGTCCCTTTAGTTTATACAAATAAAACAAATTTAAGAGTTATTCAACTACTTTTTGGCCACTTTAAACTACAGAGCAGGATTCACGAGTTTAGGTGCAGGTATGTCATCTTTACGGTTATTATTGACTTAAGTCAATAATAACCGTACGCCCTAATGCAGCATACTTATATAATCAGCTTTCATAAGCTGGTAACACTCACACGCTTGTAATTCTAAACCCTTACGATCAATAATATGGATATTCCCTCGAGTATAACTAATCAACTTTTTATCCTGTAATGCGCCAGCGGCCACGGTAATTCCACTCCTACGAACCCCTAACATATCAGCAAGAAATTGATGAGTAAGATAAATAGGGTTGGAATGCGCCCTATCATCAGTTATAAGCAACCAACGCGCTAGACGAGGTTCAATTTGATGAAATCGCATACAGGCCAATGATCGTGAGTATTGCACTAACAAAATATAAAGGTAGTCATTGAGCCTTTTTAACAATAATGGATAGCGCTTAAATTGATATTGAAATTGTTCAACAGATAGTCGTAAGGCAGTTCCTGAACCTTGTACAACAGCGCGTTCAGATGCTGAAGTTACCCCTAAAATATTAGTGACCCCCAACATACCTTCATTACCAATAATACACAATTCGAGCGGCGGATGCTCCGTGCCTGATGTCACCAGTGAAATAAACCCTGTTAATGGATAAAATACATAACGGTTACTTTTGCCCTCTTCAACTAATATATCGCCAAAGGTTAAATTGACTATGTCACATTGCGCTATAATAATTTTTTGTAGAGGCCTGGGTAGCCCATCTAACAGCTCGTTGGTGATCTCTTGTTTTTCTTTTAATCGCATTTTTCATCTCAGTTATAGAAAAAAGATAATATTGGGTTAAAAAATGGTGACTTAATAACACCAATGCGCAAGTATAAGCTCTATAGAAGTTTGACACTGTGCGCTAGCAGACATTTCAACTTAACACATGAACCTGATTAAATAGCGGCTTCAATGTTGATAGTTAATGGTTTAAATTAGATCCGAAAATTTTTATTCCGTCTTATATTCCGTCTTAATAGAAGTCATCTATCTCACACCCGAACTGGGTATGTCAGTTTAAACGAAAAGGCTTGATCCAATTTAGCAATACGGGAAGTAATAATAAGTCGGCTATCAAGGCCATTATCATCGCTATAACGGTAAGCAATCCAAAATAAACGGTTGGAATAAAGTTTGAGAGCGTCAACAGGGAAAAACCGATAACTATAGTCAAGGTAGTGTAAAGAATGGCATGGCCAATACTGCTATGAGATCTCTGGATTGCCTCAAGGTGGTCGCCTGTTTTTTTAAGTTCTATTTTATAGCGATGAATATAATGAACGGTATCGTCAACCGCAATGCCCATGGCTATAGCGGCAATAGTAATGGTCATCATATCAAGAGGAATACCTAACCAACCCATTAAACCAAAAACACTAGACACACTGATAATATTAGTTATCATCGCAATTAATGCTATTTTAATGGACTTAAATAATATCAAAAACATAAAACTCAAAATTAGCACAACCAATCCCAACGTTTTTATTTGTGAATCAAACAGACTCTGCAGCATATTATTGTAAAGTACCATCATGCCTGCTAGATGGACATTTCCTGGTTCTAAATTAGCCTCGATTGGCAATTCCCGTTTAATTTTTTTAAGTAGTGCGTCTCTACGTAAGTTTTTGTTGGAATCTATGATACGAGTCGAAAATCGAACTTGATTATTTTCTAAGTCAAGGAAAGGATCAATGGTTATATCCCTGAATTTTTTTGGCATTTCATTGTAAATTAGTGCAAGTTCAAGATTATCAAGTGATTCACCATCATTGATCAACTGTCCCAACTTTAACATGGTTGCAAAAGATAGTACTTTACCTGTGTATTCAAGTGAATCTAGGTAGTTGTGAACAGCTTCGAGTTTCTTCATCTTAATCTCTGTGAACCAGTATTTAGGCTCGTCAGACTCTGCTTTAAGTTCACTTTCAAACTCAGCAAACAGTGGATCGAGTTCAGACTTCTGGTTTAACGATTGACTTCCGTCATCATCAATAGGAAAATCAATCACGATATCAAGTGGCGTGGTTCCACCCAAGTCCGTATCAATCACTTTCATACCTTGGTATATCTCTGAGTCACTTTTAAAATAGTTAATAAAACTATTTTCAACAATTAGTCGACTGGCGCCAGAGCCGTTAAATATTATTAATACAATACAAGTGGCAATAATTGGTATAGGGTATTTTACCGCAATATTTCCCAGAAACTCTGTCAATTTAATTTGTTTTTCAAAGTTTGTATAAAGTGGTTGCTGTTTCAACAATGCCATTGATGCCGGAAATACTAAAAAAGCGATGATAAAAGAAATAGCCACACCGGCGCTCATCATCCAGCCAAAATTCATTACCGGCAAAATATTGCTGACGGCAAGAGAGCTAAATCCAGTAATTGTGGTAATCACCACAAAAAAACAAGGTTTAATCATTGATAATGTGGTTTCTAAAACAATATCTTTACGAGATACTTCGTTTTTCAGGGTCACCAGTTCTCGATATTTGACGCAAAGATGGATCGCCAGTGACATGGTCATTATGAGCTGTATAGAGATAAAATTAGAAGAAATAACTGTTACTTCCCAACCAAAATATCCGAGCAATCCGGCTGTCACTGCAATTGATAACAATGCAATAGACATTGGAATGACGACAAATCGTAGTTGACGGAAAATAATATATAGAATAATCATCAACAGTATAATTAATGCACTACCATAAATCTTAAGGTCATCGCGAATAAAGGTAACCATGTCGTCGGCAACCATATTAATACCACCAAGAAACAATTCGGCATTACCTTGGTGACTAAGTAATATAGCTCGTACGTCTTTAATAGTCTGATGGTTCTTTTCTCTAAACAGGTCTCGGTGATTGGTAAGCTCTATTTCTGTTTGCTCTAATATTTTTTTATCAGAGGCAACTATCCCATGATTATTTTTTTTCTCTAAAAATGTATTACGCTTGTCAAGTAAATCAAAATAACGTTGATCTCGTTTATAGAAAACTTGTATAGCGGTAGTTGTAAAATCGTCACTTACAAGATTCTGTTGATAAACTGGACTAGATAAAAATTCATCTCTAATCTGTTTATTGTTAGCCTTAGTTGATTTAATGGTAGGGACATCTTCTAACAATTTTGCTAGTGGCTGGTGTGGTGCCTGTAATAACGGTGCGTTGAGAAGAGAGAACACTCTATCAACGAGATCTAACTGTTTTATTTCACTAGAGAGTTCCTCAATATCTTTAAGTACCGCATCATCTAACAATTGGCCTTTTTTTGGGGAATAGGTAACGACCAGAAAATCTGGATTGTAGTAGTTGCTATTAACCTTGCGACTAAAAGCCAAATCATTATCGTCTTTAAGTAGGAGAGTTTCAGCTGACGCATCTATTTTAATTTTGAAAGCCTGACTACTAATCAACGACACGGCGAATAGTACAAGTATTAGTACGAGATAGGGGTGCTGTATGACAATACGGCTATAAAATACTTTTAGCATAATGGTCCTTTTAGTTGTGAACCGTTGTCTTTCTTAACTCACTATTTTGTTTCAACTTTTTCAAAAAATCATCGACCGTGTAAGTTTCTAATAATTCTTTATATTGAGAACGTTCAATCTGCAAGATGCTAACGCCATCGACCCTGATATCATAGGCCTGCCATAAGTTTTCTTTATTACGGTAAAACTTATACAGTAATTCGATATTTTCATTATTATCGCGAATATAGGTAGAAATACTTATTCGTCTTGATTTGTATTTTTCAGCTTTTTCGACAATAATTTCTTGCTTTGAATAAGCAAAGATTGTTTTTAAATACAAAGATCTAATACGCTCAACAAATAAACTGAGGTATTCATCTTTTTGATCAGAACTAAGCTTTTCCCAACCGCTACTCCCAATACTTAATTTTGCCATTAAATCAAAATCGATCAGAGAATTCGCTATCGTAAATATTGCGTCTGATTTGGCGCTTTTTGATTTCGTTGGATCAACTAATACAGCCAATATATTGTCTGTTGCCAGTGTTACTTGTTGGTATACCTGTTGCTCATCATTAGCACTGGCGTTAACAACCTGAATACTGATAAGAATTAATATTATTCGTGGAACTATTAATTTTATATATTTCATTGATCTCTCGACTATGAATAAACGTTATCCTGTTGTTTAGTCCAACAGCAGGATTCTTTGTAGTTAACTAATACTCAGTTATCTTTTCACCTGAGCTAATCCGGATTCATTCATTGGTATCCCCTAATACTTTCATTGACATAGCCTAATATTGAAATATATACGACTTGTAGCTGAATCATAGAATAATTAGACGTAGTACTCTGTGCTATATCGCACAGAGTCTAAAAATTCTCTTGGTGCAGGTCATTTTCATGCTGGTAATGAAGTATGACTCAATTACTTTCATTACTTTCAAAAAGTAAACGTTAAATTACCCCCCAAAAAATGCTTAATACAAAACAGGGTTCGACCTAACATGTACGGTAACGCACAGAAATAACTATATTGAAACGTTAATATTTAGCTGTCACGTAGTTAGTAATTATTACTTTCTCGATATTTTCATGTCGTAAGCAATTGTCTTAAATCATAAGTGTCGTGTGAAAACTAGTAATTAAGATGGACGCTAAGCTAAATAACAATTAAACGAATAAGGATATAAAATGAGTAGTAACGTAGAGTTTAACAATCGCCCCGATTACGACCATGTCATTCAAGATATCGCTGACTATGTATTAACTTTTGAAGTCTCCAGCGAAGAAGCTCTCGACACGGCACGAAACTGTTTAATGGACACACTAGGTTGTGGAATGCTAGCGCTGCGTTTTCCTGAATGCACCAAACACCTAGGGCCTATCGTACAAGGTACGCTGGTGCCAAATGGTGCCCGAGTACCAGGCACATCGCTGACGCTCGATCCAGTCAAAGCGGCATGGGACATTGGTTGCATTATTCGCTGGCTCGATTACAACGACACTTGGTTGGCAGCTGAATGGGGCCATCCATCAGATAATTTAGGTGGTATTTTGGCCGTGGCAGATCACTTGTCTCAAGTTAGATTATCTAATGGCGAGCAGCCGCTTATTATGCGAGAAGTGCTTGAAGCTATGGTTATGGCACATGAAATTCAAGGTGTGATCGCGCTAGAAAACTCTTTTAATCGCGTTGGTTTATGTCATGTATTATTAGTACGTGTTGCCTCAACTGCGGTTGTCACTAAAATGATGGGTGGAAACCGAGAGCAAATTATGGCGGCAATATCTCAAGCTTGGGTGGATGGTGGTGCACTGCGCACGTATCGTCACGCACCAAATGCAGGCTCTCGTAAATCTTGGGCCGCGGGTGACGCTACCTCAAGAGCCGTTCGTTTGGCTGACATGTCAATGCGCGGTGAAATGGGTATACCAAGTGTATTAACAGCGCCACAATGGGGGTTTTATGATGTCTCTTTCTCGAACACGAATAAAGATCAAGCGCTAAAACCAAAGGCTGAACGCCAGTTTTCGTTTTCTCAAGATTATGGTACTTATGTGATGGAAAATATCTTGTTTAAGATTTCTTTTCCAGCCGAGTTCCATGCGCAAACAGCTGCAGAAGCATCAGTTATTTTACATCCTCAGATAAAATCTCGACTGGCAGATATTAAAAAGATAGTGATCTGCACCCATGAGTCGGCTATTCGCATTATTTCCAAAACGGGATCGCTTGCTAACGCTGCAGACCGCGATCATTGTTTGCAATACATGATTGCTGTTCCATTGGTGTTTGGGAATTTGACTGCCGACCATTATGAAGATGATTTTCACAAAGCACATCCCATCATCGATGAACTGCGCGATAAAATGGAAGTTGTCGAAGATAAACGCTTTACGGCAGAATACTTAGAAGAAGATAAGCGCTCTATCGCCAATGCTATTCAAGTTTTCTTTAAAGATGGCAGCAGTACAGAAGAAGTGGTTGTAGAGTACCCTGTGGGTCATCGCCGCCGCCGCGAAGAAGGGATCCCGCTATTAGAGCTGAAATTCAAAGCTAACTTAGCATCACGTTTTCCGGATCAACAGTGCCAAACAATTTTCAGTCTTTGTAAAGATCAGGCTACACTTGAGAACACGCCAGTAAACCGCTTTATGGACTTATTTGTTATCGGTTAAATTTCGGTATATGTTTAGTTTACCCAAACATTTTCAATGTGATGAACACGGCCATAGTGTTAGTGCTAGCAGCTAGCTATTATTTTAATAACGAACAATTAACAGAATGAACCAATGGGATCTAATATGTCAGATCAAAATAAACACACCATCGCAACTTTTGCAGCCTTGAAAACCTCAATAGCAAATGGAGAAGAACAGTCGGTAAAAGAATTATTGGGAAACGAACCTATGCAGGATATTGAAAAGAGCTACCTCATTGACTTAGCCAAACTAGGTAATAACCACACCATTATAAAGCTACTTGAAGATATGCCAGTAAAGGAATAGATAAGAAACGATATAGAGTTGATGTCGCCAAAAGCCTATTACAAAATAGTAATAGGCTTTTAAAAGGTAAGCGGTCATTTTAGACCATATTCCATCCCAGCCTAAATCCTATAAAAGAGGTGTTGTTATACGTCATCCATCCTTTGAACGCCATGCATTATTTGCTGATTTTTTTGATGCAAATACTGTATTAAATCCTGAATGTATTCTTTGGCATCGCTGTTAATCACCAGTGGTGCAATCGATTTTAACCAAATTTCGATTTTCTCATTTACTTCCAACAGTATTATTAATATTTTGTCACTGCTAGCACTAGGATCTAGCGCTAGTTTTTCTATATAAACTAATAACTGTAGATCAATCTCATCATCAAACCACATTTCGAATATTTTAATAGGTCCATCTGCCAATAGGGCAACTAAATGTTCATTTCTGACTTTTTGCTTATCTATTAAATAATGTAAAAACATCCTCGCACGTTCTTTTTTTGCCACTTTTAGGCTTCTCTCATAAAACGCTAGCGTTGCATTATTTAATGTTACTAGGTGCCCAAACACTTCACTTAATTGGTGATAACGCATAATTTTCCTTTGTGTTTTGTATTTGTCTGTAACGAATTTATTGAAAAGACGTAACTGTCAATTTAACAAACCTTATCGAATTTTTCACCCTAAAAACTTTCGTAATATAGGGGCTCTTCATTTACCTGAGCCGAAGTAAACAATGTAGGGTCATCATTGATTTTTTAACGTAACAGAATTCTAGCAACCTAGATGTGCGCTAGCGCACATACTTAACCTTTAGGTATTCGAACAAAGGTAGTCTTTAAAAATAAAACAAAATTATATTATTCTGTTTACACCACCAATGCCCCCATCGCTGGGAGCAAGATAAACCAATGCCACCAAACCAATAAGCTATGGCTAACTTTTTCCTGACTCGTCATCTGCCTCCCCTTTCTCAGTATCTTCAATTTTTGGCGTGCCGTTAGAATTAAATTCAGCTATCGCTTCACCAGAGGATTCCCAGTGTTCTTTTTCTTCGTCTGTTGCTTTGGGCGAGAATAACCCAGTAAAAGCATAGAAAATTCCAATGACAGGTGCCATCCAGCAGGCAAAAGCAAGTGGTATATACAAAAGGTTTTCTATATTACCGTCAGCAATACCGAGGCCTAGAGCTGAAATCACAAATGCGCCCCCCGCATTCCATGGAATTAGGGGGGACATTAATGTTCCGCCTTCTTCAATTCCGCGTGATAGATTCAATGTTGAATAACCCATACCACGGTAAACCGGTGAGTACATTCTTCCCGGTAAAGCGATGGATAAGTAGGGGTCTCCTGCTACTAGGTTAGTCGCAAACGCGGTTCCAATAGCTGCAGTTTGGATGCCTGCAAAACTACTGACTTTACTCTTAATGGCATTAATAATCGATTTCAAACAGCCTGTTTTCTCTAACGCACCACCAAAACCCAGAGCAATCAATATCAAGGAAATTGTCCACATCATTGATTGAATGCCACCGCGGTTTAACAGGCTGTCAATTTCTTCAATACCGGTATTTATAGAATAGCCATTGTTCGCAAAATCGAAAATTGATTGTAGACTCTGCCCCTGAACAATCATTGCTGTTGCGCCACCTGCAACTACGCCAGCGAAAAGTGATGGCATGGGGGGGTATTTCTTTATAGCTAAGCCCATCACAATCAAAGCTGGCAATAATACCCATCCTGAAATATAAAAATTTTCATCTAAGGTGTTTGTAATACTGTTAATTTTTTCAAATGAAACGCTTTGGGTGTCGATTACGAAAAATCCCACAAACAAATATATGATAAGGGCGATCAGCATGGCTGGGATAGTCGTTGCCATCATATTTTTTATATGAGAAAAAACATCGGTTCCGGTAACCGCAGGGGCTAAATTAGTTGTGTCAGAAAGTGGTGAAATTTTATCACCAAAAAATGCACCGGAAACTACAGCGCCAGCAGTCCAATACGCAGGAATGTCGAAACCTTCTCCAATGCCCATTAAGGCCAAACCGACAGTACCTACACTTGCCCAGCTAGTGCCAAGAGAAAGAGAAACAACGGCACAAATCACCATGCCAGCAGCCAGAAATATCTCGGGCGAAAGTACCTTTAATCCAAAATAAATAATACTTGGTACCGTTCCGCTGGCAATCCAAACTCCAATAATCATCCCGACCGTTATTAAAACAGACACCGAAGGCAAAGCGACGTGAATAACGTGAAAAATCCCTCTCTCAATATCTTTCCATTTTAATCCTAGCTTAATCCCTACAATACTAGTAATGGCTAAGCCAATGGCAAGAGGGATGTGTGGCTCGAAAACGCCAAAGTAAAAAATTTGCATCCCAAGAATAAGCAAGGTTAGCACGACAGGCGTCAAAGCAAGTAATAAGCCCGGTTTTGCATTTTCTGTCCGTTTCATTTAAATACCTCATGTTTACTATTCATAAATTATGGCAACGAATAGCCACCGTTATTTGTATATACCCCATCTTTTATCTATGCCAATTAAATTTGTACTGAGTGATATAAAACAAGCTACTTTCCATAGAAAGTAGCTAAATACCACAATGTACTAACGCCGGTAACTGTTAATGTTTCAAGAATTATTACTTATTCAAAACTAAAACCATTCTAAGGCTCTGACTCGAATCTAGCTTAAACGTTGTGATTAATTCCCTGTGCAGTACTCCCTAAAAATTATCAGTTATTACGCATTTGGATAATTACAATTGCAGCAATGGAAAGAATCAATATGGCTATTGCCTCGTACAGAATATTTTCAGGCGCCATATCTTTACCTTGCAGAACAATTAATCGAGCAATTGCAGTGATAGCGATGAAAATCGGGTAAACAAACGCCGAGCGAGGATCTGAGTAGAATACCGCCACCATGCCGATTACTTCGAGATAAAGAAACATTAATAGTATGTCAGCGAGAATAAGCGTCTGTGCGACATAAATTGTTTGAATCTCAAAGGCAACGGCTCCCAATGTCATCACAACGACGATAATCAATATTATCCGCTCAATTAGGTGGAAAAGACTAAGTGCCAAAACCCTCTCGGTTTTCCCTGCCACGTTGCCTTCAGTATGCTTTAACGTATCTGAGTTTTCGTTTTTGTCACTTTCTTTGTTTGAAGCCATAAATAAAATTCATTTATCCATTAATTTTTTTTGCTCGGATCGAATAGAGATAATTTTTTGAGGATTCTTATTGATAAATATATTTATCCCCTAATATAAAACCGCTGATCAATTATTTATATGAGATAGCTAAATTTCGTTGAACTCATCGGAAAAAATTAAGCGTAAGTTTTTATTGTAAGCTTATAATAGCATTGTTTTTTTTGTCTGAATGTGCGTTACCACACATTGAAAAAAGATCTTTCATTTTATTAAT
>TARA_R110001583_G_scaffold13263_2_pt1 | contig 10768 bp, 6 predicted proteins | sample TARA_R110001583 | Tara Oceans TARA_R110001583 (sample SAMEA4398432) | marine metagenome | biome: Polar Biome; feature: [MES] marine water layer (ENVO:01000295) within the mesopelagic zone...; material: water (ENVO:00002006), including particulate matter (ENVO:01000060) such as...... | reverse complement strand
GCCGAGACCAGGTACCGGGCACGCTGGTCCGGCTCCATCCCCTTCGCTGCTATGACCAGAGATCTAACTTGCTTGTCACCAAGCTGAGCGCGCCTGGTGTTCAACAGGCTCGTCACGCGAGCCGCGGTAGCTGCTACATCTTCATCCTCTTGAGGGAACCAGGCAGGTCTCTTGGCGGTTCCAGCCTCTACCCGAGCAACCAGCGCCTGCTTCTCGCGGTCGGCGTCCAGGGCGGCTGACGTCACACCTGTGACATCGACGCCTGATTCAGGATTCTTATAGCTGTAAGACTTCGTCGTGGGGTCATAGGTATACTCGACATCAACCTCGCTCCCGTCCGATAGCTCCCACTTAGCGGTCCACTGGTCGGGTGCTATAGCCGCCTCGACGAGTTTCTGCCCGATGTAGGCGCCATCGACTTGAAGTGTGTCGATCTTCTTGGCGTCACTCCCCGCCTTCCAGTAGTCATCTCGAGCCTTGATCGCGGCGTCTACATACTGCTCATCGAGCCCGACCAGGCCAGTGGGCGTGACTTCTTCCTCTCCTGGCCGCGGAATAAACGCGCCCGTATCCGTCCGCATAGCCCGCCTCCCTTCCATACCTACGAGAGGCTGAGGGTTCCGTCCTTGATCAGATCCAATACTCGGCACTTCCTCATCGGGGTCGAGTCCGCGATCTATGTACCATTCCTGCTTACTCTCCTCGAACGCCTGCTCCCGCAAGCCAACTATGTTCTCCGCGTCGGAGATCACAGAGTCGATATCCAGCTTGGCGCGATCTTCCGTGTTCATCAGATCAAGATTAAACGCATTCTTGGCGAGCCTAAGAAACGCCGCCTGATCTCGCTCGGACGTCGTGCGTCTCAGAAAGCCGCCATCGCCCACATTGATTCTCTGAACCACATCGTCTTCGGTCCCAAGCTCCCCATCGGGTCCAACCTTACGCTGACCCATCACTGGGACGCCCTTCGGAGTCATGCTCAACAGGTGGTTACCGTCACCCTGCACATAAGTCTTACCGTTTATAGTCACCGTCTGCGTTCGCTTGAAAGACTGCGCGTCTGCGAGCTCGTCTTGAGCACGATACAGCCCATCTTCAGCAGCCAAGAAGTCTTGACGCAACGCGTCTGTCTTTCCTTGCGCGACCTCTTTAGCGATCTTATTTCGGCGGACCCATCCCCAGAGCTTACTGTCCAGGTGTGTAGGGGCAACCGCCCTTAGGAGACGCGGCATCTTCTGAGGCCGAATATCGCGGACACGGATCGGCCCAAATGTTTCGACGTCCCCTGGATAATCAGGCTCGATTTCGCCCTCCTCAATCTTCTCCATCTGCCGCTCGACGCGCTTACCGGCTCTCTGGTAAGTGAAGTCTTTGAGTGTGTACTCCTTCGAGGGCGACAAGATCTCATACCCGTCCTCGGTGAGGGTATTACCCTTAATCAAGACGGGCTCTCCATTCGCCGTCACCAGGGTCCCCGAACCAACACCATGCTCTACTTGCTGGTCTCGAGTCGCGGCTGTCATCTCACCGACTCGGGTAATCGTCGCGTCGGGGGGATCTGGCGTGAAGACAAGCTTACCTCCGTAGAGGCTCGTGAGCTCCGCGGCATCATCCTCGTCAACGAACTCGATTCCCTGGAACCTTCCCTTCCCGATAGACTCCTCGTCCAGGTAGGCAGTGGGCAACCCATTGTCATCGAACATGGCGATAGGTGCCTGCCCAGCCTGCTGGATTGACTGGATTGCAGCAGTCCGCTCATCGGCTTCCGTGACAGCCTCGTACTCAAACGGGATCGCATTATACTGCCGCATCAACCGGTCTTGAAGGTCAGGGTCTGTACCGACCTTGTCCTTGTTTCGTGCAGCCGCTTTCAGGTACCTGTCATATGCCTTCTGTGCATCTGGCGTCAGGCGATAGACACGCGCCGCCACATTGGCTTGATCTGGTGAGGCGGCAGGATCAAAGTATGCAATGTACTTGAGCCCGGTGACGGCATTGGCGTTACCCATCAGCCCCGGCATCTCACCCACTTTCATCTGTGCGAGCTCGCCTGGCGAGATGCTGGTTCGGATGTCGGGGTTATCAGGATCGACCTGGTACACCCACTGCTGGGTACCATCAGGAGCTTTATGCGCCAGCTTCGCCACCATCCCAGGATCAGACTTGACGGTTACTCGGACGAGATAGTCAGGGCCTCCGAGAAGTTTAGGGGGCAGGTTCCGCTTGGACGACAGGTAATACCGGGCCAAAACCCAGCCATCTCCGACCTTCGGGAGATAGGTCGTCTTCGTCTCCATGATCGGTGTACCATCTTCGTGGAACTTGCCCGACTCGACTTGCTTCGAGACAACCTTGCCTACATCGAAGTCATTCATCTTGGCGAAGAACTGGAAGCCCTCATTCGCCATAGCCTTTTCTCGGTTGCTCTTCTGCTGAACCGTCTGGTTTGCATCAGGGCCAAAGACACGCTCTCGAGCCATGGCTAGATCTTGCTCAGCCAGATCTCTCTGGTTCAGTTGATCTTCAAGCGAGGCTTTCTCATTAGCCGCCTGCTCTTGATCTTTTACCCCTTTGCCCTGCGCTAAGAGACTCTCTCGCTGATAGAGATAATCTCGGGCTTTCGTTCGGCGAGCCTCCATGTCCTTGTCGGCGCTTGCCTCCCAACCAGTCAACCAGGCTTGGTGATCTGCGTCCAGTTGCACAGCAGCGTCTCGAGCAGCCTGCTGGTTTGTACCGATGATGTGAGCGTCTCTACCGGCTCTCTTAATCTGTGCCTGGGTATCTGGAGTAAACCCGGCGGCGGCACCAGTAAACGTGACCTCTCCGTTGTTGGGATTCCAGTTGACGCCACTACCAATGCGAGTCACGGCTTCTTGGAAGAACGCGGGCTGCTCGATGTCGCTAATCTTACCCCAAGACTCGTCCATGACATTACGCCAGGCATTTTGAGATTGACCGTTTGCCTTGTAGCCTTCAGCTTCCATCAACAGCGTGCTATGAGCTGAGCCCCGAGTGGTCGTCATCTTGGTGAGCGCTTTATTCATCGAGTCAGCGCTCTTCTGCTCCATCCGAAGAACTTGGCGCTCAGTTATCGCCTGGGTACGCTCGGACTTCGCCAGGTAGTCAATCCACGAAGTACGGAGCTTTAGATCTGACTTGACGTTTTGGATGTCCCGCTTCACATCAGCGCGGGTGGCTTCCTTCTCGTAATCCCGCACGATCTGCGCGCACTTGATGTAGAGATTGTAGTCCTCGTCACTGACGACGTTCTGGCCCGCCGTGGCTACGCCGGGGTTATACGCAGCTTGGTGTCCTGCCAGTTCAAGCCATAGCTCTCGTAGTGATCCAGGCATCGTTAGCCCCCAGCCACTTCGGCTTCAATGGCCCCTTGTGCCTTACCTGCAGCAGTAACACCGCCTGTAAGTCCCGCGACAGCGGCCTGTGTCGGCGCCCTCCACTTCTCCTTTGCGGCCTCCACACCTTCCTTCGCGATGCGCTCCAGCGCCTCCAACCGGGCTTTCGCCTGTGCCGTTGACTGCGCCACCATCTGTGACATGAAGTCACCCGTGCTCTGCCCCTCGGCTCTGGCTTTCTCGTATTGCGCCCTGAGATCTTGACCGGAGAAACCTGCGCCGCGTTGCGTGTCAGACCCTTTTCGAGCCGCTTGTTGGGCTCGAGTAAACTGCTGGAAGGCCTGGCCCATTTGCTCAGGGCTGAATCCAAGCTTTCCTCGCGAACTCGCCAACTGAGTTGCAGCGGCCTTGCGATACTTCTTGAGTGCCTGGCCAGATGCGCTACGGGACGCCGCAATCTGGGCGGCAACTTCACCACCCCCTGCAATCAAGCCAGAAGCGACTCCGAGTCCTACGCCGGCTACGCCTGGTCCTGTTGGTGATCCCATGATGTTCTCCGATGCGGCAAGTATATCGCGAAGGTGGCTTAAAGGGTATTGAGGATTAGAACTCGGGCGCTACGAACACCGAAAGACAACCGCTGCATGAAGTAGGTGGGCCCGACCACCTCGCCTGCGATGCTCGACCAGGTGTAAGATTCCGACGCGCTGAGCTTCTCCATGTACACGGCGAGATTGAGCTCGTGCCACCCTGCAAGTGCCCCCTGGACCAGGTGAGACATGTCCCAATAGACGCATCTCTTGTTGGGGAGGCCGTTACTTGACTGTGTGATCCGATCGATATCGGAGGGATCGCCCGGTCGACGGAAGAATCCAGAGAAAGGAACACCACGTTCAGTGTGTCTCAGGAGCTGGGAGTCATATCGAGCCGCCACGAGCATCTTGGCTTCTTTGGTCTTGACTCCTCGAATGGTGTCATCTCCATCCACATAAGGCCCGTCAAATCGCATCACGCGGTAAGGGCTGATGAAGAAGGACCACTGCAAGAGTACTGTCGCCTTGTAGGGTAGAAAGAATCGGATACCGCAACCAGGCACATTCTTCCAGTAATCTCCTGGAGCTGTAGCCGGTACCGTGTGCGTATCTGATGTACCGAATCGATCTTGGAAGCAGTCAATCGACTCAAGCATGAACTCCTGCCGAACCCGTACTCCTTGCTCCGTCTGGATATGCTCAGGCGACAACGTGAGCCCCGAAGGATCCATATTGTTGTTGTCGATACCGCCATTGGCCACCGACGCGATTCCCTGGTCAGAGGTCTCTACGGTATAGATGTTCCTGTTGTGGGCGTCCGTATCGAGGATTGCGCCGTCAGAGTAGGTGAGCGACGGGATGATGGTTGTCATATCAACTACCCCTGAACTGGAGAACTTGGATACTCGCGTTGCGGAAGTATACCTTCGCGTTCTGGGTGGGGTGTGTCGCCTCGGCGGGGTTAGACCAGAAAGCGCTACCGTATACGGCAAAGTAGTCGATGTCGTAGCCGGGGTCTGAGTCGAACTGAAGCACATGCATCAAGGCAATGTCCACGCTCTCCGCGACATTCAGCTTTGTCGTGATATCAATCATGTTGTTGAAGTTGTTCACGAGGACTTCTGTCTGCCCCACGATAGTCGCGGTACCTGAAGTGCTCGTCTTGTAGCCAAGACAGAAGGAACCGAACTGACCTTCATCCACGAAGTAGTCTATATGAGAGGAGTAGGGATAGGTCGACTTGACGTAGGTCACCCTCACGTTGGCTAAGATCACAAACGTGCATGCCTCAGTCGAGCTCAGGTTCGTCGAGCTGGTGATCTTGAATGAATCAGTCTTCAGTTGACCCAGAGCCGTGCTCGACATGTCTTCCAGCAGCCACCAACCAGCACCGAGACTACGATTCGTCGTGATCGTGCTCGTGTTGAATCCTGGATAATAGTTCGAGAAGTAGGTCGAGTCCGTATTCGTGTTGAACTCCGTCGAGTCGCTATCGACAAGAGGTGTTACGTCACCGCTGTAGACATGACGGGCAGCAATCGAGCCTCTCGACAAGGCACCAGGCTGGACGAGATTGAACTTGGAGCGTACTACGTCGACTCGAGCCGCCAGAGCGTCTTCCGACAACAAGTCTTCAGAGTCCAAGGCTTGGATCTCCACGGAATCATAGGTCGAGGCCGCAGGAGGCAGCGTTGGGATCTCCATCACGTAGAGCTGACGATTCATGACGTAGATACGATTCGTATCCACCAGCTCTACAGTATGAGACGGACCCCGCTCTGTGATTCGACGGACAACAAGCTCAACTGTATGCGAACCGGGGGTCACCGCATACATGGCTCCGAGTCGTACCGGCAAGACAGGTGGTCCAATCGCGCCTGCGTCATCCTGACTGAAGAGCATCGCACCTGGTAGATACGCCTCGGGACCAGTTCCGATCGAGGTCTTTTGGACAGTCGGCTTATAGGGCTCAGGAGTGTTGAAGTTCGGACTTCGATGACCTGTAACCGACCACTCAATCAAGCGACCATCGACGCGCAATGCAAACTGAATCGCGGCTACGGCACTCTCGTCCGTCTCCGACGCGTAGAGATGGAGGATGGGACCCAGCAGAGACCCATGCGTACCTGACGCTTTCAAATACCAACCACCGTCGTGGTCGCCCCACATGTACTGCACATGCGCGCTGATCCAAAGAGTCGCGTCATTCGACGTAAACTGCCGCGTCATCGAGTCAATCGTCGTCCAGACCTGGTCGTTCGGTACCGAGAACTCATTTGCGGTATGGCTGACGTTGGGGACTAGATACGTGGGAGGCCCGGTCACTCCCGTAGCCGCCGACACACCGACGTAGTGGTGCTTGTAGTGGAGATCATCACTGACAATGAATGTCGTGCTGGTCGTGATGTTGTGCTCGTTGATCCGCCCCGAGTACAGCTCCGCGGCAGGCAAGGTGTCCTCATTGAGCTCAATCGGGTCGAGCACGTCCCCGTCTCGCAACACCCGCTTCGGAAAGATATACGCCATGGTGACCTCTATACGTCGTCTCGTTGGGGGATGCGTCCCTTCACGCTGCCAGAAGTGGCCACACTGATGTCGAATGCGAACGAGGCCAGGTGCAATCTTACAGGGCTGGTTGCTCGGAGCTCAAACGCCCAGGTCGAGACATTCCTCAAGTCAGCTGGCACCTGGCGCCAGAACAAGCGAGGATTGTGCGTCTTCGCCGTCCCGATGACTGCATCGCCTGCGATGTCAGTCACGATAGCCGAGTCGTCGTCGACACCAATCGCCTTGACGTCTGCCATGCTGACGACATCCTTGTACGAGCCATTTCGATAGAACGTGACCGAGAAGTCTCCGTTCCAGGCATCGACGAGACCCAAGTAGATCGATCGAACATTGATTGGTGTCAGGCCGACTTCGTCGCTACGCAGCCAGCCAGACCGATAAATGATGTCTCGAGTCGGTGGAGAATAAGCGGTTGTCTCTCGACCCATGACGAACAGCGCATTCTGCTGACGCCCTGATGTAGCGCCGATCTCTTTGCCGACGAACAACGTATATTTCCGCCAATCCATGGTCTGGCACATCGCCGCGATGTGATGTCCCGTCTTCAACCGACGCCACGAGACACCGTCGAAGGTCAGAATCAAGTCATTGTGCTTAGACCCAGATGACGCCACGGCACATCGATACTCTCCGCTGTCCTTGTCGAAGACAGCAACGGCACTCTTCATGCGGCTACGGTTCAGGAAATACTTCGTGGTTCGATCAATCGGGGCACTGATGCGGATAATGTTGCCGAGGCCCATCATTCCATAGAAGCCGTCTCGAGCAAGCCAGATCAAAGTACCGTTGGGCAGTGCCTTGATCGAGCTCGGAGCGACACACCCGATACCCTGAGCCAGCGGACGGGGTTGCCCGAACTGCTCCAACGAGTACACGCTGTTCTCAGTAAACGCGAGCAACACGCCACTATGAGACGCCAGACCTGTAATCTCAGCTCCACCGGAGTCGGGGTAGACGAAGTCGAACTCGGTGAACGTGCCTGGAAACCCGATCTCAGATCTCCGCACCAGGCCAGGAGATTCAGTCATGTTGCCTGCTACGAGTCGGCCCTGGTGAGTACACATGACCTTGAACGTGGGCACCGGAACCGTGCGGTCGGCGGTAGGTCCTAGATCTGGATCACCCTGATTATCAGGAAACATGATTCCAGATCGACCCGGTATTCTCACGAGCAGCCGAGGTTCTGGATCTCCGTGTCTCACATCTGAGGTTCGATAGACACGAGTCGCGATACAGTGTGTCGGCCCCTCGCCTGTGATCTCGACCAGGAACTGCTTCAACAGATCATCAATCTCCGTACCGTCTCCGTTCCAGGTGCTGAAGTCGTTGTCCTCGGGGACCGGAGGCTGACACGAGGCGGTAGAGATCGAGGCCGGGATACTGGGTAAGGATAGTGCCGACAAGTTGCCATGGAGATCTTCATACTGGATGCGGTAGTACCAAGATCCCCCGAGGACAGATCCCGTCTGTCCATCAAGCACGTCACCCAGGGTGCCGATTCGGCCCGGCCAAGAATAGCCATGAGAGTTAGGATAATAGCTCTGCTGCTGCGTCCGACTCGCGTTCCGAGGTCCGTAGACTTCAGGTGCCGCAGGTACTTCGCTCGAGCTGAACCCAAGCGGGGTTACCTGACCCTCAAACGAGACGGTACGAGCACGGTCGATCCCATTCGTCCAGATGACCAGGTTATTGAGAAAGACGAACTGGTCTGGGAAACGAGGACTGTCATCTGTTGACAGTCCATCGACAAGCGCTGTGAAGTCTCGGATAGATCCCTCGTGCCTGTAGAGCGTATCTCCGGCTCTAACAAGGAGGAGATCTACCGTGTCGCCATTCGGATTGCAGTGGAACACTCCATAGTGTTCCTTGTTGTCCGTGGTCACCGCAGCCGTGAGCTCCTGCGCGACTCTCTCTGGTTCGTAGAGGCAAGGACCGACGACAGACTTCAGCGTACCTTCAGGGGATTGCTCGAAGTTTTGAACCTTCTGAGCAAGCCCCGTCGCGGTGTACTGAGACTGAGCTTCGCCTGGTGGTATGATCAGGCGAACCGTCTGTTGATTCGTCGGTCCCGCCATCTATGACCCCTAAGACGCAGCCGCCTTGAGCTTTGCTTCCCTGCTGCCGTGCCACACATCAGACAGGATTCGAGCCGCTTCAGGTTCCTTCTTGAACTCAGGCAGCGCCTTGAACACGCGAGCCCGCCAGGTGGGGAACTTCTCGACTGGCTTAGGCGCGGGAATATCCCAGTCACCTTCTTCTGCGTCTGGAGCAATCCAGGTCTTGTGGCGCTCGCTGAAATACCAATCCCGAGGTACCCAGTCATGGCGTCCCATGAAGTCCTTGTCGGACGTCACAAACTCCACACCATTGCGCGTCATCAAGACAGCGCTCCATTCTTCGGGCTTGTCTTCAGGCCCGATCAAGCTGAGCACTGCCGCCTCCTCATATAGACCGATCAAGCTATAACGCTGGAGCTTGTCGCCCAGGTTCGGTCGGGGGAAGGCGAAGAAGTTAACTGGCTTTTCTGACATAAGTACCTCGTGTCTATTCGTTTGCGAATGTGGAGAAGCGTCGTCGAAGTGTATGACCCCCGATAGGAGTGGGTTCGACTACGCCTCCGGGGTTCGCATAGCGGTGTCGATACCGCCGAGCAAGAATCTTGTATCTCTCTGAGTGCTGCATTGCACCTGCCTGGTCGACACCGTCGATCAAGCACATGTAGTGTAACGCAAGTTCAAGCAGGGCAGACACCGCGTCTCGTTGAATCGGCGCAGTGTCTTGATCGTGAATGAACTTTCTTGGCATCTTCAACACGCGGAAGTCGAGCTCGTAGCGCGCATCCTGGTGGGGATAAGCCTTCCAGGCGAAGTACCCGGTCGAGTGCTTGAGGGGCCTCTCGTAATCTGGAACGGCAGATCCATTCCAGGTATAGCTCGCCGAGGGGTCGCCCACAGCAGCACCTGTCGCCGGGTCGACCTCGGCCAAGAGATAGAAGATACCTGCCGACTCGACGTTGTCCCATCCAGGCTCTCCATGACCCGCGGGCAAGACAGAATCTCGAGCCACGTAGAAGCGGATACGGAACCCTGACCTGGTCTCTCGAGCCAAGGCGGAGCTTGCCAGGTTCCCGAACCCGGTCATGGCGTCGATGTTCGCTGCGCGAATACGAATCGCGCACGGCAAGTCTTTCGGGTCGCGGGGGGCAGTCACCACGCTAACGGGTGATGGTGCGCTCTCCCACTGAGGGTCTCGAATCCCTTCAGGTGACGTCTGCCACTCTTCGTCTCTCTTACCCCACACATAGGTGTAGCAGAAACGGAAGGTACCCTCAAAGACGGGACCCGCCCAAGCAGTCAATGGCTCCTGCAGAGCTTCTGTAGTTGGCGTCAATCGAGGCGCTGGGATCTGAAAGTGACGGCCTCTCCAGAATCGATAAGGCCGACCCTTGCTCTCACCCTGGAAGTCCACCATGTCCTGGCGATACGCACCTGCTGTGTCGATAGCCCAGACCTGCTGCCTGGTGCTGTCGTAGATCCGAGCTGGCTCGAGAACCTGCATGACATCGTCTGTCATGAAGAACTCAGGCTGATGAAGCCTGAAGTCCATCGACGTGTCTGAACTGGTGCTGCCCGAAGTCCAAGGTCGATCCAGCGTAACGTAGTAGTTACCTGTCGGTGAAGTTCGCCAGAACTCTTTGGACTGGCGCCGATGCCAAACTCCGTCATTGTCTTTGACTTCAAGATGCAGAGTTCCGTCCCAGGACCCGTCTACTGTAGGCCGCCAAGCCGTATTGAGACTCGCTCCCATCGCACCACCACTGGTGGCGTCGACAAACTCCAGCGTTCTCGGATGGCTCGCGTCATACTTCAACCGCGCCTTCACACTACTGTCAGAGCCAACCACATCAGGCAGCAAGACGATGTGCTCTTCCGAGGGGATCAAAGCCTCGGGGATGTCACCTGCCAGGCGGTCGAGAGCTGTGTTGATTGCCTCCCGTACACGGTTGTCGAACGAGGTGCCCGTGCTGTCCCACGCACGGAAGTCGAGCATGCGCTGACGAAGAGCTCCAAGCGACACGTCCATTGTCTCTCCAAAAGAAAGGGCCGGGGCCCATTGAGCCCCGACCCTACTGTATCACGAAGCCACCTATCCGGGGAGGCGGAGACGCATCCGAACAGTTCCGCTAACGGGAGTGCCGATAGCCGAAAGGACCTGACCAATAGCCACTTCAGTCGTAGCTGTGGTGCCTTCCACCTTACCGCCCGCAAGCGTACCAGCCAGTTCGCCCGCCGCAAGACCAGACGCAGCATTCAC
>TARA_R110001583_G_scaffold10601_1_pt1 | contig 10769 bp, 8 predicted proteins | sample TARA_R110001583 | Tara Oceans TARA_R110001583 (sample SAMEA4398432) | marine metagenome | biome: Polar Biome; feature: [MES] marine water layer (ENVO:01000295) within the mesopelagic zone...; material: water (ENVO:00002006), including particulate matter (ENVO:01000060) such as...... | reverse complement strand
CCATTCTTTTAGCACCTTGCCTTTATATCTTTTCCAACTTTTAGGCAGTTATCAAATGCAATCTGCTGCTGTGGTTGCTTTGGTTTTGTTAATACTCAGTGTGGGTATTTTTATTGTTATTGAAAGTGTGTTTAAAGAAAAAGAACGTCAACCTAAAGTCGCTTCAAACAAGTATGAATAGTATAAAGAGCAAACTATGATTAAATTTTCACAGGTTAATTACCATTACAAAGAGCAAAGCTTTCATTTTGATTTAGAAGTTAATGAGGGCAGTGTCGTTGCTATTTTAGGGCCTAGTGGCGCAGGTAAAAGTACGCTATTAAATTTATTGGCGGGCTTTATTGATCCCACACAAGGGGATATACAAATTAATGGGATTTCAGTGTTAAAGCAAGCACCGCATCAACGCCCTGTATCTATCTTGTTTCAAGATAATAATTTATTTACTCATCTCTCTGCTTATCAAAATATCGCATTAGGTTTACACCCTGGTTTAAAACTAGATACACAACAAAAACAACGTTTACAAACTGTTAGCGAACAAGTTGGTGTAGAAAAGTTTTTAACGCGTTTACCTGCACAGCTATCAGGAGGTCAACAGCAACGTGTGGCCCTCGCACGCTGTTTTGTACAAAATAAACCAATTTTATTACTCGACGAACCTTTCTCAGCATTAGATCCTGTATTAAGGGTGGCAATGCTAAGGACGGTTAAATCGCTGGCAAAAGTACAAAAGGTCACCGTGTTAATGGTGACGCATCATATTAATGATGCGCTGTCGGTCGCTTCTGATTTTGTATTTATGGATCAAGGAACAGCACTTGCGGTTGAAAAAATTGAAGACCTTAATGCTCGCCACGCCAATAAGCAGCTTTCACATTTTTTAAGTGTTGAAGTGAATAATTGAAAGTAATGCTCTCCTCTTTTATCCTCGAATTATAATCTTTCTTGGTATTAGCTCTAAACCTGCTTGGTAGCGTTTAGCTGAAGCATTTAATCCTAAGGCTAATGCACTATCGGCGATTAATTCAAATTGTTGTGCTAATGAGTTAATTTTAATCGGTAAAAAATCTAATAAACGGTTATCACCAAAAGTGCCTAGTTTCAGTGTTGTCATTAACTCTGGCTGTTCAATTAAGACATCTAGAATACCTTCTAGCATGGTATAGGAAGTTACAATAATGGCATCTGGTACTTTGTTCTCTTTTAACCATTGCTTAAAAACAGCTTTACCTGATTCGCTATTAAAGTGCTCACCATAAATAGCAGTGCAAGTTACGCCTTGTTTTTTTGCTTGAGCTTCAAAACCTGCATGGCGTTGGCGAGAGATATTTAATTTAGGTAAAGCACCGATCAAACCAATGGTTTTAACATCATTCGTGATCACGGAGCCAGTTAGTTCATAAGCACCATCAAAGTCTTCGCTAATCACACAACCAAAATGCTCATCATCTAATGCGCGGTCAAGGGCAATAATAGGGGTGCCTTGTTGCTGTATTTTTAAATAATATTCACTGCCATCGGTTAATGAACTGGCCACAAAAAGGGCATCAATACGGCGACTAAGCAGCGCTTTTACTAAGTTTTTTTCTGTTTCTGGGTCGTCATCGGAGCATCCAATGAGTATTTGATAACCTGCTTTACGAGAATTCGACTCTAATAATTTAGCTAATTTGGTATAACTACTATTTTCAAGATCTGGGATGATCAAACCAAAAGATCGACTACTGCCTGCTCGTAGCGATGAGGCAGCATAGTCAGGACTATAATTGTGCTCGTTAACAACCGCCATGACCTTCAATTGAGTCTTTTCACTTATCCTATATTTCTTTGCTTTACCATTAATGACATAGCTTGCAGTGGTTTTCGATACGCCTGCTAATTTGGCTATTTTATCTAATGTCATGGTTAAGATCCTTATTTATGTCGACAAGATCAAATTAATGGAAGTCTATTATGTTTAGTGGTTGCATTATATGCTGAATCGATTCAGTATTAAAGCTGAAACGATTCAGTAAGACTTGAAGTTTGCAATAATTGAGACCAGCGTAACGTATCAGTTATTATTTTATAAGCTTATTGAAAATTTTTTTGAATGTTTTGCTGAATCGATTCAGTAAGATGGTAGTAGCTAATAACTCATTAATAAAGCGAGAGGTTAAGACCGATGCTGACACTAACTAATAACGATATAACCTTACAACAAAGCGCAAGTGATAAAACCACTGCCATTAAAGCGATTGCTAAACAACTGACTGACAACGGTTTAGTAGCTGAGCAATACGTGACTGGCATGCTTAACCGAGAAAAACAAAATTCTACGTTTTTAGGTAATGGCATTGCCATTCCTCATGGCACAACTGATACCCGACACTTAGTCAATAAAACGGGGGTTGCTGTGCATCATTTTCCTCAAGGGGTGAACTGGGGCGATGGAAATATCGCGTATGTAGCAATTGGTATTGCTGCAAAATCAGACGAACATTTAGGTATTTTAAAGCAGTTAACTAAAGTGTTATCTGCTGATGGTGTAGAAGAAAAGTTAAAAGCAGCTAAAAGTAAAGATGACATTATTAAATTACTGAATGGCGAAGTGCAATTTGCAGCTGATTTTAATCAAACATTAATTCAATTAAATTTCCCTGCTACTGACATGGTTCAAATGAGCGCGGTGGCTGGTGGTTTATTAAAAAATAATGCAAACGTCGAGAGCCAATTTGTTGCTGAACTAGTGACTAAAGAGCCTACTCATTTAGGTAAGGGATTATGGTTAATAAGTGGAGATAAAAGTGTTAAACGATCTGGTATGTCTATTTTAACCACCTCAGAAACTTGTGAATTTAATGGTTTAGCAGTGCAAGGTTTGATTGCGATAGCCGCGTGTAATGCTTCACATCAGCGTTTCCTAGAGACAATCGGTAAACTTGTTTTTGAACAGCAACAAGTGCAGTTACTTTCCGCAAGTGTTGAGCAGTTAGTTGAGATGTTTAGACCTATTGAAGAAGAGATTATAACCCCTGCAGTCGACAATGTAGCGATATTTAAAATCAATAATACGCATGGTTTACATGCTCGTCCTAGCGCAATGTTAGTTGCTGCAGTGAAAAAATATCAATCTACTATTACGGTTTCAAATATTGATGGAGAAGCTAAATCAGTAGATGCAAAAAGCTTAATGAAGGTGATTGGCTTAGGTGTTAGACACGGTGATTCATTGCAGTTTACTGCTGATGGCTCAGATGCCAAAGAAGCACTTATTGGTATTGGTGAAGCGATAGCTTCTGGTTTGAGTGAGGGTTAGGAGATGAACAATAAAGATACTATTGGCACTAATAAGGTGGTCACTATCACGCTTAATCCTGCATTAGATTTAACCGGTAGTTTGAATTCGCTAGCAGTAGGTTCAGTTAGCCTAGTAGATAAAGGCTCACTTCATGCCGCTGGTAAAGGCGTTAATGTTGCAAAAGTATTATCTGATTTAGGCGCACAGGTCACGGTCACTGGTTTTTTAGGCTGTGATAACGAAGAACTTTTCCGCCAATTATTTGCTGATATAAACGCACATGATGAATTTGTGCGTGTTGATGGTGCTACTCGAATCAATGTTAAATTAGTCGAAAAAAATGGCCAAGTGAGTGATATTAATTTCCCTGGTATTGAAGTCTCAGAGCAAGCTATTGCTGAGTTTGAAAAACGTTTGTTTGAGTTAGCTGAAACACATCAGTTTTTTGTACTTGCAGGTAGTTTACCTAAAGGTATTTCACCTGAGTTATGTGCAAGCTGGATAAAAAAGCTACATCAGATGGGTAAAAAAGTCATATTTGATAGTAGCCGAGCAGCCTTAGCTGCTGGCTTAGATGCACAACCATGGTTAATTAAACCTAATGATGAAGAGTTATCTGAATTTATAGGGATAGATTTAGAAACGCCTGAAGCGTGTCAACAAGCTGCCGAGAACCTTGCCATGAAAGGCATTGAAAATATCGTTGTTTCATTAGGTTCAAAAGGTGTGATGTGGTTAGGGAAAAATTCACAAAATGTTAATTCATGGCGTTACTCCCAACCTCCAAAAATGACTGTTGTTAGCACTGTTGGTGCCGGCGACACCTTAGTTGCTGGTTTTTGTTGGGGTCATATGCAGCTATGGCAACCAGAACAAATACTCTCGTTTGCTACTGCACTATCTGCTTTAGCCGTTTCTCAGGTAGGTGTTGGTGTGCCAAGCCTTGAAGCTGTAACGGAATTACAAAAAAAGATAACCCACAATAACCCTATTTCTACAAACGTGTAAACACGTCAATAACTAATTTAAGGATTGAATATGAAAAATATAGTGATTGTAACAGCATGCCCAAGTGGTGTAGCAAACAGTATCATTGCTGCTGGTTTATTAAAGCAAGCAAGTGAAAAGTTAAATATTAAAGCATCAATTGAGTGTCAATCGACGGTGTTACCAGTGAACGTGTTAACAGCAGCTGATATTGCCTCAGCTGACGTAATTATCATCGCCACTAATAGTGATATTGATACAACTCGTTTTGTTGGTAAAAAAGTGTATCAAGGTGCAATTGCTGATTGTACTGCTGATCCACAGGCATGGTTGGATAATGCGATTAATACCGCACAAGAGCTAACGGCTTCTAATGTAAGTAAAGGGGCGGTTATTGCAGCTACAACTGCTACCAGTAGCAGTGTTAAAAAAATTGTTGCAATTACTGCTTGCCCAACAGGTGTCGCACATACATTTATGGCAGCTGAAGCATTAGAGAGCGAAGCTAAACGCCAAGGGCATATTATTAAAGTGGAAACACGTGGTTCGGTAGGCGCAAAAAATCAATTAACGGATCAGGATATTGCTGATGCGGATTTAGTTATTATTGCAGCTGATATTGAAGTGTCATTAGGGCGCTTTAATGGTAAACGCCTCTATAAAACAAGTACCAGTTTGGCACTTAAGAAAACTGAACAGGAAATGAATAAAGCATTCGAACAAGCTTCTGTTTTCCAAGCAACGGGTAATGCAAACTCATCTCAAAGTGAAGAGAAAAAGGGCGTTTATAAACATCTGATGACGGGGGTATCACACATGCTTCCTGTTGTTATAGCAGGTGGTTTGTTGATTGCACTGTCGTTTGTATTTGGTATTGAGGCATTTAAAGAGAAAGGTACAATAGCAGCAACCTTGATGGACATAGGTGGTGGTGCTGCTTTTGCATTAATGATTCCTGTACTTGCTGGTTTTATTGCTTTCTCGATTGCTGACCGTCCTGGTTTAGCCCCTGGTTTAATTGGTGGTATGTTAGCAAGTCAATTGGGTGCTGGTTTCTTAGGGGGGATTGCTGCTGGTTTCATCGCGGGTTACGCGGCGAAATTTATTGCTGATAAAGTATCACTTCCACAATCAATGGAAGCACTTAAACCTATTCTGATCATTCCTTTTGTTGCGAGTTTATTTACAGGCTTAGTAATGATTTATGTTGTTGGTGGCCCCGTTGCAAGCATTATGGTTGCACTAACTGAATTCTTAACCAATATGGGCTCAACCAATGCAATATTATTAGGTATCGTATTGGGTTGTATGATGTGTTTCGATTTAGGTGGCCCAGTGAATAAAGCTGCATACACTTTTGGTGTTGGTTTATTAGCTTCTCAATCATATGGCCCAATGGCTGCTATCATGGCCGCGGGTATGGTACCTGCATTGGGTATGGGATTAGCAACTTTCCTTGCGAAGAAGAAATTCATTGATAGCGAACGTGAAGCGGGTAAAGCATCATTTGTACTAGGTTTATGCTTTATTTCTGAAGGTGCAATCCCGTTTGCAGCAAAAGATCCAATGCGTGTTATCCCAAGTTGTATGGCGGGTGGTGCATTAACTGGTGGTTTATCAATGTTGTTTGGTGCACAGTTACTAGCACCGCACGGTGGTCTGTTTGTACTGCTGATTCCAAATGCTATTTCGCCTGTACTAATGTATTTAGTGGCAATTGCTGCAGGTACCGCTGTAACTGGTTTCACTTACGCTTTCTTGAAAAATAAAGAAGAAGTTAAACAAGCAGTCGCTGCTTAAAGCTGTATTTAACTGTTTATTTATTTAGTTCATCATTTTTGACTAAACAAAAAGGGAGCTTACGATATTAGTCGTAAGCTCCCTTTTTATAACACTGTTTTTAATTTAGAATTTGCCTTAAAGACTATTTTTTCTTATCTTCTTGTTCTAAAACAGCGATATTTTTATCTGAAACAAGCGGTCCAGTTTGATGCAGAAACTCATTTTCATCATCATTATTATCGTGGTCTGAAATAAAGTTTAGCAAACAGCTACTGTAATTTGCTTCAGCTTTAGCGAGATGTTTACCATCATCACTACGTATTAAAATAGTATCTCCAGCGGAGAATTCACCTAATACTTCTACTATTTCATTACTTGTTAATTGGTCACTATTTTCATGCAGAGGGTATTCGAATCCGTCACCAATAATTACTTCACCTTGTGCTCTTGATGTATGAGTCATCCAATGTAAATCTTCTGCCATTGGTTTTGCATATGGTGCAAAAACAGTACCTGGGTTATTCCCAAGTATTAGCTGCTCAAACGAGCTTTCTTTAAAGCCATTGATAATATAGGTTGTCAAACCATGTGAAGTTGCTTTCTCTGCCGCTTCTATTTTAGTTTGCATACCACCCGTACCAACACTGCTGTGCGCGCCACCGGCCATATCGTAAATACTTTGATCGATAGTATTAACGTTTTTAATCATTACTGCATCGTCATGAGTATGTGGGTTTTTATTATATAAACCGTCAATGTCAGAACAAATGATCAGTGCATCAGCATCTGCTGCGGCTGCTACCATCGCTGATAAATTATCGTTATCGCCTACTTTTAGCGCATCTGTTGTGACTACATCATTTTCATTTACAACAGGTAATATTCCATGGTCAAGTAATGCGAAGATAGTTTCACGGACACTGTCGTACCTTTCTCTATCCTGAAAATCACCATGTGTTAATAGAATTTGTGCTGATGGGAAGTCAAAGAATCGATCCCATGCGGCCATCATTTCATTTTGTCCGGCTGCTGCCATTGCTTTTTTGATTGGAAGAGACGGATTTTCGATATTACCAAAAAAGTGAGCACCAGCTGCAACTGAGCCCGAAGAGACAAGTATGACTTCGATGCCCATATCTCTGCACTGTAATATAAATTTAGCGATATGTAATAAGTAGCGTGAACTACATCCTTTTCGCTCTGGTGCAATGAGTGCGCTGCCGACTTTAAGTACAATTCGATTCCATTTATGATTTTTCATATTTTCTCTTTTAACTTTACTGCATTACTCTTTTTATAAATATGCAACATTAACAATCGCAAGAGTAAGAAGCGATTTGTTGCATTGAAAAACTATTTTATTAAATGTTATTAGTTTTTAAAACTGGATGATCTAGGAGGGGGAAGGTTTGTTGATATATGATAATTTCTCATGAGAGCCATTACTCTATGTCCTGCCTTACTAAGTTGGTTTAAAGATTCACCACATAAATGAAGCTTGCCATGTGGTTTGCGTAGTATATCACAACTTTATGCTTATATTTTGTTTGATTTTTGGTTGAATTAAATACAGTCACTTTTTAATGCGCAGTTTTACTGATAACCATTGGGTTGGAAGCGCTTTATTTTATTGCAAAAAATGGTCTAATTTTTTATTTTTTCATGCTCAGTAGACTTATTTTTTATAGGTTATAGGCTCTATTCAGTAAAAAATAATACTCTTTATCACCGACCATTCGCTTGCTCATTTAGAATGAAATGATGAAAAAATGAAAGTGGGATGCCAACACAATAGTTTCATTAAAAGCATGTTAACGTTAATCTTATTTATTACCCCTGCACTTTTATCTAAGCACTTTATCTTGGTACTTTATCTAAGTGTTTTTTATATTCTTGCCTATTTACCTTTCATTTTTCTTTTCTTAGCTCTCCTCTTAGATCGTCTATCAGTAAACCATAATCGCAATCCTTTAAATATGTTTTAGCTATCAATTTAATTGAAACTAACAATTTTACCTATCAAGTTTTTTGCTACATAATACTTTCCATGGACTCGCAGAGAGTCCGAATAATGTAATTAACTCACTTAATAGGAATCATAAAATGATCAATTCTAAACTTAAACCATTCAACGCAACTGCATTTAAACAAGGTGAATTTGTAGAGATTTCTGAAAAAGACGTACTAGGTAAATGGTCTATCTTTTTCTTTTACCCAGCTGACTTTACGTTTGTTTGTCCTACTGAGTTAGGTGATGTTGCAGACCATTACGAAGAGCTACAAAAACGTGGTGTAGAAGTTTTCTCTGTATCAACTGATACTCACTTCACTCATAAAGCATGGCATGATAGCTCAGACACAATTGGAAAAATTAACTACTTCATGGTTGGTGACCAATCAGGCGCTATCACAAACAACTTCGGTATGATGCGTGAAGGTCAAGGCCTTGCAAACCGTGGTACGTTCTTGATGGATCCAGAAGGTGTTGTTCAAGCACTAGAAGTCACTGCTGAAGGTGTTGGCCGCGATGCTGAAGACCTAATGCGTAAAGTGAAAGCGGCGCAATATGTTGCAGCTCACCCAGGTGAAGTATGTCCTGCTAAATGGAAAGAAGGTGAAGCAACTTTAGCTCCTTCTTTAGACCTAGTAGGTAAAATCTAAGTCTAAAAAGCTAAGTAAACTGCCTGTTGCTTAGCAATAAATAGACCTTGGTCCTAATGACTGAGGTCATTTAAAAATAGATTTTATAAAGCCTTATTGACGCGAGAGTCGATTTTTAAATTAACCCCCAAAATTGCTAATTACGTTTTTAATAAACGTACCTAAACACAGCCAAAAAATTATAAAGGTGACCTTATGTTAGATCAAAATATGAAAACGCAATTGAAAGCGTACTTACAAAACATAAAAACAGACGTGCAGTTAGTGCTTAGTCTTGATGATAGTGAAACCGCTAAAAAACTACATTCACTAGCAACAGACATTGCTTCATTACACGACAAAGTAACTGTGATTGAAGATGCATCGGCAAGTGTTCGTCAACCTATAATGCAAGTTGTTAATCCAGCTAAAAATACTGCTATTGGCTTTGCAGGTTTACCAATGGGACATGAATTTACGTCATTAGTATTAGCGTTATTACATAGTGGTGGACACCCTATGAAAATTGATGTGGAAGTTATTGAGCAAGTAAGAAACTTAGAAGGTGAGTTTAACTTTGAAGTGTTTATCTCGTTAAGCTGTCAAAACTGTCCTGACGTTGTGCAAGCATTAAATATGATGGCGGCGATTAACCCAAATATTAAAACAACCATGATTGATGGTGGTGCATTCCAAGTAGAAGTCGCTGAACGCAACATCATGGCAGTACCAAGTGTTTATTTGAATGGTGAAGTGTTTACGCAAGGTCGTATTACCTTAACTGAAATCTTAAGCAAAGTTGATACGGGTGCCGCTAAGAAACAAGCTGCGGCATTAAATGAAAAAGAACCCTATGAAGTATTAGTAGTTGGCGGCGGCCCAGCGGGTGCATCAGCTGCAATCTATGCTGCTCGTAAAGGTATTCGTACTGGCGTTGTTGCGGAACGTTTTGGCGGACAAGTCATGGATACCATGGCGATTGAGAACTTTATTTCTGTTAAAGAAACACAAGGCCCTAAATTAGCCGCTGCACTTGAAGAGCACGTTAAAGAGTACAAGGTTGATATCATGAACGAACAACGTGCAGGTGCAGTCATCGCTGCTGAAAAAACTGAAGATGGTTACATTCATGTTGAGCTTGAAAGTGGCGCAATCTTAAAAAGCCGTAGCGTGATTTTATCAACCGGTGCACGTTGGAGAAAAATGAACGTAGCAGGTGAAGAGCAATACAGCAACAAAGGTGTTGCTTACTGCCCACACTGTGACGGCCCATTATTTAAAGGCAAAAAAGTAGCTGTTATTGGTGGTGGTAACTCAGGCATTGAAGCGGCGATTGACTTAGCTGGGTTAGTTGAGCATGTGACGGTATTAGAATTTGCAGATACATTAAGAGCTGACCAAGTACTAGTAAACAAAGCAAATAGCTTGGCTAACATTACTATCATTAAAAGTGCACAAACAACCGAAGTGATTGGTGATGGTACCCGAGTCACTGCACTGAACTATGTTGACCGCGTTAGTGGAGAAGAAAACCAAGTAGAGCTTGCCGGTATCTTTGTACAAATAGGCTTAGTACCAAACAGTGATTTTTTAAAAGGAAGCGGTGTGGTTTTATCTCCTCGTGGCGAAATTGAAGTTAATGCAAAAGGTGAAACGTCATTACCGGGTGTATTTGCCGCTGGTGATGTAACAACAGTACCTTACAAGCAAATTATTATCGCAATGGGTGAAGGTTCAAAAGCAAGTTTAAGTGCCTTTGACCATTTAATTAGAACCCCTGCTCCAGTAGCAAAAGTTGCTGAAGTTGCATAAAGCATCACAATTAAGGTTACCTAACCTTTAAATAAAGCGCATTAATTTGCGCTTTATTTTTATCTCTTAACTTGTTTAAAGTTATATATCGTTTGCTAATAAACGTTCGATATTAACTGAGCCCTTAGCCTTCCTTATTTATTCATCTCTACACCTTTAGTCACCATTTAATAAGCTTAACTATGTAATTACAGCTCCGATAAGGGCGAAGTTTAATAAGTTACTTGATTACTCACAAAGCTCAGCCATATAAAGAATTTTAAAG
>TARA_R110001583_G_scaffold10423_5_pt1 | contig 10771 bp, 13 predicted proteins | sample TARA_R110001583 | Tara Oceans TARA_R110001583 (sample SAMEA4398432) | marine metagenome | biome: Polar Biome; feature: [MES] marine water layer (ENVO:01000295) within the mesopelagic zone...; material: water (ENVO:00002006), including particulate matter (ENVO:01000060) such as...... | reverse complement strand
TATGCCACGTACCGCTTAACCAGTCCGCTCTCTGCCTTGAAATCGCTAACTTGGCTAAACTCGCTCTTATTGTTCCAAGGCACATCAGGGTTTCTTTGCAGCTGGTGGCGCGTTCCCAGTATTATCTCGCCAATCTCGGGCGTCTTTGAGCCTGAATGTGTGATGGTGAGCCTGCACCATTCGACATTATTATACCGCTGAGCCGTACCGCTGGCATCGTAGCCGCCAGAATCCTCACTATTTAAATTTGTGCAGATTAGCCTGTCGTTATCGCCGCTCAATGCGCCGCTTTTGTATGGGTTTATAACGCCACTGGAAAAACTAACGTCATTTGATAGCTGTAACTGCACGTTACTTGCGGCGATTGTGTTGAGGTTGTGGCCAAGAATCACCACGGTGTCGAAACTTATCTCTGTGTCGAAGTGGAAATTGTAGTATTTTGTCGTGGTCCCTGCCGATGCTGAGTTGGTTTTGGTCACCAGGCTGCCAACGCTATCATGGGCCCGTGTTGCGGGTGTCGTGGTGTCTGTCACATCAGCACTCGTGTGCGTGCCGACTAGCGTCCAATGGGCATCAGAGGGCGCACTAGCTGATTGTACAACCATCATGGGCTTGTCGTTATCAAAGCCAGTTATTTCCGCGCTCGTTAGCGCTGCGGCTGAATATGCCATTTTAAAACATCCCCTGTGCTTTCAAATCTCGCAGTGATGGCACAATGCTCTGGCGTACAAACTTATTCAGCTCAGCCTTGCTTGCAGGGATTTGCTGATTCATTGTTACATTAATTGTCCCGCCGCCGATGCCGCCATCTTGACGCATCCGGTCCACTTGGTCACGGCTTAAAACCATTTCACCAGCCTGCGCCATGATGGGCACGCTGTCGTGCCCTGGCACGCCGCCCTCAACAATGCCGCCTCGGGCCATGAATGCCATTCCGACAAGACCTCGAATAACACCGAACATCATACCCGCCGCCATAGCTGCAAAGATTGGCCCGCCCCAAGCGTTTGCGGCGCCCGCAGATGCTGCCGCCTCAACGGCTTTTATTGTTACGAATTTTTGCATAGCCTCAAGCGCTAAATCAATCATCTGGGCAAACATCGATTTCATGCCCTCGGCAACAGCGTTCTGCCCCTCTTCAGCTGCGGCAAAACCAGAGGTGAACGCGGCGCCTATTGAGTTTCCGACCGCGCCATATTCTGCGGCTATGCTTTGAAGTCTCGATTTTTCTGCCTCGGCGAATGACCGCTTTTTTTCTTCCCATGCTTCAATCTTTTTCTGATTTGCCTCGCGAAGAGCCAGCGCTGCGGCCTCTTTCTCTTTCTGGTCTTCAAGCTGCTTGGCCCGTTCCTCGTTTGTTTTGTTTCCGATTTTGGTTTGGGTGTTTAATGATTTGGCAGCGTTCACAGCTATTACGCCGATAGCGTTATGGGCGGCCTGGCCGTATTTTTTAACCGACGCCTCAAGGGACTCTTGGGCTTTTATGACACCATCAAGCTCTTTTGTTGCGTCATCGGCTGAGTCTTGGAAATCTTGGCCAAAGTCTTTGGCGGCTGTTGATGCTGTTTTGAGCTTACCGGCGAGCCCATCCATTCCGATAGCATCGGCAAAGCTTGCCATTTTCTCAAGCGCTTTGGCTGTGCCACTTAGCAGTGCAGAGTAAAAGGTGTTAACAGCAATCTTTAAGGCTGCCCAAATCATGCCCCACCCGCTGGTTATTTTTGAAACCAGAAGAATTCCTTTAGCTAAAACAACAATCGCGCCCTTTGCGAATGCCTCAATCCACTGGATAATGTTGGTGCCGATTAGGTTTTGATTGGCAACCATCCAGGTCTGGATGCTGTTGATTATTGGCTCGATGGCTTTGACGGTTGCATTGAACGCCTTGATAAGAACCAGGCCAACATTTGCCCCCAGCTTTTTGACTGTCTTTGATGAATCATCAAAGCTTTTCATAAGGGGGTCGTTAGCGTCCACAAATTCGCGGGTCATCTCTATGGCAATCATGCCCGCGTCTTTGAATTTCTTCATAAGCTCAAGCGATTGATTGAACACAACGGCGGCAGCGCCAACCTTGGAAAAAGCGTTGGCCGCACCTGAGCCAAAACGGCTTACCGCTGAAAGTGAGCTTTTTGATTCCTTGCCGACTTTCTTTATCGGCTCGCTGGCATCATCGGTTGCCGTGATTTCTACATTTATGCTCTTCTGCACATCAGCCACGGCTTCGGCCCCTTTTCATTGTTTTATCCATCTCGGCCCGCTGCCTCTTTGCAGCCTCTGCTTCAATTTCTTTAATCACCACACTCGTGTGATGAATAACGTCGTACACATAAGCGGGCTCATCTAGCAGGCTGGTCCCGCCGAAAGGCAAAATCTTATAGTCCCGCCAATCTGTAAACCACTTCACCGCCTGCATCGTTTCATGGTCTATCTGTGACCACGGGCACCGCCTAAGTGATGGCTGGAAGTCAAACGCCAGGTTTTGCGATGTCTCACCATCGCAATTTCTTGACGCTCTTTTTTCGTCATGCTCTTCTGCCTCTTGCCCCCTGCACTTTGAGCAACTCCACTTCAGCGAGGGGTGACCGCTAGAAAAAAATCTAGCAGCCAATTCTATTTTTTTTGGAGCCCCTCCGCCAAAGTTGAAATCTCGGTAATTGCCGCATACATCTCATCGATTAAGGACTGCTCCCCGCGCTCCCACAAGCCTGCGCCGTCAGTCATTGGGCGGTCAAGGATATCAAGGCAGTCGGTCAGGCTAACAACCCGCGTCTTGATAATTTTTTCAATGGCAGCCTCAGCGGCTTTCATGCTCACTTTGCCATCTTTGCCAATGCTTGCCCGCTGTACACCTCTAAGCTCCCCGCCGGTCATGGGTGCAAGCTCTACGCTTATCTGCTCGGCTTCGGGCCTATCTCTATTATCGTTCCATTTTGGGACGTATACCCGTACGTCATCTGGTTCATGTGTCATTTTTGGCTTCCTTGTTTATGTTACTGATTCCATGCAATCCGTATTTCATCACCGCCGCCGCTTGTGGCGAGCGCTGTAAACGGAATATTCAAAATCGCCTCTTCTGCCTCTGGTACGTCGATGGCTGCAAAATCTAACTCTGCCGTGTCAACGAATACCACAACCTGCTTACCCGACACTGAGCCCAAATCAACCCTGATGGGCACGCTTGAAAAGCTCGGGCCAGCGGTTGCCGTGGTCTGCACATATCGCTGCGCCAATGACTTGATAAAGTCCTTGCGGGCTCTCACTGAGATATTGCCCTTAACTGAGCGATACCCGGCGATGAAGTCAGAGGTGCCTTTTTCAAATGCTGCATCTGACAGCGGCTTGACGCCGTTGGTAATGGTCACATCAAAAGCCGTGACGGGCAGCGTTACACTGTTGAGCGTCAAGCTGCCGCCTATGCCGTTCAATGGATTTCCTGCCGTGGTTTCGGTGTATGTTGTGGGTGTGATTGCCTGCGCATCTGACCAGCTCGAGCTTGCAATGGTCAGCGTGTCAGTGCTCTTTGCTGTCACAATTTTATCAGCGAGCGAATTAAAGCTGATAACAGAGCCCACCATAAAGTTGACGCCGTTTCCTGATTCAGTGACCAGACTGGTGGCGCTTGAGCCGGTGCCCTCGGTGGTGCCGGTGCCGGTCAAAACATAGTTGAACGCGCCGCCGCTAAAGCTAATCTTTGGCTCTTCGCCGCCGCTTGCTGAAATGCTCATTTCTTCAACCCAGCAACCAAAGAGGTCTTCCCTGAAAACATCATTTGCGGTGCGGGCCATGTGTACGGTGGGCAGTGCATTGCTGTCTGATAGCTTGTAAGTCTTTGCTGTTGATGCCCCAAATGCGCCGCCCATTGCGCCCTCTATTAATGGGTCAATATCTGGCGCCGTGGTGCTGCCCGCCGGTAATAGATAGCTTTCACAGCTCCATGAAACCTCTTGTTTTCCTGTGATGCGCTCTTGAATTGACCTAGTGCCTCGTGCGTCCATTCGGTCGTTTCTTGTAACGGTGAATTCCATTGAGCTAGAAAGCACCTTTGCGGCATCGGCACCAGCCAACGCTTCTTGTGATGCTGTGCCATATGCGCCGCCTGCGGCTGCTTCTTTCTTACAGAAAAATCGTAGGTTTCTACCCAGTGCGTGGTCAGTTGCTGCGCCCATTACTTAGCTCCCTCGGTTTTTGGCTCTTCGGCTTTCTTTGCCTTTTTCGCCTTCTTTTTTATCGTCTCAAATAGGCCAGACGCAACCAGCGCATTCGCCTCTGATTCTTCAACGTCCAATTCATCGCCCTGGTTTACCAGCCTGTCACCGTGTCGAATCGGCGCCTCGCCTGCATATTTTATTTTCATGTCGTCAACTCGCGCTCGTTGTTCGAATGTATTTTATTTGTGTCTGCATCACAAAGCTGCCATCCCCGTATGCGTCAGGGTCGCCCTCATCGGTCTCAACGCCAATGGCCGTCGTGCTGATTGCATTCGAGCCCCTGGTCGTGTCCACATTCAGCACCGCAATGACATCATCGATTAAATCGTTTATCTTTGTCTGACGCTCTGCGAGGGTGTTGCCGGATATGTGTCCAATAACAGACACATTTAAAGTGCTGTACATGATGCCGCCTGGCTGATGCTGGAAACTTTCCGCCGTTGGGACGTATCCAACAAAAGGCCTTTCCCCTGTTTTTACATCAAAGTACCCACGCGCCAAAGCCTCAACAGTGACAACGGTTGTCTTATAGCCATTGCCCGCAGTGATGCCTGCCAGGGTTGTTTGCAAATTTGCAAGAATTAGCTTTCGTGCGGGGGTGCCCATTTATTCAGCCTTGCCCATCGCGGTCACCAATGCGCCGCCCGTGATTTCTAGAACCGCTGGCATAGCGTTCCCGATTGCTTCCGTGACATAACTTGTTGGCTTGATTCGCACATGGGCCATCAGGGTGTATGCTAACTCGCCCGTGGTCTTGTCCACCAAGTAACCCCTGACCTTACCTGGCATTATTGCGGGGTAGAATTTCAACCGCGTTCTGCCCGGGTCATACTCACGAGGGGCAATCGCTGTGTTATTCCGCATTATTGGCCGGTAGCTTCTATTTGGAACAGCCAACGCCTTAACGCGCTTTGGACGAATAACGCCGCCCGTCTCATGTATGGCCGCATAGGGTACGCGGTTGAACACATCAACCTTGTAGCCGTTGTTGCCCACCTTCAGCGGTCCAACGGCCCAACCTCGTTTTAGTGTTCCGGTTGGGTGCTTATGCAGGTTGTCTGACGTGCTCTCAAAAAGGCTATTTTGCAGGGCCTGCCCTGCCAGTATCATGTTTCTGGGTAGCTCAACGCCCAGATGCTTGACGAATTCACCCGCAAATTCTGCAAATTCATTGTCAATATCTATCTTGAAACCCTGCGCCATGACTAAGCCCCATTGTTCTTGAACTGGTCAATGCGGAACGGTGTCACGGGTGCGTCGGAATCATCAAGATTTGAGTCTTTTTCGGCGATAGAGCCACCGCCAAAGAAGATGCTGGTGTCGCCTCGGGCAGCTTCTGCCCTTAGCTCTTTAAGCAAGTCTCTATAAAACTGTGTTTTTTGCGAACGGACGCCGCCCATACCTAAAGCTGAGCGGTCAATATCGCGGGCAAACTGCGCAAGGATGCCGTCCACTGCATCAATTGCCGCCAGTGTTGGACTGCCTCTTAATGTTAAAAGCGTATCGAGTAGCTCATTACTCAAGAGCTGCTCGTTTGTGTCTGTGTCGCCAATCTTAAACCGCAACTTATCACGGTCTGTGCCTAGCGAATCACTGTATGACCAGCTCATGGCTCTACCCTTTTTCGGGGTCGCCCCCTGCTACGCTTTGCCTGTTTCGGTCTTAGCTTTACGGTCAGAAGATGGTCAGGCACTTCAACCAAAGTGCCTGCCATCATCATCCGTCTAAAACCTGGCCACTCGCGAGCCTCAGGCGTTGGGGTCCATGCTTTGATGGTGCCCTCGTTGCCTCTAATGTCCCGCGTTGGAAAAATCATTTGATTAAGCTACCGCCTCATCAAAGTACACGCCCAAATCAGCGCCGGTTACTTTGAAGTCAAATGCCGCCAGCGCTTCAATACGCTCGCTGTGGTTTGCGTCCATGCGGTAACGCAATGTTCTCAGGCCCTCGAACTGGTCTGCACCAGCAACGCCCGTGAAGCTGAACATGTAGCCAGCCGCCGGGGTCAAGAGACCTGGGTTTTGTGGCCGGTAAATCAAGAGCGCGTCATCAGCGTCAAAGATTGGCGCATAAACCGCTGTTGCACCTTCAAGCGCTGTGTTCTCAATGCTGCTTGCAACAATGACTTCGTCGACGCCAAAGAGCGACGCCATCAAGTCAGTGGTCACAATTCCTTTTTCAGAATATTTGACTCTGTCTAGCAAATCATCGCTATCACGGAGAGCGCTGTATACGTCTTTTCCGAGCAGCAAAACATTGGGGGTCCGGCCAGTTTTTGCGTGGCATGCAGCCTGCTGGTCAGAGATATCCTTGATAGGTGTGCCGCCTGATGCGCTCCACTTTGTTGATGGAGTGATATCACTGCCAGAGCTGGAGCCGGTCCAAACACTGGTGGTAAAAGCTGCCGCCGCAAATACTTCATCCCGCTTCTGCAAGAGCTTCTCGGTCACATACTGGGTAGCACTTGTCAAAATATCGACACCCGCATCTGCATTGGCCGCAACGTAATCGTCCACGTCCATGTGCATACCATATTGCTGACAGCTGAATGTGCCGGTGCTCATGGTGAAGTTGGCGCCCTTAGTTGGTGAGCCTGTGCCGCGTAAGTCGGCCTGGCTGCGCAACCACTGGTCCTTATCAAATACGTGGTATTTGTTTGACAGCTGGCTTGTGTTGATTGAATTGAAAATACGGCTTGCAACAAAGCTGTCACTTTCTTGCGCGTATGCGATTGAAACGTTTGTGAGTGCTTGGTCAACATGCACTTCCGAGGTTGTGATTGGCATTTCTTAAATCCTCCTAAAATGCTGATTAAACTGTTGAACCATTAGCGCCGGTAAAGACGATGGAGATAATGTCACCGTTGGCGGTGGAGTCCTCGAGAGCAATACCTAAGCGGTAAGCGCCTGAATCCTGAATCTTGCCCGCGCCGCTAGCCTGCGACGATATGATTGAGCCAGAGTCAAGGGTGCTGGTTGTGCCGATGTAGAGCTTAGTGACGCCAGAGATTGCGACGGTTGCCGCCTCCCCTGCTTCGGGCGTGTTTTGTAGAACACCGATAGCATTACCATCATCGCCGCTTAATGCAGCTTTTCCGTCACCGTCCACAACGACGAACCGGTACTGGCTTGACGAAAGGTCAGCCGCCGCCGTCAGTGTGATTTTTAATTGTGAGTTTTCCCATGCCATGATTAACGGCCTCCGTTAGATTGGCGCTGCTCATTATATTCTGAATAGAGCGCCGGGTTTGTTTGGATTGTCTTAGCAATGGCCGCAGGCATTTTAAGCTTGCCGCCGCTTGCTTCTACTTCTGATTTTGCAATTTGCTGGATTCTTGACCACGGGTCGCCCGCGCTCATGTCCGGCACATTGCGGCCAGCTTCAACCAGAAGCGGCCCGCCCTGCATTGCTGCGCTTGCAGCTTCAAGGGCTTTTTCAACGCGGCTGCCTAAATCGGCGTCACGCGCCTTTACGTCAATCATCAAATCAACAACTTGTTCCAGGCTGTGACCTGGTATGTTGCAAAGCGTCTTTTCAGCTTTTGCCAGGTACTCACGCCGCGCACGCTTGGCGATTTCAACGCCCAGCTCACTCTCACGGTCCTCAAGTTTTTTGGCCAGCTCTTCGTTACGCTTCCAAATTGCTTCCATCGCACCCTTGGCAGCTTCGGGAAGGTCGCCCAGAGATTTCATCAGTTTTTCTTCGTCTGACTCTTCCTCTTTTTCGGCTTCCTCTTCCATCTCTTCAGCGGCCTCAACCTTAACCTCTTCGGGCTCGGGCTCGGGCTCTTCGCCTGATGCAGACCGCAAAGCTGCAAGAGCTTCGCCCACTGGCATCATGTCCGAATATGCTTCGAGAAGTTTCATCGCTGCCATGACTGCCTTTTTGGCATCTTCTGGCATTTCCATCTTCAGAAGGCTTTCAAGCTTTTCAACGGCATCGCTCTGCCCCTCAGCTTTTAGCACCTCAACCAGGATTTCATCCATGTGGTCGCTCCGTGATTTCATGATTGGAAATCGTTTTTTCATGTTTGCACCGGCTTCGACTAAAGACACCTCGAGCGTCCTAACGTCTTTGAGCGCAGTGATTCGGCGCTTGCTCATTGGCTTGCTCCGTTTTGTTTTATGATTGTTTTGCCCTGACTCGGGACTTGAAAGGTCAGAATCTCGACCTGTTCGAATTATTGCCTATTCATGAGATTCGGTCAACCACTTATAAAATCAACCCTGGGCATCTCGCTCGCCTCTATGTTTTCGCGGGTTCCAAAGCCGCCAATACTAAAAGCGTTCAGCTCACCGGCCTGCACCTTTGCCCAATTTTCTGGGCTTAGCTTTACGCCTAAAACCCAAGAGCCTGAATGAACGAAGTCATCACCGAACGGGGTACGCAGTGCCCGGTGCGGTTCGCCTGCTACTGCTTTTTTGTATTCGTCAGAATCAGGGTAGGGCTGAATCCAGCTCTCAACAACCTGGGCCTCTGTGGCGCCGTTGTGGTCTAGGCCAATCATCCGACTTGATGCCATGAAGTTGTGGCTGGTGGTTTCAATCTCTGCGGGGCTTAGATAGTCATCGTGGGCATCTACAATATAGGGGTCTAGAACCACGCCGTACACAATGCGCTTGGCATCGTCTGCTTTTTTAAGAGTGACTGTTTTTGTCAGATGGGCCGTTTCTAATATGCGCCCGATTCTTTTAAATTTGCGGGCAAGCTCCCCGCGCTTGTCTCCGCTTTTGCGAATGCTCCAAGGATGGGGCAAGCTAAAATCAGCCACGTTGCCAAGTGCCAGGCGGGCAGCCTTGCCCAATGCAATCACGGCAAGGGGCTGCGTGCTTCCATGCTCAGCCAACTCGCCCATATCAATCACATCCACATCGGTGCGGGTAATGCCCAGCGGCTCGAGGTACTGTTCTTTGAACACTCTACCCTCTACACCGCAAAGCTGTGTTTTGCGTACCCTGTCAAGGTTGCTCTGTTGACTGACAACAAACAAGAGGCGCCGCTTCTGCACTGGTGCCGGGACCGGCTCAGCTTGTGGCATCCTTTCGGGGTCGTGCTCTTCAACCACTTCAAAGGCCGCCGTCTCGGCTGCGCCCTCATGCGGTGCATATTCGCCCATCATCAAAACCGGGCCGCTCTCGTATTGCATCCAGTGGAAACCCTCTGGCGCTGCGATGTTATACGTTTTCATTTTGCTGCTCCCCGTAAATGTCTGCGGCCTCTTCAGCCATTTCTACCGCTTCTTGCTCGGGCTCCATGCGGGCGGTCATTGAATCCACCGCAGGCAGATTAGCCTGTTCCCTCACATATTCCTCTAGCTTGTCGTCAGGTGTCAGAACGCCAGAGCCAACCAGGCCAGATAGTGCGCTGGTAAGCTCCCCAAGTGCAGGGACCTCGATGTCATCATAGGCGAGGGTTGGAAAATCCTTTTCCTCGAAGCCGTTTAGCCGCATCAGTTTAGGGATTGCCTGGTTGTTAAACTCTGAGCTGATGCTGTCTAGATAGGTGCCAAGGGCCTGGCTGAAAAGTGAAGTTTTAGAATCGGCCAAAGCAAACGAGCCCACTGATTCAGAGCCCAACAGGATGAACTCGCCAAGCATTGACATAGCTATGCGCGACTCATACCGCTTGATGATTTCATTAACATCAATTGGCCGCCGTCCGCCTGCGCTCAACAGCTTAAGCTTGTACCCGCTCGGGCTCCCATCTGCCAGCTGCTCACTGGGAATAACCAGACCCTCGTATTCATCGCGGCCAACACGCTGAATCATATTTTTCATTGAGGCGAGAACGGCTTTTTCTCCGCTGCTCGCGCTGCTGCTTAGTATTTGCAGCGGGACCTCGAGAACTGGCAAGCCTGCCAAATCCCGGCTGATGCCGATGCCCTCATATGTCATTATTTTCTTTTTATAAAAGTATGAGATATACGCCCCGCGTAAAACGCTGCGGCCTTCGGGGTTGTTCTTGTGGGCGTCAGCCCGAAACAGTAGAAACTTGTCGCGCGGGATATACCGCATATCAAAAGCAGGCGGCGGGTTTTGGTAGACACCAAGAATTGAGCCGTCATTATCGTCAATATCCCATTTATCAACAGACTCTTGGGCGCGGATAGGGAACCCGCGCCAGCCGATGCGGTTGTCGGTGAATTTAGATTTAAATTGCCGTTCGTCTTCTGTTGGGCCGCGTCTAATCTTATATGTGATTTCGTTTACTGAATAACCGAATGTGAGAAAGCTCAAGATTTCGCTGAGCGTGTCTGACCAGGTTTGTTCCATGTCTTCAAACAGGCACCCCGTCACAAAATCAGCCGCCGCCTTTGCCTCTGGCGTGTCGTCCGATTCCCTGATTTCCCATTTGGTCTGACGCACCAGCGTTCTGATAGCATACAAGATGCCGGTGATAACCGGCTCATTCATGCTCATTTCTTTATACATCCGGGCGGCCTTGTCGCCCTTTAGGTCAGGCAAGAATTCCTCAGAAATCCTACCGCCGTATTGGCTCAAGCCACTGGCCCCGATGATGTCCATTGTCTCGTCTTCGTTTTTCTTCTCTTCTGCCATCTT
>TARA_R110001583_G_scaffold78000_2_pt1 | contig 10772 bp, 8 predicted proteins | sample TARA_R110001583 | Tara Oceans TARA_R110001583 (sample SAMEA4398432) | marine metagenome | biome: Polar Biome; feature: [MES] marine water layer (ENVO:01000295) within the mesopelagic zone...; material: water (ENVO:00002006), including particulate matter (ENVO:01000060) such as...... | reverse complement strand
GCGCAGCCCTGCTTATGTAAGTCAAGTGACCCACGTTTGGCGCAGCGCTATCGACACTTATTTGGCCAATCCCGATTCTTTTTGCGAACAACCACAATGGACGCAAGCATTAGCTAAAGTATCCGAAGGACAAATCACCACATTGGGCGCTTATCAGCGTCAATGGCAATAAGGTTACAGAATGAAAATATCTCTTGCTCCAATTAGCTACTGCTGGTCAAAACCTGACGTTGAGCTTTTCTATCAACAAGTGGCTTTAAGTCATATCGATACTGTTTACTTAGGTGAAACCGTGTGCAGTCGTCGCCGCGAACTCAAGTTTAACGACTATCTTGATCTGGCGAATATGCTTAAGTCTCACGGTAAACATGTGGTGTTATCGACCATGGCACTAATAGAAGCACAATCAGAGCTCAATGAATTAAAAAAAGCGATTGAGAATGGTGACTTTAGTATTGAAGCTAATGATATGGCGGCAGTACATTATGCACAGCAAGCCAAAGTTCCTTTTGTGTGCGGACCAATGATTAATAATTACAATCGGGCCAGTCTGGATTTACTGCATAAAAAAGGCATGTTCCGCTTTGTTATGCCATGTGAGTTATCTCAACAGTGGTTAAGTCGTATCATCAATCAAGGTGATAAACCCAAGTTTGAAATTGAAGTGCTCGGCCACGGCTATATGCCGCTAGCTCTTTCAGCGCGCTGCTTTACCGCTAAGCATTACCAATTACCGAAAGATAAATGCCAAACGATTTGCCAACGCCACAGCAAAGGTTTATTGGCTCAAACTCAAGAGTCGCAGCCCTTATTACGCTTAAATGGCATTCAAACTCAATCAGCGGCGCAAATAAATCTGATTAACCAAATTCCCCAGATGATCACCATGGGAGTGGACTATTGGCGGATTTCACCCAACAAATTAACCGATATTGACTTGGGTTCTGAGCTTGCCAGCGCACTACAACAGGTAACAAACGACCCATTTAATACTGAAGAACTATTCAATCAACAATTTAATCACAAGCAGCATACTGCAATCATTCATCATCATTGCAATGGTTACTGGTTCGGATTGCCGGGCATGGACTATCGCCAAGAGAACCAAGAAACTGTGTTTCCGTCATAAAAACTCAGCCGATTGCCATTAATGCAACCACTCATAACAATGATAATATTCATGTTCATTAATGGCATACAAGCGACTTAAAAACTCATACACTCAAAGCTGAAACACTCCAGAAACAAATCATTAACCAAATGATTATATTAGTTATTTATCATGTACAACATCATTCCCGCAAAGTAAATATCTACTCATATTTAACTAATATCTATTCGATTAAGTTATCATTTTACATACAGCAAAGAAGGGGGTAACCTTGCCTACCCAAAAAACACAACTGAATGGACATTCAATCTCAGTCCATAAGAAACAGTTGGATAGCCAAGCTGGCCAACTTACAGCAAATACGTAAGGTGTATTTAACGTGACACACAAAAAACATAACATTAAAACAATTCTTACCTTTATCATTCCGTCACTGATTGGTTTGTTACTGTTTATGACGCCTATCACTGTCAATGGTTCGATTACCATCCCAATTGCAATCATTTCAAAAGCATTGCAAAACCAAATGGGCAGTTCGATTCAGCTTATTGTGACCTGCATCGTTGTATTTATGGCAATAGCCTCATTGCTCACCCAGCTTACTAATCCTAAATTTGTGCGTAAAAATATTTTTTTACGCACCTTATTAAAAGTAAATTTATTTTGGTTAGCCGTGCGGATATTAGGCGCGGTCTTTATTGTCATGGTTTATTTGCAGATGGGACCTGATGCGATTACTTCATCGGCAACGGGTGGTTTAGTCTTAAATGATTTAGTGCCAGTACTATTTTCAGTGTTTATTTTTGCAGGCATGTTATTGCCGCTATTGCTCAATTTTGGTTTATTGGAGTTTTTTGGCACGTTATTAACCAAAGTGATGCGTCCAATATTCAATTTACCCGGACGCAGTGCGATTGACTGTATGGCATCCTGGTTAGGTGACGGCAGTGTGGGCATTTTAATGACCACCAAACAATACGAAACCCGTTTCTACACGGCACGAGAAGCAGCCGTTATTGGTACCACTTTTTCAGCGGTATCGATAACTTTCAGTCTAGTGGTTATATCGCAAGTAAAACTTGAGCACTTGTTTGTACCATTTTATCTCACTGTGTGTTTGGCAGGATTTGTCGCCGCTATCATAGTGCCGAAATTACCGCCGTTATCATGGAAAAAAGATCTGTATATCGACGACACCCCACGCCATGAAGATGATGAAACAATTCCTGCTAGTCACGGTGTCTTTTCATGGGGATTTGAACAAGCAATGCAGCGAGCATCCTCTGCTGGTGGCATTAAACATGTCCTAACAGAAGGGATTAAAAACGTTGTTGATATGATTTTTGGGGTAATTCCAGTCGTTATGGCTATTGGTACCGTAGCGTTAGTGCTCGCTGAACATACACCAATTTTTAACTACTTAGGTATGCCATTTATTCCACTGTTAGAGCTACTGCATATTCCTGAAGCCACTGAAGCCTCAAAAACAATTGTGGTGGGATTTGCCGATATGTTTATTCCATCTATATTGGCCAGCTCTATTGAGTCTGACTTAACCCGTTTTGTCATTGCGGCATTATCTGTCACTCAGCTTATTTATATGAGTGAAGTGGGTGCTCTTTTGATTGGTAGTAAAATTCCGGTGAACTTTTTTGAGTTGTTCGTTATCTTTATCCTACGGACATTAGTAACGCTTCCTATTATTGCATTAATGGGCCATTTACTGATTTAGTAGGCGCAACTAAACATAACATCTTAATATCAACTCAGGAGCGCATTGCGCTCCTTTTTTATACAAAATATTCTCTGCGTAACCGAGATAAATCGAGTATGCTTAACAAATAAGCATTGGCTATGTACCATAGCCATATTGATGACTAAGGGTGAACCATGGACAACAGACGTAAATTTTCTCGTATTTTATTTGCAGCCAGTGCGCATCTTGCGCAAACAGAACAAACTTGGCGCACTAAAATTTTAGATTTAAGTCTCAATGGCGCTCTAGTAGAACTGCCAGCAGGTTATACTGGTCAGCTACATACCATTTTAACCTTAGCGTTTGTGTTAGCCGATTCTGATATTGAACTGCACATGGAGGCGGAAATTGTTCATAAGACCCCAGAACATCTTGGCTTAAAATGCACTCATATTGATGTTGACAGCATTACTCATCTGCGCCGTATTATCGAACTCAATATGGGCGATGCAGAATTATTAGATCGTGAGCTTACCTCGTTAATCACACCAGTTCCTTAAGCTTGCAGATAAATCATGAGATGTAAAAAAGGTAAGCCAATGACTTACCTTTTTTATACCAATAGCCCGCTGTATCAATCGAAAATTAATTAATCAGCTCAAGTAACTCGTGGATAGTTTTAACTGGGATGATTTTTGCGCCGAGCCCTTCCATGGTTTTATGATAATTACGAAATGGAATAAAAATCTCAGTAAAACCATGCTGCGCAGCTTCTCTCACTCTGGGCACTCCGCTATCAATTGGGCGCACATCACCATTCAAGCTCAACTCACCCATAATACAAGTGGTTCTTGGCACCACAAAGTCATTTAAACTGCTCAATAATGCTGTCACAAGCGCTAAATCGATACAGGTTTCTGACTCATCAATTTTTAGCCCACCAACGATATTGAAAAATGTGTCGTGGAATATTTTGGTTTTAGTATGTTTACGCAAAATACCGGTTAACATTTTAATCCGATTCATGTTTAACCCCACACATACACGCTGGGGAAATTCTGATTCAGTTTCAGTTGTTAAACATTGGATTTCTAATAGTAAATTACGGTTACCTTTACGAATACAGGTAATAGTCGAGCCAGGTGACTCTGTAGTAGAACCCGATAAGAATATCTCACTGGGATTATCTACGCTCACCATACCGCGTTCGCTCATGCGGAATATCCCCACGGTATCAACATCACCAAAACGGTTTTTATTGGCGCGCAAAGTGCGAATTTGACCATCATTAGTGTCGATATGTAACAGTGAATCCACGATATGCACTAAGGTTTGCGGCCCAGCAATTTCGTTATTTTTATTCACATGAGCAATAATGAACATGGTGACATTATTTTTTTTACAATATTGCGTAAATGCCTGCGCCGCCGTTTTAACTTGTGAAGGCGATCCTGGGCTGCCATTGGCGGCATCTGTGACGACCGCTTGAATAGAGTCAATCACCGCAAACTTGATTTGCTTGGCTTCTAATTCCTCAATGATAGCTTCAACACTAGTTTCAGACAGCAAAAACAAGTTATCTTCGTTGTAATGAAGCTTTAAACGATTAACTCGGTTTTTAAACTGTGATAATGACTCTTCTGCAGTACAGTATAATGATGCCATCGACTGTGACATTCGGGCCACTAGATCAGATAACAAGGTCGTTTTACCTGCGCCAGGATCACCGGAAATAATATTCACCGAGCCCGTGGTCAAACCACCGCTAAGCACTCGGTCTAATTCACCGATCTCAGTAAGTCTTTTTTCAGCATCCTGTGACTCAACTTCACTGAGTTTTTTTGAACCACCACCAGCAGCACCGGCGTATCCCAATACCGAAGTACGAGAAGTAGTGCTTTTTGTGGCAGATAATTTCATTTCCACTAAAGAGTTCCACGCACCACAACGACACTGTCCCTGCCAACGAGGATAATCTAGGCCGCAATCGTCACAAACAAATGCCATTTTTGGAGCTTTTGCCATGTTAATTCCCATGTTGCAAATCAATTAATACAATAAGATTGATACTATTAGGTCTGAGGACCAATCGATAATCACTGTGAACATATCATTCTCTATTAGTCATACCAGCTGCTCATCAATACAACTATAACGGCTTAAACCACTCATAAGACAATAATAACAATCAGCTTTACAGAGTTCTTTACGATTAACACCTTGCCCACACGCCATGTACACAAACGCTAAGCCATTATGAATAAGCTTCAAGAACACCAAGATACCGTTAAGACACTATGTTCATCTGAACGGTAAAATAATTAGCCCTAAAATCATTTCAGCATAACTCTCGAACAAGGTTAAAATCTATATTACTATAAAGATCAGCACTTTCTTGCCGATAAAATTATTAGCCAGACTCACAATAAACAATTAAAACGACAAAATAATGAGTTTAGATAACCACAGTGCATTAATCGAACAACTAAAACCTCTGTTCATGGAACCTGATTTTCAGGACGTTTTTGAGCAGTTAACTGCTGACGAATCAAATTCCACCCGTTTTCTTCTGAAAATGGAGCTCAACCGTATCTCATCATTGTGTAACAGAATTATAGATTTACGAGATAAAACAGAACTCCCTTGCAAAGAAGTCGTTATCGCTAATCAAAAGCACTTCCTTGACCAACCCGCTAAAGAGGCTTTAGAGCAAGCACTGCCTTTATACCGCAATCAATATACTCTAGGGGTATACGAACAGGTTATTAAAGCCCATAAGCTGCGACGCATAAAATTAAGAGAAAATATTCCTGCCGAGGCTATTGGCGAAGACAATCCATTTTTAATCCCTGGGGTCGTACTCGGAAGTTACTTTAATCGCTGCGAAGAACGAATGAATTATAGCATTCGAATTCTGGTTTCTCAGCAAGGAATACCCGAAGTTAATGGTATGACACTAGATTTATCTGTGGGCGGTGCGCGGATTAAGTTGCCATTAAAACACCAACTGGATCAAGACAAACCAGTTAAAATTAAACTGCTTGAAATCAGTGATGAGTTTTATGTAGAAGAGCTGCAGCATGGCATTGAATATCAAATAGTTGATGTTCAAAATAAAGACAATACAGCGATTTTTAGACTGAAAAGACTTGGTGGTGGAGAAGCATTAGATAATTTGCTATCACAGCTGATCCGCAGCTATAAATTCCGCTATAAAGTGGATGTCAACGATGTCATTGTTACGGCTACGGGTTTAGGTTATGAGCGTCATTACTTACCATTACTAACCCATTTACCATTATATATCTCCATTGTTGACGGAAAACCACTGATAGCCTATGAATTGCTCGGCAGAGGTAATCAACCGATCCAACATTATTTTCTAGATGAAAATCAAATTAGCCAGCTACCGAGTTTCATTAATACTCGCCGCTTGACCCAATTAATTAAACATCCAGATAATAATGAACATTGTTACTTATTCAGTTTTACTCATAGCGCCCATGGGAAAGTGCATTTTTACTCTGCGACATTAGCAGAGCTCAGAGCAACTAAAAATCTTCATCTATTTTTAGGCTTTGCCTCTACCAAAGCGAGCTGGCGAGTGTTTAGAATTGTCATGCAGCCTATCGATCATAGTAAGAATTATAAAAACTCTACATTACCGGGTGATGATGCTCGATATGGCGCACTTACCGAACAACAATTAGCTCAATTTAGCCATACGTTACAATTAATTGACTTAACAAATAAAGAAGCAAATGAAGACTATCAAAGTTGGTTTGATAAATCCGATGTAAATGGTTTAAAGATATTTTCGCAAGCAAAAACAAAACAACACAGCATTAAAAAAGTATCAATGCCATTTAGTGAACGACGCCATGAAGCTCGGTTCGCCTTTAAAACCTCAATCACAATTCAGCAAGGCGATAAAAAAGCCACCGGTATTACTCACGATATTTCGAGTCGAGGTTTACAACTCACGTTTGAAACTTCGACGGATTTTAATGAACCTGGTGCGGTAACATTATCGTTTCCACGTCTACAAGCCGCAGCAGGCAAAGCCAATTTAACCCATTTACCTTATCAGTTAATCCGCAGCAGAATGGGTGGAAAGACTTTGCATTTAAGCGCTTTAATAGGCCATACACCCCATGATGGGGTGGAGTTTTTAAGTAAATTAATTGCCCACAACAAACAGAAGTTTGAGCAACTATCCGATCATGAAGGTCAGCAAAAAGAGCTGGCTGATGGCATGAAAAACCTGTTCATGCGCCAGTTACCCGGTGTACCGTATTTTATCGAAAAAACAGTAAAATCAGCACAAATGGCTTACATAGGTATTGGTACAACGACGGATGAAATTAGCCACTTATTTGCCCAAGATAGTGACAAAGTACTGCAGTACAATTTAATGCCGCTGCTGGAAAATAACCTACTGAAACAAAAGATTATTGACCCTATCAAATTAATGAAACCGAATCAGGATATGGTTTTCTTTGAAGTGTTTATGCAACTGACTCGCCACGCTAGAGGAACAGTACAGATCCAATGTAAACTTAAATCTGAAATCGGTGATCGTCAGCAGCAAATTCAATTTATCACCAAAAGTAAAAAAGCTGGGCGCTTTATGGCATTAAGAGTGTACTTAGGGGCAACTGACAAGCCTGATATGAGCTATATTCGACGCGAGCTAGAGTTTATCCACATTCATGCTAACCACAGAGCAAAGCACCTAGAAGAGCAATTATGGAGAGTGATTGGTTCAGGTGAACTATTAGATATTACTGCTGAAGTTGAACTCCGTTTTCCTAGCTTAATGCCTGCAGCCTAGGTAATACTCAAGCAAGGATAAAATAATCGCTAGCGTTACAGTGTCAAATACCACTGCTTAATTTGCACAAAGTGATCTTGCTCTGCATGTCGATCCGTCAACATTCCTGCATGATCATAATCCAATAAATTACCCTTTTCTTTGGCGAGCAAGGTGTACTTTATCTGGCTAAAACCACATTCATCAATCATATCTCGTACATCTGACGGATTGCCTAATACACGATCATTTTTCCCCGCAATAAACCATGCTGGTGGCCAAACGGCTTTTTCAGCAGCTTGAGCATAATGAAAACTATCGTCATGATCAATCCACTCTCCCCTAACCCAATCGATGGTTTGTAATAAGGACGCACTGCTCTCGTTATCCATACCAACGCGGAGTCGACTGGCATTAAAATATCCCTGCTTAGCTATGCATAATGGCGCAAAGCGATTCCAAAAAAAATCGACCATCAACCATTTCTTAAGTGATTTCACCTTGATGGTCCGTTTAGACCCAAAGGTTAGTAACGAAGCTACACTTGATTGCAAATGAGTATACCGAGCCAAACTGCTGGCCATTAGTACTCCCCCCCATGAATGAGCACACCAATGAACTTTATTAACTAAAGGATGACGTTGCAGAATAAATTGTTGCACTAAAGGTAATTGCTCACGGATAACCTCACCTTGGCCCAAGGTGAAATCACGATTAATTCTAGGCTCACTCAAGCCTCGACCCGCGGTATCCATTACATAAACATCAAAGCCAGCAGCTGCCAAAAAACAGCCTAACCCACGACCTTTTTCACTGTAAAATACTTTCCCGTTAGACATAGCCCCATGCAACATCAAGATAGGGATACCTAATGCCGTCGGCGACGGAGGGCGAATATGGCGCAAATGCAATTGGCCATCACGATATGGAATGAATAATGAGTCTTGGAGGATATCTATTGTCAAAATAAGCAGTTATGTTAGTAATATTGATTATAAAACTAACATTACTGCAGTGAAACACAACTAGAATAGAGTAATAATTCTATATTTAGTCGGTAAGCGCCAATCGTTAAAGCTGTAAACAAAAAACCAATGCTCGCAAGTCGATATTTTGTATTGATGCATCTGCGGCTTCAATTAACTTAGACTTTGCATGAAATGCTACCCCCAAGTCTGCGGCCTGAATCATTGGAATATCATTAGCACCATCACCAATAGCCACTCGCTGGCCTGATGCGATAGCCCATTGTTGTGCACATTGACTCACCACATTAGCTTTATATTGCGCATCGACAACATCACCAGTGACTTCACCGGTTAGCTTACCATTAACAATAACCAGCTCATTGGCAAACGCAGCATCAAGATTAAGTAACTGCTTTAAGTGGCCAACAAAAGGTGTAAAACCACCGGAAGCAACCACCAGTTTCCATTGATGCGCTTTTAACTCGGCGAGCATGGTTTCAAGACCGGGCATTAAAGGCAAGGTATCACATAACTGCTGAATAATCGCCGCATCAGCCCCGGCAAGTTTGCTCACTCGCAGCCTTAAAGACTGCTCAAAATCTAACTCTCCACGCATTGCACTTGCGGTTACTTTTGCCACTTCGTCGCCAACACCAGCCATGGCAGCCAGCTCGTCAATACACTCAATTTCAATGGCTGTGGAGTCCATATCCATGACGAGCAATCCAGGTTGATTTAGACGTGCTAGCGGTTGTTGAATAAGCACAATTTCAGCTGGAATGTTATGTGGAAATGATGCTATCCATTGCTCATCCACGGTCTGAGTTGCTAGTTCAAAGCCAAATAAATCATTCTGTCTCACAAGCTTAGCGACATGAGCATCGGTTGATATTGAAGAGAGCCATGACTCAATCTCACTTGAGCATTCGCCATTAAAAATAACTCGGCAACGGTAAGGTAAATGAGCTTGCAAGCTCAATAAATATTCTGACTCTTGATAGCGATATAACACACTGCCTAGATGTTGGTATGTATCACAAGTATCTGAAAATAAGAAGTTTAATAAAGCGTTATCACATTTTTCCAGCATCAATACGGCCTCTTAGAATGTTACGACTATCTACTGACAAATTTTTCGATTAGTATAGCTTTTTGATAATTCTCTGTAATTGGATTGGTACTGAGTGCTTGTTAGACAAATAATGCATCCAAAACAGCCCCCAATTAAATAGAAAAAACCCTGAGGATTAAAGTGATTTTTGTTAAAGGTCTTAAGAAAAGACAAAAAATCAGCAGGATTGTGCAAATTATCGTGGCAATAGTGCTGATCTTCGGCCTAATCTATTTGTGGCAATCGAGTTTACGTAATGGTCAAAAATTACTAAATTCGCAGACAAAAGTAATGGCAAGACTATTAGCACAACAAGCTGCTAATGGTGCAGCTCCTGCAATGTATTTACAAAATGATGAGCAGCTTCAATGGCTTGCCTCTGCGCTGGCTGCTGACCCTAAAGTTATGTCGGTCAATATCTATAATTCTCAAGGCGTCAGATTGGCCTTCGCCCAGAGCGTCTCTTATGAAAAACTAGAAGCTGATTCAGAAATATTAAAAGGCTTATTAAAACCATATCCTCCGTTAATTGAAAATGTCATCCAGGATGAAAACAATTTAGGCTATGTTGAAGTACGTTTGAATCTTGATATCTTTTTTGACGAAATCAAAATATTGCATGAACAAAACATGCAATTACAACAGATGATGTTGATTGTTGCTGGTTTTATTGGTTTGCTATTATCGCGAGCATTATCATTTAAGCGTGCCGATTTTGATCGACGTAAGACCCAAGCTAAGTTGCGTAAAAAGCCTAAGAAGATCGCCTTGGTAAACGCTGACGAGCCTAAAAGTGGCCCACAAGAACCTAAAACGTAGAGAATAAAATTACAGACATAAAAAATGGGCACTCTAATGAGTGCCCATTTTCATTTATAACGTTTGATTATAGCGTTAATGCTGCATCTAAGGTCATAATAATCATGTCGCTGAATGTGGTTTGACGTTCATCAGATGTGGTTTTTTCACCAGTACGGATGTGGTCAGATACAGTAACAACACACAAGGCTTTAGCACCTAATTCATGTGCAACACCATATAAACCAGCGGCTTCCATTTCGACACCTAGAATG
>TARA_R110001583_G_scaffold41506_2_pt1 | contig 10775 bp, 8 predicted proteins | sample TARA_R110001583 | Tara Oceans TARA_R110001583 (sample SAMEA4398432) | marine metagenome | biome: Polar Biome; feature: [MES] marine water layer (ENVO:01000295) within the mesopelagic zone...; material: water (ENVO:00002006), including particulate matter (ENVO:01000060) such as...... | reverse complement strand
CTACCAACGTGCTGAATTATCATGTTACAAAAATGAACTTGAAAATCGTATGAATAATGAATTGTTAGCAATAGCAAATAAAATAATAATGCAAAATAATTTTTTTGAATCATTGATGTTTATAAGGAAGAATATTCTTCCTTTAAGGCATCGTATTCACAAACTAGCTTCTTTTGTTTTGTTTGAAATTCCTTTTTTATATGTTTTTCTTTACAGGTCTTATAAATTTTTCAGATAGCGTTTTATCGTTTTTTACTGTCAAAATATAATTTATAATCTAAAGTACCCATAATGTTCGTACTAAAGGTACTCTAAATCAATTTTGTCACCTTTGTTCAAGCTGGGAATAACAATGCTTTAAAGTTTTTTCATCGTTTGAAGTTGCCCTAACGTTTAGTTCTATCAAAACGTAAAATTGACGAGATTCTATTCGACCATTGTTTATTGCAAGCGAAATACTATAAACCTTATTTGCTCATTTGCTCATTTGCTCATTTGCTCATTTGCTCATTTGCTCATTTGCTCATTCGGTCGCGAGGGCTTTTCTATAAATTGACTAAGTTCCCTTGATTACTCTTATGACTAATCAGTTCAAGCCACCATTGTACGACAATTGCATAGGCTACTTTTGTGTTAGGCCATAGCAACGGTAGTTACGAGACCCCCCTTAATGTCGAGTATCTTTTTTAGCTTAGTAATTGGTTTTATCTCACTTTTTATGCTCTTTTTTAAGCTATCTGTCTATAAGTTTATTTATTTACGTACAGAGATACTTTTCAATTTACCAGGTACAGGTTCTATCTTCTGGGTTATATGAACCCGAAGCATTCTCCATCTTTCTATAACAACAACTTGACATTTCATGAGGGTTTGATATCGAACTAAGCATTCATGAAACTTCTAGGGTTCGATCATAGACAGGATCTTTAGCGGTGACTCTATATTTTAGGTAGAAAAAAGGCCTTATTTATGATCTGATAATTGTCACCAAACAAACTACCATGACCAATAAATAAAGCCGATGACGATTATCTCCTTAAAAAAGCAGTTTATGCAATTCTTCAATACAGACATCCTTCAAAAAATGGCAAAGCGCACGGGTTTTATTCAGCGAAATCGCTCTGTTCTACCTGAACAATTGGTTCCGAGCTTGGTCTCTGCGTTGAGCAAAGGTAACTGCCATGCTATTGCTGACTTGCATCGTCAGTTCAATGGTATGTGTTTGACTGAAAGTGATAATGTGGCTTACAAACCCTTTCACAACCAGCTTCGTACAGCAGCCTTTCCTCATTTTATGCAGCAGCTGGTTCAGTTGACTATCGCCCAATTTGCTCACCAGCAATGTGCTCAGCTACCGAAGAAGCAGTTTGCTTTGATGATATCTGGCTCCAGGATGGCAGTTCTTTTCATGTCCACAAGGTGTTAGCAGACGTCTACCCAAGCCATTTTAAACGTAATCCAGCCGCGATATAGTGCCATATGACAATGTCATTGCGAACGTTTAACCCGACGGCGATGACGATAAGTGCTGATACGGCTTCAGAAAGAGCTTATCTCCCCAAGCCATTTAGGATGAAAACAGGTTACTTCTGGCTGATGCCGGATACCCTGATTTCGAGTTTTTCACCGATGTGGAACTCCATAAAGGTTTCTATATTTTTCGGGGTGCAAAGTCACTCAATCCAACGATTGTTGAAGCCAGAAATGGCAAGGGCCGCGTTCTTCCTAAGCTTGCTGGAATGAAGCTCAGAGACATAACGCGCCGCACCAACCGCTCTGAAGTCCTGACTTAACCGTGTGCAGAGGAAAACAGGCGTTTCGAGTTGTAAGGCGTTGGTTCGCAGAAGAAAAGCGGTTTTGTATTTGGTTAACAAACCTACCGTCAGAGGCCTACTCAGCCGATGACATTATGGCGATTTATCGCTGCCGATGGCAGGTTGAACTGCTGTTCAAAGAGTTGAAATCACATATAAACTTGAAGAGATTTGCAACAGCGCAAAAAGCGATAGTTGACGGCCTAGTATGGGCCAGCTTGCTGGCACTTATCATCAGACGGAGTACAGCACTTCAGATAATGCCCTCTGTTTCGCTGTTTAAAGCAGCAAAGAATGTGGACGTTTGGCTACTGCCTATCTTTGAATGTATCTGTCATCGGGCTTGGTCAGAAATAACAGAGAAGATAGACTGGGCGGTCTGTTATATAACAATAAACGCAAAAAAGTCACAACAGAGAAAATCCTAAGAAGACATAACCTTAGATGGGATTTATTCAAGGCTTAATGCTTAAGGTCTAGTGTATGAGGGTTCGATAGAAGAGATTATTTTTGCTATGGTGTCATCAGCAGCTATAAGATTCAAAAAATTTTACGCTGAAACTAATTGTGATGTCCAAGGATGTATTTGCGAATATCGAACCTCAGCAACAGTGATATCGGTGTATAGTAAACCAAATAGGGCTTCAAAGAGGCGTTAAGTAACTTTTATTGGGGTAAGCAGGTATGGTTTGAAAATGTTCTTTGAAGTGGTCAATGTTCATAACGTACTCCCAAAATAGAATGTAAGATCATAGTTAAAATGACTGTCAGATCGAACTAAATATTTTTGAAAAATATTTTGATCTTTCCCCGAACCATGCGATCATCGGGCTGTCGAGATTAATCAGCACCAGCAATTTCATGTTACTATGAGCGAAGACTTTTGTCCTATTCGCTAGCAGAACTTAACAGAAAAATTAAGATTAGTTCGACGTACAAGTCTGAATTTGTTAAAGAATCAAAAGGCTGTATCCGGTGGGATTAAGGTAATGTTCAAACGATAAAATCGAAGTGAAAGTTATCGAGAAGTAGTTATTTCAGAAATTTTCTTATGTGAAATGAGGTAGATTACAAACTGTCATTATTGGTTTTATTAATTCAGTTTTTCGTGTATTTTCCTGGTCACTAGGGCCGTGTAAATTTTAATGGTATAAGTTTTGAAACAAAAAAAAGATATATTTATTAACAACAGATTTTTGGCAGCGGAACCCAAATATCACGAATTATACTATAGTTCGTTATGGAAATTTTTTTCAGTTAAAAAAGATACTTTAATTTCTTTTTTAATTTTGACTACAGCTATATTTATTCATTATATTTTGAATTCACTCTTTCCTGATAATTCATACGCATGGGTAATAAGTATATTAATATGGGGTTGTGGTCTATATTGGGTCAGAAGAAGTATTCCTGTTGTTATCCTATTTCTTTTTTTTATATCATACTTATGGATTCCGTATTACCATTTTTTTGATTCTAAACAAATAAGTATATATCACCATTTCCAATCATCTTCCATGATAAATAGAGTTTCTTTTCTAAACTCTATTTTTGTGGGTTTTTTTTCGCTCGTTCTTAAAAATATTAGTGATAAAAAACTCTTAGAACCAATGAGGTGGGTTAAATCAAACGAAATAATTTTTTATTTGACGTTAATACCATGCTTTATTTCACTTTATTTTGGCTTAAGAGGAGAATCACTTATTGTATCGGGTTACGGTCAATCTGAAGTTCAAAAAAGCGCTTTACATGAATATTTTATAGTTTTCTATCTTTTTACTTTATTGTTTATGAGTAAAGATAGTAAAATCCAAAAAGTTATAGTAATTCTTTTACTTATTTTTTATTCATTTAAGACTTTGATTTATGGGGGCCGAATTGAAGTTATACAGATTGGTTTATTATTTTTTTATGTTTATTATAATTATTTAAAAAATATCTCACGATTTTTAATATATGGTTTCATGTGCGCTGGATGGATTTTTATGTCGATGATGGGTTCTATTCGAAGTGACCCTGTGCTTTTTTTGGAGTCACTTAACTCTTCAACTAGCTTTATTTCTTTCTTTATTTCAAGTGGCAATAGTCCATATCTAATGACGACTTCGTCTGACGTTTACTACTCATCAATGAGAATGTTAGGTTTAGTTGATATCGGGGTACTTGATTTTAGTAATTCTTTTCATAGTTTTTTGTCTTATATATTTAATATTTTCCTTTCTTTTAGTGAATATAAAGTGCTGTCAAATCTTGCTATATTGAAAGTTTCAGAATATCCCGTAGGTGGTGGCGGGTTGATACACACTTACTTTTTCGTATGGCTCGGTTATATAGGCGTGATTTTAATTGCTTTTTTTTTGGGGGGAATAATACAACTGATGCATTCAAATTGTAGTTTTGTTATTAGAGTTTATGGTTTGTTATTATTAGTCACTTTTCCTCGTTGGTTTGCTTATACACCAATTAATTTGGTAAAAATATGTATTGTAGGCGTTATTATGTATTTTTTATTTCTTGTAGTTAAAGGTTCTTTGAAGAATTCAACTCGAATAAAGAGGTTTTTATAAGGATATGGTTAAGGTTACAGTTGTGTTAAATGTGTCTAATGTAAAATTTGGAGGAGGACTTCAAGTTGCAATATCTGTTATCAATAGCTTAATTGTTAATGATCGTAATTTAAGTTGGCACTTTATAGTGAGTGATCAAGTTTTTTCTCAAATTTTTATTCCAATTGGCAGAGAAAAAGATTTTACCATTTGTAATGTTCAACCATCAAAACCATTATCATTATTTAACAGTTTTAAAATAATTAGAACATTAGAATTGAAATTAAGTGTAGATGTTTTCTTTACTTTATTTGGCCCAGGTTTTTACAGACCTGTGCGTGCATCACATTTAATTGGTTTCGCAAATGCTTGGTTAGTTGAGCCACAGAGCAAAGCTTACAAAATATTTCCTTTGTGGCAAAGAATACGTCTAAAATTAAAGAATTTTATATTAAAAGAGCTTCTTTTTAATAAAAATGCTTTTTACGTGACTGAAACAGAAACTGTAAAAAAAGCTTTTTGTAAAATTTATTGTATAAAAGAACTAGAACAGGATACTTTGATCTCAGTCGCAAATAATTGTGTTTCTCCATACTTTTATGAAAAAAGCTCCAGTAAATTTGATTATTTATTATCAGAAAAACGATTTAAGTTTTTGACTGTAACGCACAACTATCCTCATAAAAATTTAAAAACAATATCAACAGTTGGTAATTTACTCGAACGTCTTGGTTTTGATGCGATATTTGTTGTTACTCTAGCTGAAAATGATTATGCTAAAATGGATGATTGCTTTAAAAAGTATACTATTAATGTTGGTTCTGTTTCGGTAATTGATTGCCCTGCATTATATCGGGTGTGTAATGCTTTATATCTGCCGACATTGATAGAGTGTTTTACAGTTAGCTATCTTGAAGCTATGGTTTTTAACATGCCAATTGCAACAAGTGATTTAGATTTTGCAAGAGATTTATGCGGAGACTCTGCTTTCTTTTTTGATCCATATGATACTAATTCTATTGCTACTATTTTAGCCCAGCTTGTGTCTACTTACTCACTCGAGTTAAAAAGTTCCCTTGCACCGGTGTATAAAAATAATATGGCAAGATTTGGTGATAATGAGGATCGTGTTGATAAATATGTTTCTATCATTAACAAAATTTACAATATTCAGAAGACAAAATATTAAAGGTTAATTAAATGTTTAAAAACAAGGTTTTATTAATTACCGGCGGGACTGGTTCTTTTGGGAATGCAGTGCTTCGTCGTTTTCTTCATACTGATATTAAAGAAATCAGAATTTTTTCCCGTGATGAAAAAAAACAAGATGATATGCGCAAAGCTTTTAATAATGCAAAATTAAAGTTTTACATCGGTGATGTTCGTGACCCTCAAAGTATTTCAACGGCTATGCGTGGTGTTGATTATGTTTTTCATGCCGCTGCATTAAAGCAAGTTCCTTCATGTGAATTTTATCCATTAGAAGCAGTAAAAACAAACGTGTTAGGTACTGAAAACGTTTTAGAGTCTGCTATTTTTCATGGTGTAAGTCGTGTTGTGTGTTTGAGTACAGATAAAGCAGTGTATCCAATTAATGCAATGGGTATATCCAAGGCAATGATGGAGAAAGTGATTGTTGCGAAAAGCCGTAACTTAGAAGGTACCAATACTGTTATTTCTGGTACGCGCTATGGTAATGTTATGGCCTCTCGTGGCTCTGTTATTCCGCTATTTATCCGACAAATTATTGATGGAATACCACTAACAATTACTGACCCGTCGATGACGCGCTTTATGATGACATTAGATGATGCTGTCGATTTAGTATTACATGCGTTTGAACATGGTTCTAACGGTGATATTTTTGTGCAAAAAGCTCCTGCTGCGACTATTAAGGTTTTAACTCAAGCTATTTTAGAGATGGTTGATAAATCCGAACATCAAGTTAATGTGATTGGAACGAGACATGGTGAAAAGTTATTTGAAGCATTGTGCAGTCGCGAAGAAATGTTCGTCGCTCAAGATCAAGGTGATTATTACTGTATACCTGCTGACAACCGTGATTTGAATTATTCAAAATATTTTGAACAAGGTGAACAAGATTTATCTTCAGTTGAAGATTATAACTCACACAATACTGAACGTTTAGATGTAGAGGGGATGAAAAGTTTATTACGAAAACTTGATTTTATGCGTGAAATTGAGTCTGGTAATGTATTCGTTCCAGAAGGTGTTTAAAAATGAAGGTTTTAATTATAGGTGCAACAGGCATGCTTGGTTATAGCCTGTTTCAGAATCTTAGTGAAGCATCTCATCTAGATGTTTATGGTACAGTTCGTAATATCGAAGATAAAAAACATTTCTTTAGTGGTTGTGAAGACCGAATTTTCAAAAGCATCGATGTTAGTAATTTAACAACAATAGAGGCTGTCTTCAAAGTAACTAATCCTGATGTAGTTATTAACTGCATTGGTTTAATTAAACAGCACAGTATTTCAAAGCAGCATGTCGATGCAGTAGCAATTAATAGCTTGTTGCCTCACCAACTAGCAAATCTATGTAATAATTATTCTTGTAAATTAATTCATTTTTCTACAGATTGTGTTTTTGATGGAAAAAAAGGGTCATACACTGAGAATGATATTCCTGATGCGTCTGATTTATATGGTCGTTCAAAATCCTTAGGTGAAGTTAATTATGAGCCTCACCTTACTTTGAGAACCTCAATTATTGGACATGAGCTTGACTCATCTGTCAGTCTAGTTGATTGGTTCCTATCTCAAAAAGATAATACAAATGGTTTTTCTAAGGCTATTTTCTCCGGATTACCGACTTGTGTTATTGCGCGTTTACTTATTGAAAAAATATTACCTGCAAGTGATTTGTCTGGCTTATATCAATTAAGTGTTGAGTCGATTGATAAGTTTTCATTACTTAACCTTATTGCAACAAAATACAACAAAAAGATTAAAATAATGGAGTCTACTGAACTACAAATTGATCGTTCATTAAATTCAGACCGATTACGTAGTGTATTGGATTTAGAAATACCTTGTTGGATGGCACTTATTTCAGAAATGCATGATGACTACAAACATAGATATGAGATATACAGATGCAAAAATTAAAAGTAGCAACTATTGTAGGTACTCGCCCAGAAATTATCCGTTTATCGAGAACAATCGCCAAATTAGATAAATACTGTGACCACACCTTAATTCATACTGGTCAGAATTATGACTATGAATTAAATCAAATATTTTTTGATGATTTAGGTATTCGCGCACCTGATGTTTTTTTAGAGTGTGCTGGCGAAACTGCTGCAGATACGATGGCACAAGTTATCAGTAAGTCTGATAAAGTGTTTTCTGATTTACTGCCGGATGCCTTACTTATTCTAGGTGACACAAATAGTGCTCTTTCTGCTATTTCTGCTAAACGTCGAAAAATACCTATCTTTCATATGGAAGCTGGAAATCGTTGTTTTGATCTTCGTGTTCCTGAAGAAATAAATCGTAAAATAGTTGATCATATTTCTGATATAAATATGCCTTATAGTGATATTGCGCGCGAATATCTTTTACGTGAGGGTTTAAAACCAGAATTCATTATTAAAACAGGTAGCCCGATGGATGAGGTATTGTCTTTCTATAAAGAAAGTATTAATTCATCTGATGTGTTATCTCGCTTATCGCTTGAAGCTGGGAAATATTTTGTTGTCAGTGTGCACAGAGAAGAAAATGTAGATTCTAATTCTAATATCCACAAATATGTTGATGTTTTAAATACGATTGCAGATAAGTTTAGTTTACCTATTATTGTTTCAACCCACCCAAGAACGCGTAAGAAGATTGAAGCATTAAACCTTCAGTTCTCTCCATTAGTTCAACTCCTAAAGCCATTGGGTTTCTCTGATTATGTGAAACTTCAATGTGAGTCCAAGCTGGTATTGAGTGACAGTGGGACGATCACTGAAGAATCTTCTATTATGAATTTTTCAGCGTTAAATATTCGTGAAGCTCAAGAAAGACCAGAGGGTTTTGAAGAAGGCGCAGTTATGTTTACTGGTATGGAAATTGATAGGATTCTGCAAGCGATTAACATATTAGAAGATCAATGCGATGGTGAAAAGCGAACGATGAATATAGTGCAAGATTACATTGCACCCAATGTGTCGGATAAAGTGGTACGTATTATTACCAGTTATACCGATTACGTTAATAAATTTGTTTGGAAGAAACATGACTAATAAGAAAAGATTGGTCTTTATCGCAGAGTATTTAGGTTCGGGTGTAAACTCTACATCCTATTACTGGACTAAGATTTTGGAGTCTTTAGCTTCTGAATTTGAGGTGATAGTGATTTCACCAGATTCTCAGTGCAATGTGAAGTATTTAGAATCAAATTCATTCGAGTATGCTTTATATGAATCGATACCATTCAGTAAATCTAATATGCTGTCGCGCTTATGGGCTTACATTAGAATGTCAATCTCTTTTCACCGTGTTTCAAAAAATAAAATTTTTGAATCTGACATTTTAATTTCTGGAACAAACTCAATTTTCAACATGTTTTTTCTTTCAAGGGCTAAGAAAAGATTAGGCTGCTCTTGGTTACTTTTTGGTTATGATATTTTTCCTGAAAATTTAATCCCAGCAAATGTAATCGCAAACAATAATCCTCTCTTCAAAATAGCGTCAAATATCTTTTCCGTTATCTATAGCAAACCCAATGATATCGTTGCAGTTGGTAGGGATATGTGCGAATTACTTTCTCTCAAAGTTAAAGGCAATTCTCGAGTTCATTATATACCAAACTGGGCTGACCATAACGGGGTAGAGTTAATCTCAAAGAATGATTCTAAAGTTCTTAAAAAACTTAACTTAACTCAATCTAAATCTATAATCTTCCAGTTTTTTGGGAATATAGGCCGGTTGCAAGATGTTTATGGGCTTCTCGAAGCAATTAAGCTTACGAAAGCTAAAAATTCAAAGTTTATATTTATTGGTAATGGTTCAGAAGCTGATGCGATCGACTCAATTATTAAAAATGAAATGGATGACCGCATTCATTTCTATGGTAAGTGTGAAATGTCTGATAAAGATCATGCCTTAAGTGCTTGTGACGTAGCATTTGTTTCTTTAAAAGAAGGTATGCGAGGTTTAGCCGTTCCTAGTAAATCTTATTTCTCACTTGCCGCCAATAAACCAATCATTGTAGTTGGGGATGACGGTTCTGAATTGAGACAATTAGTTGATGACTACCCTATTGGTTGGGGTTGTAGCTCTGGTAAGCCAATCCTATTAGCAAAGCTGATTGATGATATTTGCCAAAATCCCAATCAACTATTATCTATGTCGCCTCGTGAGAGTTTAGTTAACCACTTTTCAGAGGCTAAATCTCTGAACGAAATTAAAAAATTGATTCTAACGTATATGTGAAAATGATATGAAAATGTTACTAACGGGTGCGACTGGTTTTGTAGGTAGAAACTTGGAGTCCATCTATTCAGAGTTATTCCGATGTGTAATTAGAAATGGTGAAAGTCATTCCTTTGAAGATGCTTATTTAATCGATAGTTTAAACCGTTATACTAAGTGGGATGGTACTTTTGACAATTGTGAATCAGTAATCCATCTTGCAGGTCTAGCACACTCAAACAATTATTCTAAAGAAGATTACCAATCCGTAAATGTTGATGGTACGCTTCATTTAGCAGCAGAAGCAGTTAAAGCAGGCGTTAAGCGTTTTGTATTTGTGAGTTCTATAGGTGTAAATGGCACATCAACAAAGCTAATACCTTTTATGATTAATTCAGAGCCTAATCCTCATAATGCTTATGCTCAGTCTAAATATGATGCTGAAGTGGGCTTGCACAAAATAGCTGAAGAATCGGGTCTGGAGGTAGTAATTGTGCGTCCTACATTGGTTTATGGTACTAATGCTCCAGGGAATTTTGGTTCACTATCAAAGCTAGTTCAGCAGTTACCGTTTCTTCCTTTTGGCTTGACTGACAATAAACGTGATTTTATCGCGGTGCAAAATTTGGTAGATTTGCTAATAACTTGTGCTAAGCATCCAAAAGCTGCAGGCCATACTTTCTTAGCATCTGATGGAGAATCTGTTTCGATTAAAACGTTTACAGATGCGATAGCCAAAGGGTTAAACACACCATTGATTCAAATTCCAGTTCCAACTATTTTAATGCAATTAACAGCTCGTATGGTGGGTAAAACTGCGATGATTGAGCAATTGCTAGGTAATTTAGAAGTCGATTCATCTAATGCTAAAGATGTGTTGGGCTGGACGCCACCTTATACTATGGAGCAAGCAATGACTTCACTTTCAGAGAGTACAAAATGATCCGTCTATTAGATTTTTCTGCCGCTTTCTTTGGCTTATTATTGCTTTGGCC
>TARA_R110001583_G_scaffold31043_6_pt1 | contig 10778 bp, 18 predicted proteins | sample TARA_R110001583 | Tara Oceans TARA_R110001583 (sample SAMEA4398432) | marine metagenome | biome: Polar Biome; feature: [MES] marine water layer (ENVO:01000295) within the mesopelagic zone...; material: water (ENVO:00002006), including particulate matter (ENVO:01000060) such as...... | reverse complement strand
TTGCAGTCTGAATTTGCTCAACGGACATATCTGAAAACGGAAGCCTCGGTCTTGTTCCATGCATTGACTTATAAGCGTCTGAGTATGTCTGTGCCAAAACAGACTTTGCCAGGTCTTCGCCTGTACTAATGCCCACCTTCTCCCAATAAGCTTGATCTGTTGGATAAGCTGCTCCCTGCACCTGCTGATTTATCTTTTGTGCTTCTTCAGCTGCAGTCGATGCAAACTCTGAAGTGCCCTTAAGATCATCAGCAATGTCGCGCAATTCATCTGGGCTCAGATCACCACTCTTATCCTTGTCAGTTTCATTTTCATTCACAAAATCTCTGCTTGACTCAAGCATTATTTCACGTATCATTTTTTGCAAATTGTCCCTAGAAACTTTCACAATACACTCCAGACGAAACTTTATATAACATAAATATTAGCTAAAAACATAAAAAACACAGGTAGTAAAGTTTACTGCCTGTGCAAATTAAATGATATAAGTTTATTTACTTATTTTACTCTACATATTCAATTATGCCTATCTCTCCTTGTTCACTAGCAGCAATTTTTCTCTGTAGCACTTTAAAAGTGAGTCCAAACGTATCCCAGCCGCCTGTTTCCCATTTAGGGTTCATTAGGTGATACCTTCTAGAAAAATGCTTCCACCCAAGAGCATGCCCAATCTCATGTTCAAGAACCCTATCTCTCTCTGCAGATGTCTGTTTAATTTGAATTTTTGCTCCTATTATGCGGGACCACCTCTTATCGTAATAAACTCTAGTCATTGCAAGATTAGGTTCAATAAAATCCTGCCCTATAAGATCAATAACTATGAAGCCCTTGTAGTCTTCACCTATACATCGTGAAGACTCATCGTTATAAACTACGCTTCCAAAACTATAACCCAAGCGTTTCCAGACTGAAAGTGCTCTTCTGACCCTGGCTGCATCAACAGGAGCAAACTTGCATACTACAACATTGGGAGCTTCAAACCACTTATATGCTGCTGTAGGTCCATACGATGCCTCAGCAGGTCGGAGAAACTGCAACAAAGAAAAAAACAAAAACAGCTTTAAGATTTTAGCGACCATCAATTAGTAACTAATCGATTTAGCGGCTAATGTCTTTTTCTACTAAATTGAAGCTAGTCTAGGCAATCCTAATATTTTCTTTCCTGCCTTCAGGCCTATCTTTTCAAATTCGCCTTGCTTCATTTCAAGAGCATAGACAGCTGGCCCGGAAGAGAGGGTGTTTTGAAGAGTGCCAGGCGTCATATTAGAAACATTTACTACAATACCAGACTCGCTAATAAAGGCAATAGATAGTGGGATGTATGTATCTTTCATCCAGAATGAAAGTTGCTCTGGTCTAGGAAAGACAAAGAGCATTCCTTCGTGTAAGCCCAAATTGTTTCTGAACATTAAGCCCTTGTTTCTCAGGGATGGTGTATCTGCAATCTCCACAGAGATTAAGTTTCCACAAATCTGTAGCGAGTTATATCTGGCTGAATGTGATAATCTTTCTAAAGATTCTGACAATATTGGTTGAAGAATATTCACGAGATCTATCTCTTCTTTGATTATCTCTTTTAGTCTTTTTTGAGTGATTTTCATAATGACTGCCTATTCATACGTATGTGTATGTAGCACATTATCTCACCCTAGTCAACTCTCATCACAAAATCCGCTCGGTGGTCTTCAACAGACCCACATTGGTCCAGCTGAATCTGTATAATAAAGAGAGCTGCCATCGTTCCACCAGCCATGCTTTGTTGACTCTTTTCTTGATACATTCCAACTACAGTACCAACCTTAGACATATTACTAAAAAGGGCGACCCTATCTCCAACTTTAATCATTTATTCCTCATTCAATTTTCTTTTAATTTGATATCCGTAAGCCACAGTACATTCGTTATTTGAAACAAGACGATAGCTAACTTCATCTATTATTTTAACAGGTCTATCTTCAACGTATAAAGAAACTGGTATACCGCTTACAATACACGCTGTGAATTTTCTTCCGAATTTTTCTACTTCTACAATATCGCCAGGGTTATATTTCATCTTTATCAGTCTTTTCTCATATTAAAGTTAAATGGTACTTCCTGCAGGATTCGAACCTGCGACCCTCGGCTTAGAAGGCCGATGCTCTATCCAGCTGAGCTAAGGAAGCATAGTGTTATTATAACATTAGTTTTTTCTTTTTGCACGTTAGCCGGGCGATGATTCTACACACGCAAGGGTTATGCTTTTAACAGAGCTTACAGGAGCATAATCAAAATAGCTTATATCAAATGCCTGAGCGAATACAGTAATGTCATAGGGAAGACCAAGCGCTGAACAGTGTATATTTCCAATTGCAATCTTTTCGCCTTCTGCTGAGTCAAAGCATCCGCTTTCACTCTCACCCACTACTACTTCTTCGCAAAAAAATCCAGAATCTTGACACTCTTCTTCGCTAAGAAATACATAAGATCCTGTTCCATTAGTCCCAACCCATTCCGATCGATCGCTTGTATATTTTATCTTAATCATTTCTGTTATTTCTCCTAGCGCTATCTGAGGAAAAGCGGCTACTTGCACATAGCTTATCCCTAATGACGGATTAACAGAGACTGACGGCTGAGTTCTTTCGAAGCGGCCAGATGAATTCAAATATCCTACTTCAAGATGAAAAAAAAATTCAGGTCTTGAATCGTTTAAAACGCCTGAATCAGAAGGAGCAGCATGAGAGATTTCATTATACTGTGTCGGATAAACAGTGCCTTTCTCACATGACAAACTAGATAGCAAGCAGGATAAAACTAGTATGGCTGGGAAGGCGGGACTCGAACCCGCAACCATTCGGTTAACAGCCGAAAACTCTACCATTGAGTTACTCCCCATTATCTTTACTATTTTTGGCTGGGGCGGCTGGACTCGAACCAGCAGCCTCCCGGGTAACAACCGGGTGTCCTTGCCTGTAGGACCTCACCCCATCACTAGATTTCTCTCTTTTGTAATCATCCTCAATTCGAATAACATCATCAAGATAAGGTGTACTTACCTCGATTAACTCTACAGAAGATTCGTTTGCTCCAAACCTATGAACTTGTCCGACATTAATATGAAGCGAATTACCTGGCAAAATTTTTGTAATACTTCCACTATCTTCGTAATTATAAAGAATTCCTGATATTACGTAGACAGTTTCTTCTTTTATCATGTGATACTGTTTAGAAAGTCGATGGCCAGCATTTATGTGTAAAAGCTTTCCAACATAATTATCTGTCTCAGCCCAGACAACTTCATGTCCCCAGGGTTTATTAATTCTCCTCATTCAGCTTATTTTCCTCGTATTCTTGTGCATACTCTTCTTTCAAAGATTTACACTCGTCGTCTGTCTCGCACCCGCTTACAGCCTTAAAAATGGAGTCCATATTTCTATTCATCTTATCCAAATCAACTATCATTTTGTCCATCATCTCAAGTGTTCGATCCAAGCTTTCAGTTGATTTATTTAGACTGTTCTCCAAAGAATCTATGCTTTCATTGTTTTCAAATTGAGCGTGGCCGACAGATTCGGGGTGGCTAGCACACCCAAATGCCACTATGGTTATTAAAAATATTCTCATATATTTCTCCTTAGTTTGGTAGGGATACCGGGACTTGAACCCGGAACCTGCGGTTTATGAGACCGACGCTCTAACCAATTGAGCTATATCCCTATGTATTTTATTTTACCAAATAGTAAATCAGTTTACACGTCATTGAAAATAATATGCGTAAGGCTTTCTCTCTGTCCAGACGAAGACTGTCGAATAAACTTCGCAGTTGATCTTAATTTACTAAGATTTTTTGCTCCACTATACGAAAGACCGCTTCTAATTCCTTTCTCTAAAGATCCAAGGACATCAGACAAACTGCCCTTATAGGAAACTGTGGACGAAACCCCTTCTTCAGATGCTGCGTGCCCTCGCCAGGCCATCTGTGCATCTTTGCTAGCCATCCCCCTGTAGACTTTTTGACGTTCGCCGCCATTATAAATTACATTACCAGGTGATTCCTCAGTTCCTGCAAGAAGCGAGCCTAGCATAACAAAATCTGCTCCGGCTGCCAGTGCTTTTACAATATCTCCGCTTGTTCTAATGCCGCCATCAGCAATAAGAGAGGCATCCCTATCTGACTGTGAGCACTCTATGATAGACTGCAGGGTAGGCATTCCGTGGCCTGTTTTGATCCGTGTTGAACAGATTGACCCGCCACCAATACCAACCCGGATAGAGTCTGCACCCCAGTCAGAAAGATCATTAAAGGCTTTTAAAGTAGCCACATTTCCTGCCATTATATGGACACTATTTCCCAAAGTGTTTCTTAGTGTTTTAAGAGCATGACGCATAAGAGCATGATGACCGTGAGCGATGTCTATGCAGATAACCTTAGCGCCTGCTTTTGCTGCTAAAGATGCTCGTTGCAAATAGTCTCCTGAAGCTCCAATAGCTATGCCTACAACCTCATTTCCATCAGGATAGGTAGAATCTAATGCTTTCTTAGTCATCTCTACTTGATCAGTCATAGTATTATATCGATGGATAATTCCTAATCCGCCTAAGTCTGACATTGCTCGAGCCATTTTTGTCCCAGTCACTGTATCCATTGGGCTAGAGATAATAGGTAACCTAAAGCGATACCTGCTGTCAAGCTGAGACGATAAGTCAATTTCCTTACGTGATATAATGTCGCTAAACTGAGGTACTAATAGTACATCATCAAAGCAATAACTACTTTTCACTTCTACACTCCTCATTAAATGATTTCTCAATTTTTTTCTTTATTACTTTTCGCAAGCCTGGATTTATCTTCAAAGCTCGTGGAATAATGTTGTTCCTGATGTATGATCGTGCAAACTTATCATCAAAATTTCCCGGGTCTGTCACATATGGGACATCCTTTCTATTTACCCAATTCCAAATTTCTTCCTTTGATGTTAATAAGAAAGGGCGAATTGTCTTGTTTCTCTGATAGGGAATTAATCGAGGGTTTCCGTGGAAGCTAGTAAAAGTCCACCACTCAACAACATCATCGAGATGGTGAGCTGTAATAACTGGACCTTCAAGTGACTCAAAGAACTTGTAACGCTCGTTTCGCCAGTACTCTTCCCAAGATTCATTTGAATCCTTTTGCCTCTGGATTTCTTCTGTCACAAGCTTAATATCATTCTTTTTACAATGATTTTTTACAAAATTCTCAGCAAATCTTCCGAAAGGGGTGCCATGGTTGAAATGAGCGACAGTTACATCCCTCTTTCCTCTAACAAGGAAGTCAAGAATAGCCATTGAATCAGAGCCACCTGAACATGCGACGTAGACCTTTTCTGGTAATTTGCCAAGAATTTTAATCATTTTAACTAACCCTTATAAGATTATACTACTTTTATAAGTTCTTTGCACGCACATAGCTAATTTAAAATGCCTGCTTATTTTTTTGATAAGCACTGTAGATTTCTAACCTTTCTTCGATTTTTATTTCTAGATTTTTCTATATTTTTAGATTTCTTCCGAGGTCCTCTTACCTCTCTTATAATATGGAACATAAATACAAATGTTTCACAATTATCTGGCCAGTCCTTCTCAGCATCAAAAGGGACTCCTGCTTCTTTTAAATTTTTTAAGTCTTCTTTCCTAGCCACATTTCCAAAAAATCCGAGACCACGGGCATCAAGCTTTGTTGCTTTAACAAAGACTTTTGGCCCAGCAAAAGACTTAACTTCATAAATCTTTCCAAGGCGAACTACTCTTTTTCGCTCTGTCTTCAAAACTTTTAACTAGTGCTAAACTAAAGCCCTAATGGGTTAAACTAACGCTGCACTGCGTATCATTAATAAAGATATACTAAAATATTGTTTTTTATATTAGAGATTTGCTTTTTGCACAATTGACTCTACTGATCTCATTTCAATGTTGGAAAGAGGTACAACCCATACAACGCTTTCAACAATTTGTGGAAAATAAGCTCTACCCACATCTACGGCAGTTAAAACTCCTACAAAGTTTCCTGAGCTATCAAAGACGCCAGATCCCGATGCACCCATCCAAGTGTAAGACTGCAACAAGAGAAAGCCATGCTCATGTCCTGCGATGGATCCTTTTATAGTCATCAAGTCATGATTGTTAGGAAATCCAGTGTATGTGATTTTTTCTCCAATTAAGTCATCTTTTGTTTTAGATGATTTTTTAATTTTTAATGCTGTTCTAGTAGAGAGAGGAGAGCAAATTATAATTGCAAAGTCATTATCAGGATCTACATAGATTGCAGTGCCAGTAGAGTTTTCTCCCATCCTCCCTTGTATCACGATGGACGAAGTAACGTTTCCATCGTTCATAATTACGTGTGCTGCTGTGATAACAACATGCTTGCCAGAGATGACAGCATATGTCCCAGAGCCGTATCCCTCTGATGTTCTAACTCTAACAGCAGCATTTCTCGCTCTTGCTTCAACACGAGAAAGAGAAGCTATTTCAACAGAGATATCGCTAGGCGTCACGTGAGGCGTTTCGCTTCTAGCTGGCAGAACTAAGCACAGAGTCAGAATTAAAAAAGCTGAGATAAATGATTTCATAATGATATCTAGCCCCCTATATAGACTATGTATATTGGAGACACATCATGTTACCTACTAATCTTCTTCATCATTTAGAAGAAAATAACATTTCCTATTTAGATCATTTTAAAAGAGCTTTTAAAATCGCTCTCTTTCTGGCAGCTGGCAGCATATCTTGTATGATTCACGCAATTCTTCCGTTTCTCTTTGAAACAACTGCGACTGATATAGCTCACAGGATTTTAAAATATAGTGCTAATGACTAGTTAAAAATTTACGAGTAATTGTTCGCATGTCGTAGGATTCTTCTATCTCGTCTATCTCATCGGCTGTATTATTTCTAATCAGTCTGATGTTCCCATCTTCGTCTTCGATGACCTGTCTTACGTCATACCTTATCATTTCTTCTTTTTCTCTACCAATGTTTATATCAGTGATAAATGACTTTACTGCCTTCACATTTTTGCCAGAGTCATCGTAGAATGAGATAAAGTCTATATCAGGATTTTGCTCAATGTACTCCTCAATAACACTTACTTTGGCTGCCGGATCTTTGTCGTTCACTCCCCTAAACTCTACTGAAGTTTCAGGTGATTCTAAGCCTAGCTTCTCCCTCAGGAAATTCATAACATACTCTTCAACTTCTTGACCACGAGCTGTCAATATTAAAACTTTTCTGTCTCCAGGAGATGTTACGAACTTTTTAAAGAGATCTGATATAAAAGGTACGGGTGTAGCTGCATTCACATCTACCTTGCTAAACTCGTCAAAAGCTAATGCAGGATCAATTCTTTCTCCTGGTAGGAGATCATAGATAGCAAACTCCTTAGAGCTTATCATCTTGGGACCTGCAGGAGTTTCCACTCTTACTCTTTCAGTGGTCATTGCAAGAGTATCATCAAAGTCTAAAACTCTAAGCTTTGTGCCCTCAAGAAGAACATCAGTTCCGCGTAAAAAATCTAACGTCAACTGTCTTTCATTTATTCTCACTTGCTTCCTCTCTTTAAGATAACTAGGCTTTATAATATAGTGCTCGATCATTGATGCTACTTCTTTTGCGGCTTCAATATCTCCCAGAAAATGAACCCCGGCTTGTACTCTTGATAAAGAAATTCTATCAGCAATTTTTTCAAACTCATTTCTGTATTTAGGGTAAAGATAAGAAAGCACATTTGCAATAGTATAAGCTTGAATAGCATGCCCACTTGGGTAGGACGGCGTGTTTGCAGATTTATAAGCAAGCGATGGAAATTTCACTCCTAGCTCTTTTGCTATTTGATACGGTCTAGGGCGATTAAATTTGAACTTTAATCTAAGAATAAATGAAGATAGCTGATTTTTAAGATTTTTAAAATATTTCTTATCAAACTGAAGATTGTTCTGTCTAGCAAACGACTGGAAGACTATCAGCGGTTTTTCGTCAGCAATGTTTATAAAGTCTATATCTTGCTGCCCTGGATTGTCAAGAATCTCCACAAGAGAGCGAAGCTCTAACATTGTTCTCTTGCTCAAGTTTGGCGGAGGTGGGTGAATAGCAATATTTTCTGGGTCAATCTCAATAAGAGAAGTTTCAGACCTCATTAAAGACTTTTGCTTTTCAGTCGGTATTCCAAATTGAAGGTATTTAAGATTATGATTTTTCATTTAATATGTATTGGTAGCTTCTATGATTTAATTATGGACAATATTATCAACTTCCCTACTAGCATCATTGAAAAAGAAAGAGAACTTTCTCGTCTTGAAATTGACCTTCTTATTCGAAGTGAGCTAGTAGATGCGAAAGAGCAAGCTGCTAAAGAGAGAAATAGAATTCAGCTTATAAGAAATGCTACATTTTTCTGTCTAGGTGCTGGGTGCGCCTTTGTAGCTTTGCTGACATATCTTTTCTAGAGAGTCTATTTTGTGTGCTTGTCTGCCACAGATGCTGAAGCCCATGCGTTTGGCTTCACTTTGCACTCGAAACCTGTTGAAAGTGCCCAACCCTTAAGAGACTCTGCATATTCACGAGTTAAAGATCTAGGACCTGTTCCTACGTCTAGATGTACCTCTATCTCTGCAGAAGGATTGTTTTCAAACAAATCTAGGGCAATATTAATAGAATGATGAACCTCTTCAACAATTCTTTCTCGTAGTGCATGTTTTGCAAATTTTTTCGTTTTAAATCGACGAAAGAAATATTTTCCGCCTTTCTGACCTTGGGAACCATGTAAACAGATAGCTGTTGCAAATATACAGCTGTCACTTTTTAACTGACTATCGCTTCCGACAAAAACCTTGCCATTATTAGCCACATGGTGATTAACTTCTTCAAGCATTGCAGAGTGTGCTATGGGTTGACCACATCCTGTAAACCACTCGTGCTTCATGAATCCTCACTCATGTTTTGTATTATATAAATATTGTCTTGTTCTTATTCTTTATTGATTTTAATCTGATCTAATGATCTCAAGTGAATTTGTGAAACTCCCTTGTAATCCACAAGCATCCCTTTTACGCAAATATTTTCTCCTAAATATGCGTAATCTGGCCTAATCGAAAGCCGGGTTGCATCGTTTTGCCATAAGACAATTTGAAACTTTGGCACGATTCTCAAAAGTTTGTTGTCCTTTCTAGTAACTGAAAAATTAAAGTTTATAAGATAGGGGGAAATGCTTGTTTTAGGGTTTAAAACTTCAACTACCTCTCCGCATATTTTACTATTACCATCTTCTAGTTTTTCCAAAGTAGCTGCCTGGGCTGGAAACCCTAGTATTATGCAAAGCTGTAAAAAAAATTTCATCTTATCTTTCTCCTTTAATGATTTTCTCTATCCTCTTAAGATCGCCTAGCCTGTATGATGATCGCCACACAGTCTTAGAATATCTTAAAACGTCACTATTAATGCTGTACCTGCCTTTAATTCCTTCTTCTTCTATTTTTTTAAGAAGACTATCTGCACATTCTTTTAACATTATGGCATTATCCCTTAGCGTCCGTATTTCATTTAACTGAGAGCATTGAATACTATCTAACGCTTTTTCAAAAGATGATCGAGTTTTTTCTTTTTTTGCCATATTCTAAGTGGAGCGGCCAACCAGATTCGAACTGGTACGAACAGGGTGGAAACCTGGCATGCTACCGTTAAACATCATAGCCGCACTTATTATTAATAATAGCATAAAAAAGAGTAAATTTATAATTTTAAAAGAGGAGCACCCAATGGGTGCTCCTCTAGTAACTAACTTAAAATATAAACTAGTCTGATGTGCTAGTAGTAGTACTCTTTGTAGTAGTGCTATCTGTGTTTTCCTCATCTGTGCCTGCTTCAGTAGTGCTGTCTTGAACGTTAGTTTCATTCGAAACAGGTTCAATTTCAACATCGGTACCCTCTGAGGGTGCCTCACTTGAAGCTGGTGAATCCGAGGAGGGGAGTTCGAGTGAACACTTTCCCCACACAGAAGCAATAACAAGAGCGCCACCTACGAGCGTTACACTAACTTTCCAATTAGAAAGTAGATCTTTTAACCAACTCATGCTTTTTACCTCCAGCAGAACTATGGTACACTATTATCTTATTTTGTATCAATTTTTTTAAAACGAACAGAGACTTCTTCCCCGTCATAATCCTGATATGACATTGTGTATGCATAGTCATCATCAGTAACAATCTTATAAGATTCCTCAGAGATTGTCTCTGCCTTCTCTTTAATTGAATTATTCTTAATATTTCGACTTTGAGTTTTTGTTATACGCTTAAATGTTCCGTCTTCTTGCTTTGCAAATGAATAAGATTTTTCTTCAACTAAGTCTTCGCCTGCGATTCGTATGGCTTTTCTTGACATATTATAATAATTTTCCTCTTTAGTAGTCAAGCTGTTTTGCAGCTTCATATAGCATTATATTAGTAGTATTAAACACGTTTAAACAATACCTGGCTCTGAGCATTGGTATATAAGGTTGTTCATATTTAGTAAAATCACTGCAAAGGCCCTTGAGTATTTGATACCCACATCCAGAATAGTATTGCGCTTAGAATCGAAACTATAATCATTAAAGGATTTCTAAGCTTCGTCAGTTTCTGTAAATATGACCTGATAATTAGAATTTTCTGTGATGCTGAGCCCATCATCAGTCGCATCATGTTGTATACTTTTAGCATGATCATATAAACTGCATGGGATTAATTTGTATGTTTGTGCGCTGCATGTTACATGAATACATTTCGCACCA
>TARA_R110001583_G_scaffold59520_3_pt1 | contig 10784 bp, 6 predicted proteins | sample TARA_R110001583 | Tara Oceans TARA_R110001583 (sample SAMEA4398432) | marine metagenome | biome: Polar Biome; feature: [MES] marine water layer (ENVO:01000295) within the mesopelagic zone...; material: water (ENVO:00002006), including particulate matter (ENVO:01000060) such as...... | reverse complement strand
CCGTATATATGATTTTCTTTTATGGAGAATTTTTTGTTTTTTAGTTTAAAATAATCGTCAAACTTGTCATTAAATTTTAAGCTATTCTTTTCTAACTCACATAAGACAGGCAACAATGTGGAATCATAATATTCATTAGTTTTCTTGGGAGAACAATCGATTATAGCGCGTAACTTACTGTCGCAGCGCTCTAGGTGTTTTCCAATTGGTATCATTTTATTCACCTTAGTATGTGGGAATTTTCGGTAATACCACGCGTGAGCTTGGGTTGTATGTTGGTCTAAGGGAGATATTGTATGTTGTATATCCGTATAAGATAGTTGGGGGGCCGCGTGTAAAGCGGCTTTTTTATCTAAAACGCAAAACTTAAGATTTGATAATCCCTCAAATATAAAATTTCTGTCTTGATTTATACATTCTAAATGACTTAATGGAATAATATAGCTTTCTTTATTTACATTAAGATAAATAGCTATAATTTCTGCTAATGCAGGATGTGTGTTGTCATTACCATAAATAAAGTCAATGTAGGGTAAATCACTAGATAATAATTCCTTTTCTAGTTTGTTTAGTTGATATTTTGTTTCTATAAGGTAGAACATACCTTAATGTAATAAAAGGATGTTAGATAATCAAATTAATTAACAACAACTTTCATTATAATATAATGTACCATTATATGATCCACAAGGACATGTTGATCCTACTGGAGTTAAAGTAACCCCCCCAGTAGTATTATAATTTCCCATACACATTTCTGTAATATGAATAGTACAAGTTGAACAATAATTATTATCCCAAGAAAACATACATCCCGCACCCCCATCAGTATCATTAGGGGGAGGTGCTCCCTCACATAGTTTTTTACAAGCTTGATGAAAACGAGACCCATAATTAGAAATACTATACATACCTAATCCATCTCCTGGATCTACACAAGCACTTGATACAGGGGCTAATCCATCCTGATTTGTCATTCCTATATATCCTGGAGGAGTGGGTCCCCAACCTACTATACAATCATAACTTTCACCTACATAAGTAGGATCTACAGGATCTACTACCTCTACAAATTGATGAATAGGATTTACATCATCCTTAATAGGTAATTCAGGTTGGGAGTTGGTGGTTGGTGGGTATCCTGCCATAAATTCTTCATAAGATATGTTTGGAGGGGTAGGCAATTCGTCTGTATAATATAATTGTAGGTGGGTTTGTTCAGTGTGGTAAGCCCCCTGCATAGGTCCCCTTGTATTATGAATATGATAAGCACCAATGTATTCAGTACTATCACTATAATATAACTCTCCTCCTTCTGTGTGTAAATCTTCTTGGTTTTCAAAAGGTTCTCTTGCAAATTCATCAAAAATAGGAAATAAATAAGATATATTAGGGAAATATTGTTCTAATTCTTTTAGGGCTAGAGTATTATTTTTAAAAACATTTCCTGTTAAATTCCAATTAATTTTTCCTATTTCATATAAATTATGATCATATTTTTTTTCCTTTTTACTTATACTATTATAAACATCTTCACCTATTTCTTGGTATCCTGTGCTATTAATTCTTCTTGAAAAGTATCTAATGAAATACCCTTTTACATAATCATCTTGTGATGGGTATTTTTTCATTGAAGGTATTGTAATAGTATTTGATAAGAATTTTTTTATGTTTTTTTTATGTATATTAAATTTTTTAACGTCTTTAGATGATTTAAAAGGAGTTTTATTTGTTGGGGGTTCAATAGGTATAAGTTCTTTACCTACTGATAAACTATTAGTACCTTCATATAGTTTTCCCTTACTTGTTTCTAAGTATTCTCCTATAAAAGATTTTTTTGAATGTTTAAATTGTAGTTCACCTTCAACAGCTACTTTTATGGTTATTTGTGATTTTGGTATATACATTTTATTTAGTAAAATCTATTACAGAAGTTGGGTCTATTAAATTACCAGTGATTCTATTTCTTTTTTGAGAATTACATCCAGTACATCGAGCCATTACACCACCAGCATCATTACATTTGTCCCAATTATCAAACTCCTTCCCAAGACGTTGGTTGTTAGAAACATAAATAGGATAACCATATTCATCATATTTAGTATTTTCATCTAAAACTTCATTCCTCATTCCCCTATCAGGACCGTCAAATGGTTCTCTTCCATAACACTTAGAATCTCCTTTTATACCCCAATAACCATTTGTATTAAAATCTCCATCACCAACTTCATAATGAAGGTGTGGTCCTGAAGAGCGTCCTGATGACCCACAATATCCTATTACTTGTCCTTTATATACGTGGGTACCCGGTTTATGTAAAGGTGCATCTCTCAAATGTGCATATAAAGCTTTTGTAGCTGGATTTTGTAATTCTGAAATTGGATAATTTTCTAATTCATTTGCATCACTCATCATGGATGTTTTAGTCAGGAGAATATGTTCATACTCACTCCCAGGATTCCAATTAGAATATATATCATTCCAATGAGTTTCATTTGAAACTAATGAGTTTGGAGCCCACTGTGTATCTTCAGAAACTGATGCATTCGAATAAGTAGGAGTATCAAATTTCATTATAAATACATTTCCAAATCCACCAGGATTGGATTGAGAATTATTATCATATGATAAACCTTCTACTATTCCATCTCTTGGAGCTAATAATTCATCTCCACTATTACATTTTAAATCAAGTCCTGTGTGAAATCTTCCATATTTAGGCCAATCTTCTTCTGCTCTTTCAGGCCATGGACTCATTATTGCATGTCCTTCCATTGTACTAAATGGGTTACCCCATCCTGTTCTTAAACATGGATCTTCATCAAATGTATTCATTATATTTAGATTCCATTCTGCACCCTTTCCTTTATAAGGACCATTACCATCACACACATTTGCTTCATACATTATTGCATGAGTATTTCTTACGGAAGTATTATTTAATATTGCTTCGTCTTTCCAATATGCATTCAAAGCTGCTTCACATATATAAATAACCTCACAATCATCATCAAGACGATTTAGTTCTTCTGATAAATCTTCTTCTGATAAATCAGAATTATCTGGATTATATCCTTCCATTGGTGTATCATCTAAAAGAGTTAAATAACCTGTAATAGATGTTGTCCAATCTTGTCCTGATGTTATTTTGTGTGTTTCTTTTTTTACTATAAAAACTATATTTTCGTTTTGATAACCAATAGGTAATTTGTCTGGATGTACTTTAAATATATTAAGAGGGTTTATACCTGATATACCATCTAAAGTCATAGATGTAGTTATTGGTATTATGGCATTTCTATAATGTGATGCCTCATCTTTATATTGTCCCATAAATGGTTGACCATTCTTTCCATCATTTTCTTTTCCATTTTCATCCTTTTCTGGGTATCTTGACTTTAAACTTATTCGTTTTTCCTCTAATTGATTTGCAAATCTTTTTGCTAATTCTGGACTCATTGGTGTTTTATGTATCTCTGTATCATTATCCTTCTCAATTATTTCAGTTTCATAATTACTTGCATTCATTCTTGTTACAAAATAGTCTAGACTTTTTACCATATCTTCATACTCCTTTAAATCTGATTGGTATTTTAGTCCGGCATCATCTATCATAGCATCTCTATCATCTTTATTCCATCCCCTCTCTGTAAATCTGCTTCTTATTCCTTTATGAAAAGCTTTAAAAGATACAGATTCTAAAGAATTTATATCATTAGGAGCTTGAGCCGCTATAGATATTACTGATGCAAAATCATTATCTAATTTAGAAGAAAAATTAGATTCTCTAGTTATAGAATTTAAACCTTGTGGGTCAAATGTAAATATTTCTCTACCAGTATCTCTACTGTTACCACTAAAAGTAAAATCTACTATTCTAGCTACATTAGGTCTTTCATGTTCTGTATGTAATCCAAAGTCATAGTATCCCCCACAAGCCTCATTTACACCATTCCATATAGTAGTGATAAAATCATGGAAGTTGAATTCCTTTTTTAATCTTCTTTTTGTTACTTCCTTACCACCACTATCTACTTGATAGGATTCTAATACAAAACTTTCATAAGTATTAATTAAATATTTTAAATTGAAATAAACAAGTCCAATAGAATTATCTGGTGATTCTACGTCTTCAAAGGATGTGAAATTCCTTGGTAACGTTTTTCTAGGTGCTATTTGGTCCCACCATTCCTTCTGTTTGTTTGGAGCCATTGTTTCTCCCTCTTTATTAATAGATATCATATTTAATATTTGATGAGGCATTAAACATATAGAATTATCATAACTTCGTCCAATTAGTGCTGGTATTATATTATTATCAAGTGATTTATAATCTCCCCAATCTTTGAAATTCTGACGGGAAACTTTCCAGTCTGAGGGGTAAAGATTTGATGCTTTTGGTGTTGCATAAGTTATATAAGAACTTGGGCCTTCAGATGGAAATTTTCCCTCTCCCTCACCTTGTATTACAGTTTTATCACCTAAAGCTAAATTGTCATTTCTTTCACTTTCAAAGTAATATTTCTCTTTCTCCTCATAATTACCTTTTTTATAACTTTTTTCACCTTCATTTAAATAAGTTAATTCTACTAAAGCATGGTCTTCTGCATATTTAGCTGTAACTTCTTGGTTTAACATTTGACAAATTAAATCCCATCTAACATAAATGTTTTTATTTATTCCTGATGTTTTTTTATTACCCTCCTCATCTTCCTCAGGATTTTCTAATGAAAATTCTTTAAGTATTGTACCTTCAAACATAGAATCTAAACCTAAATGGAAATTTCTGTTCCTTTTTGCATGTCCCCATCCTCCATCATCAAAATCCAATCCACCCTTCGTTCCAACAAGAGGTACAGGTATATGTCTCCACCCATCTACTTGGGATTTAATTTTTTCGTGGGTCTGTTTTGATATTTTTTTTACTAAATTAACTATTCTGTGCCACCCTATAATATATTTACTCTCTTGCCCTCCTGGAATTTTATTTAAGTCTGCTATACTTAGGGTATCGCCTTCTTCATTTTGGTAAGTCCACCATATTTCAATACCATCTTCTATATTGGTATGGGGTTGGAGCTTTTCCCAAGTCCATCCCATCCCATAAGCAAGTAAACTCCCTCCAAGAGCTGTTGCTTTATATTGTAGCTCTAAGTCTGAACCCCAAGCTGAAGACAAATCTATTCCATATTGCTTCAGTGCATCAGCATCAGTATTTGCCCTGTTTCTTATTTCATATTTAGTATCTGATAGTTCTATGAATTTTCTATTTCCTGCTTTATCTAAAGCAAATCTTATTGATCTTAAGAGATATAAAAAAATATCTATAGGTTCTCTTTCTTTAGACAGTGTTTTTAAAGCTGTTTGCTTAGTTTCTGAATTCCCTGTTGTGTAATCATCTTGTGTAGGAGTTACAGGGACCATTATTATTTTTTGTCTTAAAGATTCTAATATTTCACCATGTGCTATTATTTGTGTTGAACAATCATATCCCCCATCTTCTCTTATCTTAAATTCAAAGTTTTTACAAAATCCTATAAAACCATCATAATTACCCCCTGTTATTTCTTTATAACTTTTTATTTTAAAATTTAATGTGTCTAAATCTTGATTGGAATCTAAAAATTCATCCATTATAGAATACTCATCTTTTTCAATTTCCACATTACTGGCCTTAGTATTATTTTCTTCATAAGTACCATATACATAAGGACTCCAACCCCATTCAAGTAAGAGAGGGTAACCTGGTCTCATATATAAAGCTTCTAAAACTTCGAGTTGACGTCTATTATGACAAACAAAGTTAACAGTGGCTTCTCTAAGTGAACCATCTTGTGATTTAGTATCTATAGTTGCGTCTGTTATACCCGGGGGAGGTACCATACCAAAACCATCTGATGCGTCTGATCTCCAAGCGGGATTACCATAAAAATAACCTTTATCATCCATATTATTACCTAAAGCATATGCTTTTGCTAATCCTGATCCTTCTAAAAGATTTTTTCTTATAGCGGGTATAGGATTTTCATCATTATCGTATTGTTGGAGGGAATTTTTATTTCCCTCCATATCAGGAAAGTAATCATGGCGGGTCATTGATTCGAAACCCTCTGTTTCTAATATATTAGTATAACCATCTGAAGATTGAAGTATATCAACTCCTGAAACCATTTTAATAACACATTGTTTTTGAGTAGTATATGAATAAAAAGAGGGATGTCGTTTCAACGAATTTGTATCAATTTTGTAAGGATTAGATGGATCATTATCTATATTATCCTCATCTAGATGAGGATAATAGAATGGGTTATCAATATTTATTGGATTTCCTACTATTTGTTTTCTTAACTTTAGCTGGTCTGTTACATATTTTTTAAAAGGTTGAAATACTCCTTTAATTGTACTCATAACTTATTTATTTAAACGTTCGAAAGATTTTAAAATTGGTTGTATATTAGAAGGAATTCTAATTTCTAAATTAGCTTTTAAAGCATAACTATCTCTTCTAACTATATGTGGATTGGCAGTTGATATTATCCACCATAATCTTACATCATCATAAAACTGATTTGCTAGGGAATCAAGTCTATCACCAACTGTTGTTATAATATGAATATCATTTGAAGTAGGGGGGATGTTTGGGTATATTAAAGGTTTAAAATATCTTTTTTTATTGTTATTTCTTAATGATTTTATATATTTAATTCTATTTCTCATCTTTTTTTATAGTTATAATCTAGGTAATGAGTTGTCTACAACATTTGTTTTTGTTTTATGTATAAATTCCAAAAATTCACCAACATCTGGAACTAAATATTCTAATCCATTTCCAGTTACTGATGTTTCATCAGTCGTATCCCTAAAGAATCCTTCAATACCTGTAAGTCTTTCTATTTTTCCATATTCCTTATGTACAAAGGATGGTGGTTCTATCCAATTAGTTGTATTTATATTACCATTAATTCCAATAAATGGGGAAGAGATATCATTATTAGGAGTAAAGTCGTGGACTGGTTGGAAACTTAAACTAACGTCTAATACATGAGGTAATATTAACATTTCTTTATCTTCTCCCTCAATCCTTGGTCTTTCTTCGAAATTATCTAAGTTCTTTGGGTTTCTAGCTTGTCTAGTGGGGTGAGGTTTACGATCTAAGGCTATTTCCCAAGGGTAATCTTTTTGCCATTTTAAGCTTACTCCTGTGATCATTCCTGGAATACTTTGAAACCAATCACCTATAGTCATTGTGTGAAAAGGGGTTCTTATTCTTCCTTCGAGTGAATAATTAGGTGCTGTTTGGGCTGCTAAAAAATTTAATTTTTGGTAGATAGGTTTCATTTCATGACGAGTTTGAGCTGCTATTTTAAAACTTACTTGTATTTTTCTATTAAATTTATTGTAAGTATAAAATTCTTCTCCTCTACCATTATATTTGTATGTGTTATGAGTGGCATTATAATCATCTGAAATACTGTCTAAAAATGCTCTAAAAATTATCGTTTTCTTACCCCCTACTGATAAGGGGTGGTTGTTATAATCTAGGACGTCAAATCTAAAAGGTACAAAATCTTTAGTATCTGGATGAGATAATTGATTAAAACCATCTCCTAGTGTTTGTAATATAGGAAGAGTATTTATTCTGTCTTCATTAAGGGGATTATAACTATCATATGATAGTGGTTTATTTTTTCTTCTTAATTTTTCTAAAGCTCCTACATTTCCTAGTGCTCCTGGGGATCCTAATCCATAATTATTCTCTCTAAAAATTTTATTGTGGAAATTATTCTGTGTTAGATAAGTACCTTTGTTTCCAAAAGGTAATAATCCTCCTCTTCTTACATTTGATACCCCTGCTGATGCTATTGAAGCTAAAGTGTTAAGTCCCAAATTATATAATTTTTGTGGTTTTGGGTTTTGAGATTGAAGCATTACTTGTTTTGTTATAAATTGTAGACCATTAGGAGACAATAAAAATTTACCTATTCTTTTAGTATCTGTAAATAATCTATCAGGGGCTGATGATCCTCCCCTTATAAATGAATCTATTATTCCAAAGTTATCATGATTATAACCATATTCAAATTTTGGTTTACTTTCAAGAGTTTCATTAGCAATATCAAAATCAACTCGTTTACCTAATAAAGGACCCTGAGACAAACCATATCTGTCCTCTGGATAATCTAATTTTTTAGATCCTCCTCCTACATTATATGCAGAAGGGGTTTTAAGTAAATTGAGTAAGCTCATTTTTAATCAGGTTGATTTTCTGAATATGGAAGTGCTCTTAATCCTGGTGCATTTGGTCCCTTATTAATTGGTATTCCTAGTGTAGGACTAACTAAAGGATTTGCCATATTATTTATATTTAGATCTTGATGATCTACTGAGTTTATTGGTGATGGTTGGTAAGTAATTGATCCAGGACCCCGAGGATATCCATGATTGTCTGATTTTACTGTATCTTGCATTAATGTTACCATTTGGTCATTATAAGGTCCACCTGGAAATGGTATATCTTTAACTACGTCAAAAGGAGAGTTATTATTTCCTCTATTTTGGAAAAAGTTACCGTCTGAAGGATCAGGTCCTGTTGGAGGATTATTTGGTCCTGCTACAGTTTGGCCTGGAAGATCAGCTAGAGTATTAGCAGGATCTTGTATTTGATGTCTATCAAAACGTGATTTTAAATTTTTTATTCCCATAATTTTTATTTTTAATTATTTATTATAAATATAACTTACCTGTAGGAAGTTACTACTTCCCATTTTGCTAATTGGTTTATTTTATTATTTTTTGTTACCCCAATTAATGTGCTTATTCCTTCTGTTAATTTTGCAAAGTTGTCTGTTCTTACTACTGTTTCTCCCTCATCAAATATTGCTGAACCCTTATCAAGTGATACCATTTCGGTAGCACCTAATGTATTATAACGTTTATGTGTTACTGCTTTTGTTTTTTCTTTTTCCATTGATCCTAAAAAATTTGAAGCAGCTAAATATGCTACACCTAATCCTACTCCTAAGGTTAAAGCACCTACTAAGAAGGAACCCGCTACTGTAGAAGCTCCTAATGCTGATCCTAATCCAATTACTGATGAAATTATTCCTGCTAATTTTATAGCAGCTACCGCTCCTAATATTATTTTTAATGATGTTGTAGATTGTAATATATCACCCATTATGTTAGCTAATTTTCCTAGAGGTCCTTCTGCTATATCTATGAAGGTTGTTTGGACTTTAGCCATTATATCTGCTAATCTTTCTGATAGATCTCTTTCTTTTAACATATTTAAGACGTCTTTATCTCCAGCAGCTGTTGCTTGTTCTTTTATAGCGGCTAAATCTCCTTCTTTAAAAATCAAATTAGACATTTGATCTACAGACATTCCTAAGGCAGCTGCATATTTTTCTTTCGCCATAACATTCATAGTTAAAAACTCATACTCACTTCCTAATTGGCCTTGTATTTCCTTCATTAAGTTTGAATAATCTCCTGTTAAAGCATACATTCTTGCTTTTTCTAAATTAAGTTGTTTACCTAGGAATAATTCGGCTGTTAATTCTGCTTCAATTGATGATTGGAAATCTAATAAGTTTTTACTAATACTTGCTAAATCTTGAAGGGTTAAACCTAATGCTTGTGCTTTTGATAAAGTTTTAGTCATATGTTCTACATTACGTCCAAAATTTGCTCTTATTAATCCACTTGTTTCTCCAACTGCTTTAAAAACACTCTGCTTGTGAATAGTTACTCCTAACTCTTGTTCACTTGCCTGTAATCCTCTCATCATAGATATAGATTGTTCTTCCATATTTTGACCAGTTACTTGTGCATTAAAAGCTAACATAGCCATTCCTTTATTAGACAAACCTAAAAGTTTTTGTAATTCAGTTGCTTCCTCTAGTACATCATCTCTTAAACCTGTTCCTAATACTCCTGTAGCATCTCCTATTCCTTGCATAGTTTTATGCATATCCCTAAAAGTCAAAGAATTTCTTCCAGATGCAGTTGCTATGTCAGACATACGATCATGGACACTTGCTGCTTGGGAATCAGTTAATCCAAAACTTTTGTTGTATTGTGTTTGGAGTTTGTCTAATTCTAAAATCCCCTTAATAAGACCCGATATTAAATTTGCAGTTGCTAATTGTCCCAATCTTTGGGTAGTAAGTACATCTTTAAAATTACCCTTTAATATTCCTGATAGGGTTCCTGTTGAATCTAATTTGTCAGCGTATTTTGCTAAGGATCCTCCTATTATTCCCCAAAGGCCTACTTCTTTTTGTTTTTCTATGTTTTTTTCTTTTAATGTCTTTAATCCCTCTTCTTCTAAATCAAGGGCATCTTCTAAGTTTTTTACTTCTTCTTCTGAAAGTTTTACTCCCGTTTTTTGAAGTGCTTCTATCTTCATTTTTAGCACTTCTCTTTTTGCTATGACTTTATTTATTTCATCATTTAGTTGTTTGGATACATTTTGTCCCTTGTTTATTTTTACCGTGTATCCAACTAATTTATCCATACCTCTAGCAGAGGATTTAATAGAATTAACTATGTCTCTTTTGTATGTATTAGCTATTTTTTGACCTATGTCGTCTAATTCGCTAGCCCCATCTACTGCATTTTCTATTGCATTTGCAATGTTTACTCCTATAGATGTAAGAGCATCATATAAGAAACCTGACTCTGCAGTCATATCCTTTAGAAGCTTTTTACCTTTTGCTAATTCGTCGTTTGTATTATTTTTTGCCATAATATTATTATTCCCCTATAAATATGAAAAAAAG
>TARA_R110001583_G_scaffold85590_2_pt1 | contig 10788 bp, 5 predicted proteins | sample TARA_R110001583 | Tara Oceans TARA_R110001583 (sample SAMEA4398432) | marine metagenome | biome: Polar Biome; feature: [MES] marine water layer (ENVO:01000295) within the mesopelagic zone...; material: water (ENVO:00002006), including particulate matter (ENVO:01000060) such as...... | reverse complement strand
TGAAATACGAACTGAGATCAAACGCAGGCATGATCTGACCATGAAGCAATTCCAGCCCAGATCCTTTGATGATTATGTAAAGGCGATGCAGGTCAATGGAGTGAAAGTGATACCAACGATAAATAACCAAAACAAGTTACAGGGATTTCGGTTTGAGTTTGATGGTCATAACCTAAAAGGCAGTGAGATCCATCGCAATATGTCCGTTGGCAATATTGGCAAACAAATAGCAGGAATACCAGGAGCAGACATTTTTAAAGGCAATACTACGAGCATCAAACTTTTAGGAAAAGTGGTGGATCTGACACCCAATTTGACACTGAAAATTGCCAAACTCATTATTAAAAAAGCAATCGATAGAGGAATCTCTTATTAAATTAAACATAACGATCATGACAAAACTTGAAGAATTAACAACCCTATTGGTCAATGAAATCAATGATTTTAATAAAGGTATTGAACACCTTGAAAAAATTAATAACCAATTAACTGCTACCAAAATCAAAATGGATATCACCGAATACAAGTTTCTTATAGAAACCCATCAACAAAAAATGGCAGATCATATCAACACTTTAGAACGTTTTGAAAATCGATTTGAAAACAAATTAAAGGATGCCAAAATATATCTGACTTGGGCGGTGGTGGTTTTTATAGTTTGTATTTTAATTACTGTAGTGTTAGTCTCCTATATGTTTTTGAAATAATATATTTTCGAAAGAAATTTCAGTATAATAATTAAAACTCCATTTTCTTTTTTAACTTTAAAGTCTCCTTAAAATTATTTAATAATAGTGTCCCTCATGAGTCGCTTTATCTTTTAAAATAATGATTAAATAAATGGCGTTTTTTCAAAATTCAGTATTAAATAAACACTTAAAAGGACAGGATGAAAAAACTGTTAAAGTAGCCTATCAAAAGTTTGTTGCTTACTTTCATAATCCTGCAATTCAACAAAATATACGAGATGCGAAAGAAGAACAATTTCAAGAGGGATTTTTACGTGAATTGTTTGTTGATATTTTAGGATATACCTTAAACCCGCAACCAGAGTTTAATTTAACTACCGAATTAAAGAATGAAAAAGGAGCAAAAAAAGCCGATGGCGCTATTTTGCATAATGGGAAAGCTTTAGGTGTTATCGAGCTAAAAGGAACAGATACCAAAGATTTAGATAAAATAAACGTTCAGGCTTTTAACTACAAAAACAATCAAACAGGTTGCGTCTATGTCATCACATCCAATTTCGAGAAACTGCGTTTTTTCATTCACCATTCGGTGGAGCATTTGGAATTTAATCTTTTTACACTTACCGAAACCGAATTTCAATTGCTATGGCTTTGTTTAAGCGTTGAGAATCTTTTAAATGGTATTCCGTTAAAAGTAAAAGAAGAAAGTTTACACGAAGAAGAAAAAATAACCAAACAGCTTTATAAAGATTATGCTGCTTTTCGTAATGATTTGTGGCAAAACATGGTTAAAAATAATGCCGTTGCCGATAAGCTGGTGTTATTCAAAAAAACACAAAAATTACTCGATCGCTTTTTATTTATTCTCTTTGCAGAAGACAGTGGTTTACTGCCTCCTAATTCCATTTCAAGAATTATAAAACGTTGGGAAGTGTTAAAAGCAGAGGATGCCTATAAACCTTTATACGACATTTTTAAGCAGTATTTCGGGTACATTGATAGAGGAAGAAAAGGACAAAAAACAGTTGATGATATTTTTGCATACAATGGTGGTTTGTTTTTACCTGACGCATTATTAGATACAATTCTGATAGATGATGACATACTGCATGCATATGTATTGAAATTGACCAAATACGATTTTCAAAGTGAAGTAGATGTAAATATACTCGGGCATATTTTTGAAAACTCGCTGAACGAAATTGAAAGTATCACGGCACAATTAGAAGGTCATAAAATAGATAAGAGTAAAACCAAGCGTAAAAAGGATGGTGTTTTTTACACCCCAAAATATATTACAAAATACATTGTTGACAATACGGTAGGTAAATTATGTGATGAAAGAAAAGAAGTATTAGGTATTGTTGATGAGGAATATGCTAAAGGAAGAAAAAATCGAAAAAAAGATATTGTTCAAGGGTTGGATGCTAATTTACAAGCCTACCGAAACTGGTTATTAAATATTACCATTTGTGATCCAGCTTGTGGTTCTGGAGCTTTTTTAAATCAAGCCTTAGAGTTTTTAATGGAAGAACACACCTATATCGATGAATTGGAATCTCAATTATTAGGACATGCCTTTGAGTTTCCAGGCGTAGAAAACCATATTTTAGAAAAAAACATTTTTGGTGTAGATATTAATGAAGAAAGTGTAGATATAGCGAAACTTTCCTTATGGTTGCGCACCGCACAAAGAGGCAGGAAATTGACCTCATTAAACAATAATTTAAAATGTGGCAATTCGTTAATTGACGACCCAAGCGTTGCAGGGGTGAAGGCTTTTAACTGGAAAAAGGAGTTTCCAAACATTTTTGACCCGTCATTGCGAGGAACGAAGCAATCTCTGGGTTTTGATGTGGTGATTGGGAATCCGCCTTACGTAAGGGCGGAATTGCTAACAGATTTTTTGAATTATTTTGAAAAAAAATATAAAGTGTTTCATCCTGCAAGTGATTTGTTTGCTTACTTCTATGAATTAGGAACTAAAATTATTAATAATATAGGTTTGATGGGATTCATTTCTAACACATTTGATAAAACAACAGCAGGAAAGGTTTTACGAGAATATCTTACCGAAGAAACAACATTGAAAGCTTATACTGATTTTACCGAAATGCAAATTTTTGAAGGAGCAACTACTTATCCTGTAATTATAATTTTAAATAAAAGTAAGCAAAAAGAAGGCAAGTTCGACTTTATTAAAATTCCTAAATCTTCACAGAGCAAAGTTATTGATATTGAAATTCACAATAAAATAAAAGTATCACAAGACTCATTGGATTCTAAAAGTTGGTCTTTCTCTTCACTAGAAAAATCGAAGATTTTGGTCAAGATTTCTCTACACCCAAAATTAAGAGAGATTTTTGGAAAATGTTATTATGGTGTAAAAACAGCTTTAAATGATGCGTTTATAATTAATGAAAATTGGGCTAAACCCGAACATATTAAACCAATTTTAGAAGGAAAGGAAATTAAAAAATGGAACGTTCAAAAGGCTGTACAAAAACTTATTTTATTTGAAAGCAAGTGGACAAATAAGAATTATGCCCATGAAAAAAGTGAAGATGATAAGTTTAATGCATTAAAAAGGGACTTTCCTCAAATTATGGAACATTTATTACCTTTTAAAGAAAGAGCTATTAAAAGATATGACCAAGGCGACTATTGGTGGGAATTGAGAAATTGTGCGTACTATGATTTGTTTGACAAACCGAAAATCATATTTCCGAACCTTCAAAATTCAAATAAATTTTGTTTAGATAATGAAGGCACTTTTGTTAATGCGCCAGCAGTTTTCTTACCAACTGATAATAAAGCATTATTGTGTGTTCTTAACTCAAAAATTGTATGGGAGTTTCTTAAATCAATATGTGTAGTTCGAAGCGGTGGTTATATTGAAGTAAAACCCCAATATTTTGAACAAATCCCGATTCCCGAACTAAAAAATGAAAGACAATTTGAGGGCAAAGCTACAGATGTAATTTTATATGTTAATGACTTACAACGTTTAAATGATAAATTTCAATATTATTTGACTTCTCATTTTTTGATAAATAAATTAACCCGTAAACTCGAAAACTGGTATGAACTGGAGTTTGCCGACTTTATCAAAGAACTTAACAAAGCCATTAAAAAAGCAGGTGTTACAGTACTTACCAAAAAAGACGAGTTTGAGTGGCTGGAACTCTTTGAGGATAACAAGAAAAAAGCCCAAGAGCTACAAACCCAAATACACCAAACCGAAAAAGAAATTGACCAAATGGTTTATCAGCTTTATGGATTGACATATGAAGAAATTAAAATTGTAGAACAATATTAAAGTTAAATATTATGAACGATGCTAGAGGTTCAATATGGAGAAAATGGGATTTACATGTGCATACACCTGAGTCTGTAATCAATGGCTACGGTAATTCCGATAATGTTTGGGAAGATTACATAACTGATTTGGAAGCATTACCTGAAGAATTTAAAGTGCTTGGAATCAATGACTATCTTTTTTTAGATGGATACGATAAACTTAAGAATGAAAAAGAAAACAACAATAGGTTAAACAATATTGATTTACTGCTTCCAGTAGTAGAGTTCAGAATAAATAAGTTCGCAGGAGTAGAGTTCAGAAACACCAAAAGAATCAACCTACATGTTATTTTTTCAGATGAACTTCAAATTAATACCATCAAAAGTCAGTTTTTGAATGCTTTAGAGCAATCTTATGCAGTTGCACCAGGTGTAAATCCTGAGTTTTGGGCTGGTAGTATAAATTATGAAAGTTTAAAAGATTTAGGGAAAGCGATTAAATCAAGTGTACCTACTGAAAAACTTCCAGACTATTCTTCTGATCTTATTGAAGGGTTTAACAATTTAAATCTGGATGAAGAAAAGATTTTTGAACTATTAAAGAAGCCATACTTCAAAGACAAATATTTAGTTGCAATAGGAAAAACAGAGTGGGATGAGCTTCAATGGACTGATGGATCAATTGCTGAAAAAAAAGGAATTATTAATAAAGCGCACTTGGTTTTTACTTCTGCTGAATCAGTTGAAAGATATGTCAAAGCACAAAAGAAACTAACAGAGCAAAATGTAAATAATTTGCTATTTGATTGTAGTGATGCTCATTCATTTTCTTATCAAACTGAGATAAAGGATAGGATTGGTAATTGTTTTAACTGGGTTAAAGGAGATACAACATTTGAAGGTTTACGTCAGGTCATATTTGAAGAATTTGAGAGGTTAAGGATCCAAGATTCAAATCCACAATGGGCTTATCCTAAACCATATTTCTCTGAAATTAGTATACAGAGCACAGGGATATTTGGCAATAATGGTGTGAAGTTTGATGGAAAAGAATTGCCTCTAAACCCAAATCTCGTAGCAATAATTGGTGGCAGAGGAACTGGTAAAAGTTTGTTGCTTGATGCAATAGCCAAGACATTTAATAAAACCCGAATAAATAAACGTGCAGAAAAAGTAACGATTGCAAAAAATGACTTCAAAATAAACTACAAAAAACACGATAATTCAATAGTTAAGTATAGTATACAGGATACCAATAATTTAGATTATTTGCATATTCATCAAGGAGAAGTTAAAGATATTGCCGACCCTGAAAATCCAGAAAAATTAGATTCCGAAATAAAAAGTCTTCTAAAGCTCCCTTCTTATGATGAAATCCAAACGGATTTTCCAGATTCTACAATTGAAAAATTAATTAATGAAATATTTGATATTAAAGATTGGTTTAGATTCAAAGATGAAGAGGGAAACTTTCCCAACACAACTGAATTTAATGAACGTAAAAAAAAGGAAAATGAAGACCTTATTGGAACAATTACAACCAAAGAAAATAAGGACTTAATCCAGAAATACATTCAAAATCTAAACAATGTAAATGAAGCGGGTCAGCATATAATTTCAGCAGGAACGACCAATGAGGGTTTAAATGATTTTCAAATGTTTTACAATGAGGATATAGCAGCTCTAAATGAACTGATTGAAGAAGCTGATAAAAAAATTCCAGCCATTGAATTTAAACCTCAAACAGATGCAATTGAATCATTTATCGAGACCAAAAAAGTAAAAATAGCCAGTTTAAAGACTGATAATGCAGAGATAGAAAAATCATTTGAAGAAGCAGGTATTAAAGGTGACATTAGTACACTTTTAGAGCAACTTGAAATATATCAACGCGAAATTAATATTCTTAACAAAAAAATAGAAGAAGCAAAATCAAAGCAGAAAGAATTAGACCAAAAATTCATCAAGATTGGGGAAATTGCCGTTTCTATAGCAAAGTGTCAACAAACTTATATTTTAACAATTCAATCGAAATGGCAACGTTTAAAACAAGGTAAAGATGATTGGAATGAGGAACAAGAAGAATTGATTTCCCAACTTCTGAAGGATATTGAAATTGAAGCCGTTGAACGTTTTGTACCTAAGGTATTTTATGACCTTATTTCAGAATTTCTAAACCTTCAAAAATTCAGACAAACACAAATTCAAACCCGGAACGAAAGATTATTGGAGACCTTCAATATCAACGATCAAGAAAGTTTTAAAAGCTTTCTAAAAGGTGAAAAGATTGTTACTGTAAATGGGGAGGAAAAAATAGGATTAGCGTACCTACTTGATACTGATTTTTTTGTGCGTGATGGCTCTCGTGAATTCTTACGGGTGTGTTTGCTGTCAAGATACAGGGAAAAATTTTGGAAAGTTTTATCGAGTTCAAAATACAAAAAGAAGGAAATATACCAGCTTTCCGTTGGGCAGAGAGGTACATTTTATGTATGTCTAAAACTGGCAACAGATCCATTTCTCAAACCCTTTGTTTTTGATCAACCAGAAGACGATTTAGATAATGATTTCATTATGCATCATTTGGTTCCCATTTTTAAGAAAATAAAGAAATACCGCCAAGTGATTATAGTTACACATAATGCAAATTTAGTTGTCAATGCAGATGCGGAACAAGTTGTAATTGCGTTTAATGAAGATGAAACATTAAAATATGTTTCAGGTGGAATCGAAAATATTGTTATAAGAGATCAAATCTGTAACATTCTTGAAGGAGGTAAAGACGCTTTTATAAAAAGAGAGCAGAAGTATGGTTTTGTTAATATTTGAAACATGAGTAAAACCCAAATAAAATGCCCTAATTGTGGAACTTCTATTGACGTGCAGGATATACTATCTTATCAATTGTAAAACAAGAAAAAGAAATATGGATAAACAATATAGTGAACTGATCATCTCTTTAAAAGAACATGTCCGCTTATCGCAGCAACATGCTGTACTGGCGGTTAATACCCGTTTGCTTTTTCTGTATTGTGAAATAGGCCATTTTATTAACCATCAAAAGGAAAAGTTAGGTTGGGGATCAGCGGTTATTAAACAAATCTCAAAAGACCTTACAGATGAATTTCCTGAAATGACGGGCTTTTCGATGCGTAACCTTAATTACATGGCACAATTTGCTAAAAATTATCCAGTTTCAAATCTGCAACCACCGGTTGCACAAATTGAGAAAACCCCTAAAACAGAGAAAAAAGAAATTATGCATCCAGTGGCTACACAAATTCAATCACCCATAAATTGGGTAGATTTTTCCAACACGCCCATAGCTCAAGTAAGTTGGTCGCATCATATGGTATTGTTAGATAAAACGAATGACGCAGAAGAATACAATTATTATTTAAAACGCACTATATCGGAAGGCTGGTCAAAACGAGTATTAGCACATAAAATAGAACAGAAATTATTTGAAAGCCAGGGGAACTTGCCTAATAACTTTGACAATACACTGCCTGCACCACAAAGTGAATTAGCAAAGCAAACCCTTAAAGACCAGTACATATTTGATTTTCTGAGTTTGGGTGATGAAGCATTAGAAAGAGAAGTGGAAAATGCACTACTCAAACAGATTACGAAGTTTCTATTAGAAATGGGTAAAGGTTTTGCGTTTTTAGGGCAGCAATACCACATGGAAATAGGAAAGCAGGACTATTATTTGGATTTGTTGTTTTTTCACATACAATTAAATTGTCATTTCATTATAGAATTAAAAATAGACGACTTTAAACCTGAATATGCAGGCAAACTGAACTTCTATCTGAATGCAGCAGACGATATACTAAAACGCCCAAATCATAATCCAACCATTGGCCTTTTGCTTTGTAAGAGCGCAAATAAAGTCGTGGCTGAATACAGTCTTAAAGACAATAATAAACCGATAGGCATAGCAACTTATCAGTTATTGCCAAAAGAAGAATCATTTGTAAAACTACTCACTAAAGGAGGTAAAACATGAAAAACCAGACCCAAATAAAATGCCCCAACTGTGGAACCTCCATTGATGTTCAAGATATATTATCTCATCAATTAGAAGAAGAAATCAAGCAAAAATATCAGTCTCAATTGGCAGATGAAAAGAAGAAATATGAAGCCGAACAGGACAAGTTAAAACAAGAAAAACTTGATTTTGAACAGAAGAAAAAGCAGGAAAATGAATTGTTTCAGGAACGTTTTGATAAAAAGCTAAAAGAAGAAAAAGGTTTGCTTGAAGAAAAATTAAAAGCAAAACTTCTTGAAGAACAATCAGAGCAGTTTCAGGCGTTGCAAAAGGAACTCAATGAGAAATCTGAACAGATCAAGGAACTTAATAGAACCAAAGCCGAAATAGAAAAACTGAAACGTGAAAAGGGCGAACTAAAAGAAGCTATTGAAGCAGAAGCCCAAAAACATCTAAATGAAGTTCTTCTTTCAGAAAAAGAAAAAATCAGAAAAGCTGAAGAAGATAAGAATGAATTACGCTTTAAGGAAATGCAAAAACAGTTAGAAGATCAAAAAAAGCTTACTGAAGAAATGAAACGTAAGCAAGAACAGGGTTCTATGCAATTGCAGGGCGAAGTTCAAGAGCTTGCCATTGAAGAGTGGTTAGCTGGACAATTCCCATTAGACACCATTGAAGAAATTAAAAAAGGAGCAAGGGGAGGCGATTGTATTCAAATTGTAAACACCCGAACTGAACAAAATTGCGGCAAAATATATTACGAAAGTAAACGCACTAAAGATTTTCAACCAAGCTGGATAGAAAAATTTAAAAATGACATCAGGGAAAAAGGAGCAAACATAGGTGTTTTAGTTACTGAAGTTATGCCGTCGGATATGGACAGAATGGGTTTGAAAGATGGTATATGGATTTGTAATTATGATGAGTTTAAAGGACTTTGTAATGTGTTGCGTGAATCTATAGTTCAAGTAAATTTGGCTATCAGCTCGCAAGAGAATAAAGGTGATAAAATGCATATGCTCTATGATTACTTAACCAGTAATCAGTTTAGAATGCAAATAGAAGCTATTGTTGAAGGCTTTACCTCCATGAAAACCGCTTTAGACAGTGAAAAAAGAGCGATGCAACGTATTTGGAAAGAACGTGAAAAGCAAATTGAAAAAGTAACTGCAAACACCATAGACATGCATGCTTCTATAAAAGGCATTGCTGGAAATGCTATTCAATCTGTTAAGGCATTGGAGTTGCCTGGGATGGATGAAGGTGGAGACAATCAACTGCAGTTAGAGTAAACCTGTAATGAAATGACTTCCCTTATTCAAGTGCAATTTAATAATTTGTATTTGCTTTCAGGTCGTTTTTTAATTGGTATAATATTATTAAATTTTTATAGTAATTTTATTGCTCAATTTCCTTTAAAAGAAAATGGATACTAATCTAACCATCAAAGAACAAATTAATTTGTTTCGATCCATATTCAAGGGCCGTGAAGATATATTTGCAAAGAGATGGGAAAAAGGAAGTAAAAACGGTTATGTGCCAGCGTATCTTTATGATCCTTTTCGGTATAAGGCTCATCAAATGCGAGGCGGTAGTTTTAAAGACTTTACAGAAAAAACATATTTGCCGCTAAATAATGAGCAAACTCTAAAACATCTCAATGGAGAGCAACTAATAGGGATATACCCATTGCTTCGGGATAATACCTCTTGGTTTATTGTTGCGGATTTTGATAAAGCCAATTGGGAGGAAGAATGTAAAGATTTCATATCGATTTGTATTCAACAAAACATTCCTGCTTATCTAGAGCGATCTCGTTCTGGAAATGGAGGGCATATTTGGATTTTTTTTGAGCAACCCTATCCTGCTATTAAAAGTAGAAAGGTTTTCAAATCACTTTTAGAACAAAGTGGTACATTTTCCATTTTTGATAAAACTTCAAGCTTTGACAGATTGTTTCCTAACCAAGACTTTCTTTCAGGGAAAGGTTTTGGAAACCTTATTGCACTGCCGTTGTATAAACCAAATGTAGAGTTGGGAAATAGTTGCTTTATTGATCCTAAAACATTTGAACCATATAATAATCAGTGGCGTTTTTTGCAGCAAGTAAAGAAGATGAAATCTATTGAGTTAGACAATCTATATAACTCAATTAACAAAAGTGATGTTTCAACTACTTCTTTGACTATCAGTGATCAGCTAACTATTGTTTTGAATCAGTCAGTTCACTTTAATAGAACCGGACTAACTACACCATTGATAAATTTTCTGAAATCAACCTATAATCTTCCAAATTCAGAGTACTTTATTAAGAAAAAAATGAATAAGAATACTTGGAATACTGATAGATTTTTCAATCTTATAACAGAAACAGATCATGATGTTATTCTTCCAAGAGGAGCAGTTGGGCAATTACTTAGATTTTGTAAAGAACAAAAAATAGTATTTGATTTTCAGGATAAACGCACGAAAGTAAAAGATATAAATGTTGTGTTTAATGCCGAATTGTTAAAGCATCAAAAAGTTATTATGGATTCAATCCATAAAAAGGATTTTGGTGTTATTGTGGCTCCGCCTGGATCTGGTAAAACAGTAATCGCATTAAAAATTATTGCAGATAAAAAACAACCTGCTTTAATAATTGTTCATAGAAAACAATTATTAGATCAATGGGTTGAACGGATAGAAAGCTTTTTGAAAATTCCAAAAAATGACATTGGCAAGATAGGTCAAGGCAAGGTAAAAGTGGGCAAACAAATTACTATTGCAATGATACAAAGTTTTACAAAAAAGATAGATGACATT
>TARA_R110001583_G_C5668137_1_pt1 | contig 10792 bp, 10 predicted proteins | sample TARA_R110001583 | Tara Oceans TARA_R110001583 (sample SAMEA4398432) | marine metagenome | biome: Polar Biome; feature: [MES] marine water layer (ENVO:01000295) within the mesopelagic zone...; material: water (ENVO:00002006), including particulate matter (ENVO:01000060) such as...... | reverse complement strand
GAGTTAGGAACTATAAAACAGTGCCAACTACCTTGAAAAACACCGCCTTGTAGGCTTATCTCGTTCAGAGGCGATCCACATATGAATCCTGAGTGCTTCTTGTTTGGGTTTCTGACACAAGAGTTGAACCTATCGAACCCAAACACTCCATCAGTTCCAGTTAGAACCTCTAGGACATTCGCACTAGACAAATTCTTTGCTTGAAGGCTTATGTCTTCAATGATGTTTGAGCCAGTGTCGTGTATAAAATTTTCGTAAACCTCTGTGTTGAAGTGGCTGTAGCTTTCAACAGGTAGAGATATGACGAACTCTGAATGCTCAGTGTTATCAACTTTCTGTTGCTCAATTCTGAAGGTGTTCACTGGAGCTTTTGAGCTTGTTGTTGCGATCTCTCCATTGTCCATTAACGGGGCAATAGGAGCCGAATGGAACAAGCCTTTCTTGAAGTGGCCTTGGTTAGATTTAGTATTTATCAGAAGGTTTGTAGCGATTGAACAACTGAACAAACTGGAAGTTTCTGAATCTGAGCAATAGTTCTTCTGACAAGCCTCAATCTCATCGATTGTGGTTTTTGTAAGCTTTTTGCTGAAGCTAACTAACTCATTAGAACAAAGCTGAATAGTGTTGTTACGAAGCCCCTTATAGCCATTCAAAACCTCTTCATAATCATAAGAAGGTATCTTCGTCATTTGTGCTATGAAGTCCTTCGACAAGCACTTTGAAGCCTCTTCGATATACTGTCTCAAAGACCTCAACGAAACTCCTTGTAAGTCGATATCGGTGTAGTTCAAGCAAGTGTCAGATACATAGCTGAAGTCCTTATTTTCAGAAAGCCAAGAATCAGAATTATGCTTCATTGCATTGTCAGCAACTTGGTTGGACTTGATAAGAGTGGACTCTAAAACTGCCTTCACCTTCTTTTCATAGAACCCTTCAGGATCGCTTACACCCAACTTCGAAAGGTGCAACAAAAGCTCTGTATCAATCGACATTGTGATGGTGAATTCAGAAGTCTCACTTGAGTATGTTGCTATGTACTCACCGTTATTCGTGAACACATTCACATCCATTGTGTGAGTCTCACCAGCCTTTGAAGCCTTCTCTTCGATAAGAGCATCAACAAGGTTGAACATATCCGCAGACTTCACTGAAGGCTTTGGTAGCTTCGCTGAAGGTAAGTGAATGTCGTTATGTCTGAAGTAAGACTGAATAGCATAACCACCCATTTCAGTAGTCAGGCCAACACCTTTCAACAAAAATCTCTCAACTATTGTTGGTTCACCAAATTTGGCAGTGAAGATGTTCCCAGCAACCAAAACGACAAGAATAATTCTTAAAATTTCGTGAATAGCTTTTTGTTTCTGGCCGAATATTGAACCTTCAAGAGTCTTGAAAAGGTATGCATTGCCAAGCTTTGGAGCGAAGAAAATGATCAAGATTAGCAAACCAGCTACAGCACCAATTCTCACAATGCTAAAAAGAGTTTTCATTTCAGGATTGAACGGAGCTGTGTAGAACACAACTTCAACTTCAGATAAATCTCTTATATCTTCAGCAATGCTTCCCTCAAGGTTGGCACTAACCTTACTGACTAGAGCCTCTTTACCAAACAAGGCAAGAGTGAGTCTGTTCTCTGTTTTGGACATCACCAACTCAACAGAAGAGAACTGTTCTCTCTCAATCTCAACTGGTGAAAATGATTGGTCTTCTGCACTGATTGTTAGTGTGATCACAGTGACTAAAGCTATAGCGATAATTCTTATTATTGTTTTCATTGGTCTGTCTCTTTTTGTTGTCTTTCTTCTCTCCTTTTCTCAAGTTGCTTCTGGTGCTTTCTCTTCGAGATTTCACTGAACTGTTGTGCGAAGGTTACAAGCGAACCTGAGAACACCTTCACACCGTCAACAAAGCTTTCCTCAAATTTCTCTGAATTGAAGATCGCATCAAGAACTTTCAATGGAATGTCGTTAGCCATTCTGAAGACCTTCAGGTTCAGCAAGAACGAGAACACAGCGACAGTAACTAACAGAACCACTTTTATAATCATTGTTGTTAAAGAAATTCCAGCAGTGAGTTCACTACTGAACATTGTCAAAACCACATACGAAATCAGGTCATAAGACACATCCCAAGTAGCCAAGGCCAACACAGCAGATACCACGAGAAGTGCTGGATAGAACATGAAGTAGAAGATTATCTGCAAGCCACTTGATACAGCTATTAAGTAATCTCTTCCAGTTGATACCGTTAAGAATCGAAGAGCAAAGAACGGTATCGAAATGAACATGAAGCAGAATCCAAGCCAGTACACAGCATAGGAAAGGCCGATAATTACACTCAAGACGATTGGCAACACATAACCCAATACCCAACCAGCTACGAACAATATCCAGATTATGGTTGAAAGAGTGTCGAGGACAGATTGGGCTACTGAAGCACCTCCTTTTACTAGGTTTGAAGCTTTACCAACAACCTTCTTTGAGTTGCCTCTAGAAAGAGAACCAGCTCCTTTCTCTATGCCTGTAAGAGCTGTTGATATGATGAATGAACTCGCCATTAGAGTTGCTGATGTGTTCACCATATTGTTTCCAAGATCGACCATTCTTCCAGTAGGGCTATCAATTCTTGCACTACACAATGGCTTGCCATCGCAGTCACCAGCATCCAAGTTGTAGGTGTAAATGGCTTGAGAGATAGGTGACTTCAGAGTGTTCAACACACTGTCAGTAAAGGAGGCTGAAGATATGTTGTTCATTGAGCTTTCTTGAATGTATGTATCAGTGAAAGTACCGAAATCCAAATCAGTAATCTCTGAACCAACAAGCTCTATACCCTTAAAAGCTCTGCTGAAATTTGAGTCTAAAATTGGGAAGTCTGAGGTAAGGTCTTCAATACCGTCAGTCGTTATAAAATTGTCTCTCAAATGAGCTGAATTTTGAGACACGGTAGTTCGAAGCATTGCTTTGTATGTGTCAGTGCTTCCATAGGTATCTTCAAGCTCAAGCAATGAGTGCTTCATAGCCAAGAAGCCTTGTCTTCTCAAGTCTCTGAACAAAGCTTGTGTGTTATCTATCTTCACCGCTTCAATCGTGAAGGATCTCTCTACCGCAGTTCTGATACTCGCTATCTCATTCACGAATGAGTCAATAAGTTGTTCCTGTTCAGCCTGATTTCTTCTCTTTGCAAGTTCCAAATCGACTTTGCTTTTGAAAAATCCTTGATTGTTGCTGGAACCAAGAACACCAACCACTCTGTCTTTATCAACATCGAGACAAGCTGTAGAAGCACCTATCTGGGTTCTGCCTGACTGGAGGGTTGAGTACCCTTGTATTGAATTAACAACACTCTCAGGGTTGTCTAAGCAACTATCTGTTCTGATAGTTCGTGCAATAGCTTCAGCAGACTCAAGATTTTTTCTCAGAATGAAACTGTATTCTTTGATGGCAAGTCCGTTTGTGTTCACAGCATAACCAGTTAGAAGAGCAGCCAAGACTTGCTGGTGATAGATGAAGTTTAATTTGCGAAGTATGTTTTTCTCAGGAGTGTTGGCCTCTCTTATGTCCTTCAAACCAAGCTCAGTAGCACCCGCATTAAGTAAGGAAGAAGCACCAGAATTCACTGTTGATTGAATGCCTTCTTCGCTGATTTGCTTAATGTCTGTAAGTGTTCCTTCAACTGCTTTATACAGACCAATCTTAAGCACCAAATCTTCAATCTCAGTATCTTTAACCTTGGTAATGTTTGCTTGTAGTGATCCACACTCGAAGTCAAAAACAGCACTGCTTCTCTTCTGAGAAGTAGGCTTTCCGAATACAACTCCATTAGTAATACGGTGATCAGTAGCAACAAGCTTGTCAGTGAAATTTACGAAGACTTCATCACTCTTCGCTGTGCTGTTTAAAAACTTCGTTTCGTTGCCAAGATAAAGCCTGTCAGGTGATATTGAAGTTGGATTGAAAATTTCTGACAGATTCAGGTGAAGGTTCGTTTGTGTCTTGCATAAAGCTGACTTCGTAAGAGATGAAACATAGGTGTATGCATAAGCCTTGTTGTGACCGAACTTGTCAGTCTCAATTGCCCTTATCGCCTTATCTTCTGCACCTAAATCAATGCCAGCTAGGTTTTCGTCTTGATATGAATCCAACACTGTTGACCAAACGAAGTTAGCTGTCTTGGCGGCATAGACTGGTATGTGACCAAAACCAATCTGTATAACGGTGAAACCGTTGATTGGTATGATAAGAAAAAAGGCTGTAGCTATCGAAATCACCCAAGTTTTTGAGTATTGAGTGTTGAACTTACCTTCTGCCATAAAGTAGTTCGTTTGAAACCAAGCGAACATGGAAAAAAGGGTAATGAAAATTGATAGAATTATGTAGTTGATAGCTGGTGATATGTAGTCAGCAAGAGTTCTTTCTATCGCAAAGGAAGGGTTGTAGTTCTCCTTCTGCTCCATCAATTCAGCAACATCAGTTATATCTTCGAGAAGAAATTCTTTTGAGGTTACGGGAAGGAAGTCATTAAGGCTGGTTATGAATAGATCGTCAGTACAAACCTCTGTGTTCATGCCTTGAACGATATTGTTTTGAAGCCCACAGTTAGGGTCTAACTTTAAATTATCAGCTATTACAACTGTTGAAGTAAGCAGTGATATTAATAAACAAAAACTATATAGAACTTTCATCATTAGATTAAAACTGTTGTTATATATTATATATATACCATATTATAATGATAAGGCAACAATATATAATTAAAAACCTCTACATTAAGAGGCTTTATATTTAATATTATAAAATTCAATTTCCTTACTAACTTCTCGTTCAATCAAATGACTTAAGAAATGACTATTAGCTTCTAGAAAAGCATTACCGTTGAGGTGAGCTAAACCAACATACAGGCTAAGAAGCTTCTCGATTTTCTTATGGTTCAATTTCAATCCTCTTCGTTCTTTCTGGCTCTTCAATGCTCTTGTATCGAAGAGTTTACAAGCGACTTCAACAGGCTCTTGAGGTGTCTGTATATTCACTTCTTTAAAGCCTAAAACAGCAATATTGAAGTCATCATTGATTGCCTTCATCAGCCAATACTCAAGCTTGGTCTGAATGTAAGTTGTTGCATAAACCTTTGAAAAGGTTTTTGTTTCAATCATTTTGGCAATTGCATCAGCCATAGTTGTAGCTTTATCAGACACACGAATGCTCTTGAGGTGTACCTTGTCTTCCAAGGCTTCAATCTCGTTAACAATTGAAGCAACAAGCTTCTCAGCCTCAGTGTCAGATTTTGCAGTTTCCTGCTTAGGAGCCACGACGGGCTTTGCTACTGCAACTGGTCTTTCATGGTTTGGCTTTAAAATTTCTTTTTTTAGTAGTTTCTTTAAATTTTCTTTATTGCTCATAATATTCACCTTTTGTTATTTGTTATGTTCTACGATAATTTTTTTAAGTTCTTGAAGTAATGAATCGCACTCGATACGAGCAACAGGATCGTATGTCTCAAATGCCAGCTTCCCTTGCTCTAAGAACTTCTGATATGCCACTCGGTCTGTTATGCAACAGTCCATAAAGTATTTCTCGTCAGAGAACTCAGGCATCTCCTTGGCTATATAGTCTTTGATAACCTGAATCTTCTTATCCTTAACAGAGCGAGTTACAGCCTTCACCTTGGCAGGTAAAATTTTCACAATGTAGTCGTCAGGGTTGATACCTGTATCAGCATTAAAAAGCTCTTTAATGGTCTGCAATGTCTCAACGGTGGACATAAGATCGAGAATGCTGGAGCTGGTTGGAACAATGATTACATTCGAGTACACCATTGAAGTTCTCATATGAATGGTGTCATTTGCTGAAAGGTCACAGACTTTGATGGGATAGTCTTCATCAAGAATTTCGAAGAAGGTTTCAATCTTTTCCTCTTCAGGCATAGCCACTAGGTTTTCTTGCTCTTCAGCAGAAAGACCGTTGTTCCTGATAAGACTGTCTAAAACAGCGAAGTAGTTCTTACTGTTTAACTGATTTTTTTTGTCAGTCTGATTCTGGTTACGAGTCTCACAGATGAAAGTTGAGTGTGAGCGATAGTCGAAGTCTAAGAGGGTTGAATTTGATTCAGGAAAAGCCTTCTTCAAAAGACCGTTAATTAGAGTTGCTGTAGTCGTCTTAGAAATACCACCTTTAACATTCGCAACAGCCAATGTAATTGGGTTGAATGTTTGGTCTGTGATTTTGTTTCTTAAATCCTTTATTTGTTTAACTGTTACTGCCTTGTTCATAATAATACCTATACTTTTGTTATATTATATATACTGCTTATATTTTCATGTTAGCGCGTATATGTATTATATCAATACCAAAGTTGGTAATTTTTTGGTATATATATGGTATAGTGTTGGTGTTATGTTGGTATTTCTTTATAAAACAAGTGTTTATAGAGGGGGGGGGTTATAAAGAATATTTCTTTCTAATAGTCACAAGGTGTTTGAAATAGCTGGCTCTTATCGTTTCGATGTTTTCATTTACGGTTCTGATAATACGGTTGAAACACGACATTTTTACAAATCTATATTCGTCCTTAGCTGAATTAAGTATATTATTAGCTTCAACAATATCTAATGTCAGATAGAATTTTGGAGGAAGATTAGAGTGTGTGTAAGGTCTACAGTATATTGTAATAATTTCATGCTTCTTTATTGCATAAGGTGTTTCATCCAAACCATTTAGAGCCGTTATGTCATCAAGTGTTACTTCAATAACCTTGTTTTTCTGAATGGATAAATACAGTTCTATTGCTCTTTTAGTTTTAAACATATCTTTCAATATATATTGTTATATTATATACTAGTGTATATCTAATATATATATTGTCAAACACAGGTGATATATGAACTTTTATTTTGCAGAAGAACTTGAAGCTGTAACTGATGGTTATGACCTGAAGGTGTTAGCTCCTGAAATTCGAAATTCTAAAATCACACACTTGGTTTCAGGTTCTGAAGTTGAGTCCATTGTTGAAAGCCTTCTAATGGAAGCTCAAGCAGGCCAAGTTGTAGAAGCCACCAACTTAGAGACTGATTGGAAACTTACTATCTGTCCTAACAAGCTAGGTATCAGTTGGGGTGTAATGCGGGAAGCTGATTTTGCTATCTATCAAGAAATTCTCGATAGAGTCACAAATGATCAGACAAGGGTCTTACAACAGCCAAACAACAAAAGGTTTAGCATTATCGTTGAGTTTTAAGCTACTTCACTGCTCTTAAGTAACTAACATGATAGGGCTGACCTTCTTCAGCAATACTCTTGTTAAACCTCTCAACAATCTCCTCTGCTGAAGTTACTTGTTCGAAGCCTGTAATATTCGATTGCACTTCGTCTATGAATCCTTGCTCAGTCACAGCCTCAACAACTTTCTGTTTGTTTTCAAAGCGGTATATAACTCTATCCATTTGGTTCCTCCTTCTTTGATTCAATACTAGCGTAGATACTTAAGGCAACCAACAGATCCTATATAGGTTCTTAAGAAGCAAGGCTGTGTTGTGTATTAACAGGATATAGATATATTTTGTTATATAAATACTTGTATACAATAAGGCTGTATAATATCAAATCCTCTTTAAAGTTGAGTATATTTCATTATAAGTATTGACATATATAATAAATACATATATTATAGCGAATCAACTTGAGGAAAAGGAATGAATACTGAACTAGAAACTAAAATGATTGAAATATCAGAAAAGAACAACCAGAAAGTATCCCAGACTTTTGATGATTTCATTGAAATGTCTTTCCAATATGCAACTACTGGAAAGATAGAAATCAAATATAAAGACTTCGAAGACGACTGGGAGGAGTTGGGAGCAATTCACTGTAAGACAGTTTACTCAAAACCCTTCTATGACCACCTTGGCTTTCTCATGCATAGCCTTGGTATCACGAACAGTAATCAAGGTGTTTTCTATACTCCTTCAGAGCTATCAGACTGTGTTAATCGAATGCTTATGCCTTGCTCTAAGAGTTCCAAGGAATTCGTTGATATGTGTTCAGGGACTGGCTCTCTGACTCTTAGCTCTATGCTTAATCGGGTTAACAACACGACTTATGACAACGACTGTTTCACCCTGATCGATACGGACTTACAAGCCTGTAAGATAGCCTTTCTTCAGGTTCTAATAGCTCACAGAATCCTGGGAAGAGAGCTTCCTAAGCTAGAAATCATTTGTGGTGATGCTTTGTTTACAGAGAAGAACCATATCTTTGTGTATAGCAATAACAGAGATTTCTTTGATATTCCCATCGTTCGTCGTTACGAACTTTATCAAGACGATATTAAGATTTATCAAGACGGTGTTAGGAGGAATGAACTTGCAGGGAAGCTCTTGGAATTTATGCACAATGCAGAAAAGTCAGGTTCAGATGATGAGGCGGCATAACAGCTTTAACGAAATAAAACAGGCCACTAGAGCCTGTTTCTTTTTATAGTAATCCAAATTAGTCACACCTATCGTCAAGCACCCAATAGCCGCCGCTTAGATCTATCCAATTACCCACAGTGGCATCAAAGATTCTTTCATATTGACCAGACTGATAGTTGCTACATACCGAACTAGGTAACTGAGGGTTCATGCTGTAAGTAAACCCAATATCCTTAAGTGAAGTAAAGTCTCCGTGAGTATCGTGCCATCTGGCACTTGTTCCAGTCGTTATAAGAGTATGGATAGAGTTCTTTGAACCAGAGAAGGAAGGCAGTTGTGTGAAGGTAGGAACCTCAGTCACAGTAATGCTTTGTAAGTTAGTTAGCTCGTTCGCATTGCTATGAATAGAAGCATCAGCACACCAAGAAATCTGAATAGTCTCTAGCTTCTTAAGGTGCTTAACAGTTGCACCTAGCTTGGCTGTTTTGGTTTGCCCCGCCGAGCATACGATTCTTAAGGAAGTTAAATTTTGTAATTTGGTAATACCTACTGGCAACTGATTTTGAGCTGAATCAGATAATCCAAAAGCCATAATTGAAGTTTGGGATAACCATTGAGCCTTAGTATACGAATAACCAAAATATGAATTTAGCTCTACAACATCTGTATCATTTAAAGAAAAATCAACAATACTGTTTTGCCAATAGTTAGGTAATTGATGTTTATATTGAAAGCTAGAAGCTGATGCTGTAATTGACAAGCCAACCATAGCTGTTATTAATAATATGTTCCTCATGCTGTTCCTGTATATTGTTATATATATTATATATAACATACTATAATATAACATCAAGCATAACAGGATAATAAAAAAGACCCCGAAGAGTCTTTTGTTAAAATTATTAATGAATATTGTAGTGTTATAGGCCACCACAGTAAGAAGTCATCATAATTATAAAATTTGTAACAGGATTGGTTATTATTATCTTCGGATCTGATGCTCGAAGTCTATCACATATACCAGTTGATAAAGTTTCTGTTGCTTCATCAAAAGTTATGGTAGCGGATGTCGCATTATCTAAGAAGGCTGGAGGTGTTAAACCTGTATCGGATAAATCGTAACTAACCAAATCCTCAGCAGAACCACTAGCATCTATAATACCGCCCATTGCTGACACTTTAATGTTTCTTAGACCCGTTAAATATTTGGTATCTGAGTGTATTGTTACATCATGACTCATTGCCAAATTCGTAATATCAGAAAGATTTACTAACTGTTTTACTTTACTGCCAACGATTATATTTACTGCGGTTGGACTAAACGATAATGATGTTAAATTTTTAAGTTTATAAAAACCTTCAGGAACATTACCGTCTAAATAGCTTGTCAAGTTCAGGCTAATTGTTGAATCCCAGTCTTCCTTAGTAAAAAATACACGGAAGTATGCATTAAGGTCAGCTAGTTCATCTGGTGTTATCGTGTAATCAATTACAGGAGCTTGCACTTGCATAGCACTACCGATAGAAGCTGGAAGCTGGTGCTTATATTGGAATTGTCCAGCAGAAGCAGTTGCTATTGTCGCTATTGCTAAAGAAGCAATTAACATTGTTTTAGTTGTTTTCATTATATATCCTTTATTGTTGTTATTGTTTTATATATAATATATACGGTATCATAATATATATTAACGTCAACGCTATGTATGGATATATTTCTATATGATTATATTTATTGATATAGACGGTGTTATAAAAGACCCAAAGAATCACGATAATTGGTATTCAGACTCTATTGGCCTGATAAACAAATTGTGTGCTGATACTGATGCAAAGCTTGTGATTGCCTCTAACTGGAAGCTTCTGAAACCCCTTTCTTTCTTCAATAAGATCTTCAACGGGAATGTTGTTGGTGTAACACCGGACATCAATCAGGGAGGGGATTACCACAAAGAGCCTGAAGTCTTGTCGTATGTTCGACAACACAATGTTGAGGCTTGGATAGCCATTGATGATAAAGACTACGAGTATCCAAAAACTCAGAAGAGGCTAGTTCTCACCAGCGAAGGAAAATTCACAGAAACGGAGTACCAACAGTGTATCAATCTGTTGTGTGTCAGTTAGTTGGTAGTTAGTTGGTAGTCTTTGAAGTGTCAGATTTTAGGGTGCTACCAAAAAAAGGTAGAAAAAAATGGCACTGGAGGATGGTTTAGAGACAAAAAGGGTGATATTTTTTCCCACACTTTTGCTAAAAGGTAGGCGGTTCTAAGTGGGATTTAGACAATTTTGATGGGGTATGAAAACAAGACTTTCGACATAAACCACTGATTCCGAAGGAAAAAGTGGTAGGACTACCCAGATTCGAACTGGGGACCTCTACCATGTCAA
>TARA_R110001583_G_scaffold26142_3_pt1 | contig 10808 bp, 11 predicted proteins | sample TARA_R110001583 | Tara Oceans TARA_R110001583 (sample SAMEA4398432) | marine metagenome | biome: Polar Biome; feature: [MES] marine water layer (ENVO:01000295) within the mesopelagic zone...; material: water (ENVO:00002006), including particulate matter (ENVO:01000060) such as...... | reverse complement strand
GAAACTAAAAAAAGCTTTTGTAAAAGATGTAGTTGCTGAATTGCCTAAACCTAAACCACATTACAATACAGTTTCAACGGTTATAAGAAAAATGGAAGATAAAGGATTTATTAACTATGAAGCTTTTGGAAATACACATAGATACTATCCTAATATTTCAAAAGAAGAATATCGAAAAAAATATTTTTCAACAGCAATTAATAATTATTTTGAAAATTCTTACAAAAATGTTGTCTCATTTTTCGCCAAAGAAGAAAAAATAAGTGTTGATGAATTAAAAGAAATTATTAAAATTATTGAAAATAAAAAAAACTAATAATTATGGATTACTTACTAAAAGCAAGCGGTTTAGTAATACTACATTTTTTGTTTTACTATACTTTTCTAAAAAATGAAACATTTTTTAAATCCATTAGAGGATATTTTTTGATTGGTCTTATACTAGTTCTTACAATACCTCTAATTGAAATCCCAATTTATGCAGAGCAAGTTGTAAGTCAATTAAATTCACTTAATTATTCAGATTTATCAATAGAAAATTTAAATGTTGATCAAAATTCATTTAATTGGATACAGTTAGCTACCATAATATATATATTAGGAGTTGGCATTTTTACTTTAAAATTTTTAATTCAATTAATTTCACTTGGAAAGTTACTTTCAAAACATAAATTTATAAAACAAAGTAATTATTATTTTGTAGAAACTTCAAAAAGTGTTTCGCCATTTTCATTTTTCAATATAATTATTTATAATAAAACACAATTTACAATTGATGAATTAGAACAAATTATAAATCATGAAAAAGCTCATGTATTGCAATGGCATTCTATAGATACAATATTGGCTCATTTATTAGTAATCACACTTTGGTTTAATCCTTTTGTTTGGTTATTTAAAAAAGCTGTACAACAAAATTTAGAATTTTTAGCCGATGAATACGCTTTGGAATTGGCACAAAACCAACAACGCTACCAATTTGCACTTTTAAAAACTTGTAGCCAAACATACTGCACTTCAATAACAAACAATTTTTACAATTCATTAATTAAAAAAAGAATAATTATGTTACAAAAAAACAGATCTACAAAAAAAAGTCAATGGAAATATGCATTACTTTTCCCAATATTAGTTGCTTTTATCTTATCATTCAATACAAAAATTATTGCCCAAGAAAAGAAACTTATTGAAGTTGAAGAAATTGACAAACTTAAGGTTGAATTAATTATTGATAAAAATTCAACTGAAGAAACCATAAAAAAAGAAGTTCAACTTTTTAAAAAGCAATTTGATATTGAAATATCATTTAAAGGGATAAAAAGAAATTCACAAAACGAAATAACTTCAATTAAAATAGAGGCAATAAGCAATAACTCAACTACAAAATTTGAAAATTCTGGATCAGAGCCAATAAAACCAATAAAAATTTCTTATGACTCAGAAAACGACGCTATTTCAATAGGAAATGTAAATGAATTACATGAAAAACATATCACTTACAAAATAAAAAAAGGTTACAATATTGAAGTTGAACCAAATTTAGAAGAAAAAGAACAAATCCTATTTTTCTCAAATGATGGAAAAGATTCTGAAGAAAAGGTTTGGATTCAAGAAAACGGTAACGATAAAAAAATCGTAATTAAAATTTTAGATGAAGAAGATAATGCACATGAAAATGTATTTATGTTTAAATCAGATTCAGACAATAATGAAACTGTAAAAGAAGGAAAAAAATCAACTATTATATTGAAAAGTGCTGGAGATCTAAAACCATTATTTTATATAGATGGGGAAAAAGCTACATCTAAGGAAATGGAAGCAATAAATCCAGATACCATTGAAAGTATTAATGTTCTAAAAGATAATAGTGCAATTAAAAAATACGGTGAAAAAGGTAAAAATGGAGTTGTAGAAATTACAACCAAAAGAGACTAAAAAAGCTTGTTATAATAAACCACTCTTTTAAAATGTAAAAAGTAGTTTATTATTTAATAATTAACTAGAAATCTAATTAAACTTGTAAAATCCCATTAATTATTTAATTTAGTGAAATGAAAAAAAATCTTTTCAAAATTATTGCAAAAATTAACAAACTTATCCTCCCAAGTTTCACAAAAAAAAGGTTGGATATAGCAAAAATTAAAAAATGGGAAATGGCTATAATAGGTTGGCGTTATTTTGTTACAAAAAATAGTTTGTAAATAATTAAATTATACTATATTTGCACCCTCAAAATGGCCTCGTGGCGCAACTGAATAGCGCACTTGATTACGGCTCAAGAGGTTACTGGTTTGAATCCAGTCGAGGTCACTAAATAAAATGCAATTACCTAAAGAAGGTAATTGCATTTTTCTTTATACTGAAAAAAAATTATGTTTTTTTTCGAAATACTGATAAAAGTCATAATAATTACTAATGATTAGTGATATATTTGACCTATATTTCATTACTTACCTGAAATAAGTAATGTTTTTGATTTTTTTAGTTAGTAGTAAAAAAAAGAGAATTTACACGTTAAATTCTCTTTTTTTATGTATTTATTTTTGATTTTCAAAGTAGTTATAATTTTAAGTATCAATAGATCCTAAAACGCGTTTCATAAAAGTATTTAGAGCTTCTTTTTTTGGCATTCCTTCTTTTATCATTTTATCCACTTCAATAGCTCCATATAAATTAGAAATTAGTTCACCAATTACATCTAACTCTTCATCTTTTAAAGAAGGAACTTCTGTTAAAGCCTCGAGAGTTTCAATGGTTTCAATCACATAATCCTGATCGTTTTCTTCAATAAAATTTGTTAGGTGTTTAATTACTGGTAACTTCATCTACTAACTCTTTTAAGATTTCAAATTTATTTGTTTGCACCTGATTTACAAAAGCTCCTCCTTTAAAAGTAGCAAATGTTGGCAAATTATCCACAGTTGCCAATTTTCGTGTATTTGGAAACTTTTCAGCATCTGCAAGTATAAAAACTGCATCTGGATTTTCTGTAGCTAATTTTTTAAACTTAGGTTTCATAATTCTACAGTTTCCACACCAAGTGGCAGCATATTGAACTACAACCGTTTTGTTATCGGCTACAATTTGTTCTAAATTATCTTCTGTTAATTCTTGAAACATAACTTTTATTTTTAGTGAGAAGCTAAATAATCTGCAGTTCCTTTTCTATCAGCTTTCATTGCATCTTTACCTTCTTCCCAGTTTGCAGGACAAACTTCTCCTTTTTCTTGAACGTGCGTTAATGCATCAATAAGACGTAAATACTCGTTTACATTTCTACCTAAAGGCATATTGTTAATACTTTCGTGCTGTACCAAACCATCTTCATCAATTATATAAGTAGCTCTATAACTTACATTATCACCCTCTACTTGAACCGTTCCAGTAGCTTCATCATAAATTTCATTAGTTATATCTAAAATACCTAAAATACTAGATAAATTACGATTGCTATCTGCTAAAATTGGGTAAGTTACACCTTCAATTCCTCCATTATCTTTTGGCGTATTTAACCAAGCAAAGTGTACCTCTGGAGTATCACAAGACGCACCTATTACAATTGTATTTCTTTTTTTAAATTCACCTAATGCTGCCTGAAAAGCGTGTAACTCTGTTGGACAAACAAAAGTAAAATCTTTTGGGTACCAAAATAATAATACTTTCTTTTTGTTATTCACTGCTTCCTCTAATACATTCACTTTAAATGTATCACCCATTTCATTCATTGCATCTACATTTAAATCTGGAAATTTTTTACCTACTGCTGTTGCCATATCTTATTATTTTTAATTATTAATATTCTTTATTAACACTACAAATATAGTACGGTATCTTGTAAAAACTAAAAAAAGCTTATGCTAATTTTTTATATTAGTATAAGCTTTTTTTATAATTTATATGTTAAAGTATAACTATTAACTATTTACTTGCAAAAAGTTTTACATCATTTTCAGTTACTTCTTTTTCACCTAAAATTATTAAACGTTCCACAACATTTCTAAGTTCTCTAATATTTCCCGTCCAATCGTATTCCTGTAATAATTTAATAGCTTTATCTGAAAAAGATTTTATTGCAGTCCCTTGTTCTTGTGCAATTTGCTCTGTAAAAAAATTAATTAATAAAGGGATATCATCTCTCCTATCATTAAGTGAAGGAATTTCAATAAGTATTACTGCCAACCTGTGGTATAAATCTTCTCTAAATCTACCTTCTTCAATTTCCTTTTTTAAATTTTTATTGGTAGCTGCAACAACTCTAACATTAACACTAATATCTCTATCACTTCCTACTCTTGATATTTTATTTTCTTGCAAAGCCCTTAAAACCTTAGCCTGAGCAGAAAGGCTCATATCTCCAATTTCATCTAAAAAAACAGTTCCACCATTTGCAGCTTCAAATTTACCTGCTCTATCTTTATTTGCTCCTGTAAACGAACCTTTAACATGTCCAAATAATTCACTTTCAATTAGTTCAGAAGGAATTGCTGCACAATTCACCTCAACCATTGGTGCTTTTGCTCTATCACTTTTCTCGTGCAACCAATGGGCTACCAGTTCCTTACCAGTTCCATTTGGTCCCGTTATTAAAACTCTTGCATCCGTTGGTGCAACTTTTTCAATTATTGCTTTAATATGAGAAATAGCATCACTATCGCCAATCATCTCATATTTTTTACTCACTTTTTTCTTTAAAAGTTTGTTTTCAACTACTAACTCTTTTTTATCAAGTGCATTTCTTACTGTATTTAATAAACGATTTAAATCTGGTGGTTTAGAAATATAATCAAACGCTCCTAAACGCATTGTATTTACTGCGGTATCTAAATCTCCATGACCAGAAATCATTACCATAGGAATTTCTGGTTTTAATTTTTTTACTTTTTCAAGCACCTCAACTCCATCCATTTTCGGCATTTTTATATCACATAATACCAAATCAAAATCAGATTTAGTAATCATTTCAATACCAACTAAACCATCTTCGGCTTCTTCTACATCGTATGCATCGTTTTCTTCTGAAATAATTTTTTTTAATACTCTGCGAATTGCAGCTTCATCTTCTATTATTAATATTTTTGGCATATTTGATTTTTTATTTAAGAAAGTGCAACAATTAAGCCACTTTTTTGACACTTAAAACTCATTTTTAACTATCTGATTTATTAATATGTATATCTCTTTGCGGAAAAGGAATTTGAATGCTATTTTCTCTAAATAATCTATCTATTTCAAATCGTATATCACTTTTAGGAAGCCCTGCTTCAAAACTATTACTTAAGGTGAACACCAATTTAAAATCTAAAGAGCTTTCACCAAAATTAGTAAATAAAACCACAGGTTCCGGGGTTTCCAAAACTGATGGGTGATTAGTAGCAGCCTGCAGCAACATTTTTTTAACTAGCTGAACATCACTACCATAAGCAACTCCCACTAGAACATTCTCTCTTGTTTCAACTCCGTTTTCAGTCCAATTATATAAACTATTGGTTAAGTATAAATGGTTTGGAATTATAAGTACCTTATTATCAATGGTTACTGCTCTTGTAGTACGTAATTTAATATCTTCCACTCTTCCTACTTTTCCATCTAATTCAATTATATCACCCACATGAACCGATTGATCAACAAGTATAAAAACTCCCGATATTATATCCTGAAATAAGGTTTGTAATGCCAAACCAACACCAACCAATAAGGCTGCAGAGGCAGCAAAAATAGCCGTTACATTAACGCCAATGTTATGAAAGGTAGTTAAAATAATAATTACATAAATAAACCATTTACTATATGAAAATAAGGAAATAAATTTTACTTTATCCTCATTTGGAATCTTTCTAGTGACAATTTTTCTTATTAATTTTAATAATAATGCCGTTACAATTAATGCTAAAATAACAACTAAAATTGCTTTAATTGAAATTTGAACATCGTTACTAAATGCAAAATCATAATTTAGAAATTCGATTAATTCTTTCATTTAACAGCTTTAAATAATATTGTTTAATCTAATATTTCAACCACTTATACAATTCTTTATACGTTGGTTTTTTCCCATACATTAAAATTCCGACCCTATAAATTTTTGCTGCAAACCAAACAATTGCAATAAATGTAATAATTAATAGCAGCATTGAAGTAACAATTTGCCACCAAGGAACGCCAAAAGGAATTCGCATGAGCATTACAATTGGTGATGTTAATGGAAATAATGAAAACGCTAATGCAATTGGTCCGTGTGGGTTTTCAATTACTGAAAAACCAACATAAATAGCAATAATTAACGGCATTAAAACTGGCATCATAAATTGTTGAGTATCCGTTTCACTATCTACTGCAGCACCAATTGCTGCATAAATTGAACTGTAAATTAAATATCCACCTATAAAATAAATGATAAAGGAAAAAAACATTGTTAAAATTGGCAAGTTCTTAATTTCTGCTAGAGCAATTTGAATATCCGTAGCTGAAGAAGCCTGCATTTGATGCACCATTTCAGGATTCATTTGTCCTATTGCTGTACTCGAACCTGCAGCTTCAATACCAAAAATATACGTTATTGCTGTTAATAATAATCCCGCAGAAATAGCCCAAATTATAAATTGTAAAATACCTGCCAAAGCATTCCCTAATATTTTACCCAGCATTAATTGAAATGGTTTAACAGATGAAATTATAATTTCAATTATTCTGCTTGTTTTTTCTTCAATTACGCTTCGCATTACTGAGGTTCCATAAATAATAATGAACATAAAAATTAAATATCCAAATCCTCCTCCTGCAAACATTCTTAAAATACTTCCAATTTTGGAAGATTTCTCTCCAATAAAATTCTCTGTTGCTATTTCAACAGTAGTTTCAGTTGCTTTTATTTTATCAACATCAAAATGAAGTTGTTCAATTTTAAGGTTTCGTATTTTTTTCTCAAGCTTATTTTCAATACTACTTAATAAATTTAAACTTGGAGTATCTTCAGAATAAAATGCAATTCCTTTGGATAAATTTACCAAACTATCACTTTTTGGAATGTATAATATCCCATAATAATGTCCTTCGGTTTGATTGCGAGCTTCTTCTATTCCTAAAGCCGTAAGATCTATATACTTCGTAGTTTCAGAATCTTGGAATGTATCTGCTAATAAATTAGATTCATCTACAAAAGCAACTGTTCTAATATCTTCACTATTTTTTTGATTTAAAAAAATAACAAGCATAAAAAGCCCAACCATTAATAACGGACTTAAAACAGTCATTACTATAAATGACTTGTTTTTAACTTTTGCCAAAAACTCTCTTTTTATTATTAATTTTAATTTATTCATTGTTGGCAACTGCTTTTAAAAATATATCGTTTGCACTAGGAATAATTTCTGTAAAATGATTTAACTGCGCCTTGTTATTTAAAAAACGAATTAAATCTTTTGAAGTATCACCATTTTTTAAGGTGATAATTAATCTCAGTTCATCTTTTAATATTGTTGAACTCGATTTTTCCGTTTCATACTGAGAATTAATCTCATTAAATAATGCATCTTTAGTTTCAGAAACTAATCCAACTTCAAACTGATTGGTTTTAAATTCTTCTTTAATGTCACTTAATTTACCATCCAATATTTTATTAGATTTATTAATTAGTGCAATGTTATCGCACAATTCCTCAACCGATTCCATTCTATGTGTAGAAAAAATAATACTGGCTCCTTCGTCTCTTAATTTAAAAATTTCATCCTTAATTAAATTTGCATTTATAGGATCAAAACCACTAAAGGGTTCATCAAAAATTAACAACTTTGGTGTGTGCATAACGGTAACAATAAATTGTACTTTTTGAGCCATTCCTTTAGAAAGTTCTTGAATTTTTTTGTCCCACCAATCGGAAATATCAAATTTTTCAAACCAATATTTCAATTTCTTTTTTGCATCTGATTTAGAGAGTCCTTTTAATTGAGCCAAATACAATGCCTGCTCACCAACTTTCATACTTTTGTATAATCCGCGTTCTTCAGGTAAATAACCAATTTGATGTACATGATGTGGCTGAAGTGGTTCTCCATCCAATAAAATGTTCCCCCTATCTGGTAAAGTAATTTGATTTATAATTCGAATTAACGAAGTTTTTCCCGCCCCATTAGGCCCTAAAAGCCCAAAAACACTCCCTTCTGGAACTGAAATTGAAACGTTGTTTAATGCTGTAAAATTTCCATAATTTTTACAAACATTTTCAACCGTTAAAATATTTTTCATTCTTTAGTTTTTGATTTACTAAACGAAAGTAATTTTATTTTACTAAAATTTGGTTAATCTTTTAAAAAAATTAATGAAGTTTATCTATGTATTTATTCTGAATCGTTTTTAAAAACTCAATTGTAGCTTTTGGTTTAACAATTCGCAACATTTCAATAATACCATGATTTGTATAAAAAATCCCTTTTGCTATGTCATAATTTTTATCAGAAATATTATTTTTTATCTCAAATGTATAGCTTCTAAAATCTTCCCAACTAATAAAGTCTGGGATTTCCAAATAAAACACATCGCTTTCGGTTGCCGACCTATATACCCCTTTTTCCATTTCATCGATATTAAAAAAACGATTTATTCTAATTAAAGCATCCGTATCTGAAAATTTTTCACTTTTAGCAAACTCAAATCCAGCATCTTTATAATGTTGCTGCACTTTTTCAATTTCAGGATATCTATTAATCCCTTTTATTCTAACTCCATTTAATTTTCTGGACTTAATTGAAACCTCACATTTTGCTCCATCCAAATTCAACCCATGTTTTTCATTGATTTTTTTAGTTGCTCTTAAAATTTTCTCAAATGAATTTGCTTCTTTAGTAATAAATATTATTGATGTTGGTTTTTCAACCTCTGTAAATCTTCCATAATAATTTCTATGTGGATCAGGAACATTGATTACAAACGTGTTTAAAATTTTATTCTGATCAACAGTATCTATATTTTCTTGTATAATAATTTTTCCAATAAGTTCAATTGCAGCCATATTTTTCAATTTGTGAATAGTTTTTTAAACTTATCCATTTTTTTTATAATATCCAAACAAAAACAGAACTCAAAAACTATTTTTTAAAATTTATTATGCGTGCATAGTATTTTTTTATATATTTGAAAATGCAAAAAGAATTATCAATAGATCATGTACTAAGAGCAACTTGGCAAGCCGTGGCAAAAATGTACAACGAACAGGCGCTTCAATTTGATAGTACAATGGCTATGGCATTTGTTTTATTAAATATTGATAAAAAAAATGGAACCCCATCAACTGCGCTCGGACCACAAATGGGAATGGAACCAACAAGTCTTTCCCGAATACTAAAAAGTATGGAAGAAAAAGGAGCTATTTATAGAGAAAAAAACCCAGATGACGGACGAGGTGTCCTCATTAAACTAACAGATTTTGGGATTGAAAAAAGAGCTACTTCACGTCAGGCAGTAATTCAATTTAATGATACCATAAAACAACATGTTTCAGAAGAGAAAATAAATCACTTTTTTGAAGTAACAGAAACAATTAATAAGCTAATTTCTTCAAAAAAAATATTTGATATTAAAACTACTAAATAAAACTAAACAATGAAACGAGCATGCAAAAAGTTTATCACCAAAGGAATTATTATTTGCGAACTGCATGTGACCATTAAAAAATAATAAAAACTAAACACATGAAAAGACCAATAAAAAAAGTAGCAGTAATCGGTTCCGGTATAATGGGATCTGGTATTGCATGTCATTTTGCAAACATTGGTGTAGAAGTTTTATTACTCGACATTATTCCTCGAGAATTAACTGAAGCGGAAAAAGCAAAAGGCCTTACACTTGAACACAAAACTGTCCGAAACCGATTGGTAAATGATAGTTTAACTGCATCCTTAAAATCTAAGCCTTCCCCTATTTACAACCAAAAATTTGCAGATAGAATTACCACTGGAAATTTAGATGACGATTTACATAAAATAAAGGATGTAGATTGGGTGTTAGAGGTTGTTATTGAAAGATTAGATATTAAAAAATCTGTTTTTGAAAAAATTGAAAAATATCGTAAACCGGGTACTTTAGTTTCTTCCAATACTTCTGGTATTCCTATTCAATTTATGAATGAAGGAAGAAGTGATGATTTTAAACAACATTTTGCAGTAACTCACTTTTTTAATCCTGTTCGGTACTTAAAACTTTTTGAAGTTGTTCCTGGTCCAGACTGTAAACAAGAAGTTACTGATTTCTTAATGATGTATGGTGAAAAATTCTTGGGAAAAACTTCAGTTTTAGCAAAAGATACACCTGCGTTTATTGGAAACAGAGTTGGAATTTTTGGAATAATGAGTCTTTTTCATCAAGTTAAAGAATTAGGCTTAACTGTTGAAGAAGTTGATAAATTAACAGGCCCTGTTATTGGTCGCCCAAAATCTGCGACTTTTAGAACTGTTGATGTTGTTGGTTTAGACACCTTAGTTCATGTTTCTAATGGTATTTATGAGAATTGTCCAAATGATGAGGCTCATGAACTTTTTAAATTGCCAACTTTCATCAATACAATGATGGAACACAAATGGTTGGGAAGTAAAACTGGACAAGGTTTTTATAAAAAAGTAGTTGAAAACGGACAAAAAACCATTCAATCTTTAGATTTAGACACATTAGAATATAGACCAAATAAACGTGCAAAATTTGCAACCCTAGAATTAACTAAAACTATTGATAAAGTTATTGATCGGTTTAAAGTTTTAATTAAAGGAAAAGACAAAGCTGGTGAATTTTATAGAAAAAACTTTGCCGCAATGTTCGGTTAC
>TARA_R110001583_G_scaffold7158_9_pt1 | contig 10810 bp, 7 predicted proteins | sample TARA_R110001583 | Tara Oceans TARA_R110001583 (sample SAMEA4398432) | marine metagenome | biome: Polar Biome; feature: [MES] marine water layer (ENVO:01000295) within the mesopelagic zone...; material: water (ENVO:00002006), including particulate matter (ENVO:01000060) such as...... | reverse complement strand
ACTTGAAGTTCAACAGCAGCTTGGTGGCGGCGTTGTACGTACTATCGCAATGGGTTCTTCAGACGGTTTGCGTCGTGGACTGAATGTAGAAAATACAGGTCAAGGTATTCAAGTACCTGTTGGTGTTGAGACGTTAGGTCGCATCATGAACGTACTTGGTGAGCCAATTGATGAAGCGGGCCCTATCGGCGAAAAAGACCGTTGGTCTATTCATCGCGAAGCACCTGCTTATGCTGAACAAGCCATGTCTAGCGAATTGCTAGAAACAGGTATCAAAGTAATCGATTTAGTTTGTCCATTCGCTAAGGGTGGTAAAGTGGGTCTTTTCGGTGGTGCTGGTGTTGGTAAAACAGTAAACATGATGGAACTTATCCGTAACATCGCAATCGAGCATAGCGGCTATTCTGTATTCGCTGGTGTTGGTGAGCGTACACGTGAAGGTAACGATTTCTATCACGAAATGAACGACTCTAATGTACTTGATAAAGTATCGTTAGTTTACGGTCAAATGAACGAGCCTCCAGGAAACCGTTTACGTGTTGCCTTTACTGGTTTGACTATGGCTGAAAAATTCCGTGACGAAGGTCGTGACGTATTATTCTTCGTAGATAACATTTATCGTTATACTCTTGCGGGAACTGAAGTTTCAGCACTACTTGGTCGTATGCCATCAGCGGTTGGTTATCAACCAACACTTGCTGAAGAAATGGGTATATTACAAGAGCGTATTACTTCAACTAAGAAAGGTTCAATCACTTCAATTCAAGCGGTATACGTACCTGCGGATGATTTAACTGACCCTAGCCCTGCAACTACTTTTGCGCATTTAGATGCAACTGTTGTATTAAGTCGTGATATTGCTTCGCAAGGTATTTATCCTGCGATTGACCCACTAGATTCATCTTCACGTCAGCTTGACCCGTTAGTGGTTGGTGCTGAACATTATGAAACTGCTCGTGGTGTACAAACAATATTACAACGTTACAAAGAACTTAAAGATATCATCGCCATCTTAGGTATGGATGAGTTATCTGAAGAAGATAAGCAAACTGTATTCCGTGCACGTAAAATACAGCGTTTCTTATCTCAGCCGTTCTTTGTTGCTGAAGTATTTACTGGTTCTCCAGGTAAATATGTTTCATTAAAAGACACCATAGCTGGCTTTAAAGGCATTATAGCGGGTGATTTTGATGACATGCCTGAGCAAGCATTCTACATGGTTGGTTCTATTGAAGAAGCCGTAGAGAAAGCAAGTAAGATGTAATCATCTAGTAAGTATCTAAACGTTGGTTTAGATACTTACACTATTAGAGGTCGAGTCAAATGGCATTATTTACTGTAAATCTAAATGTTGTTAGTGCACAAGAAAGCTTGTTCTCAGGCAGCATTAAATCATTACAGATCACAGGTAGTGAAGGTGAGCTAGGTATTATGCCTGGTCATGCACCTTTATTGACCTCACTAAAACCTGGTATGGCATTAATCACTAAAGAAGATAGTAGCGAAGAAGTTATTTATCTTTCAGGTGGTATGTTAGAAGTTCAACCGAATCAAATTATCGTACTTGCTGATGTAGCTTGTCGCGCTGATGACTTGGATGAACAAGCAGCCTTAGAAGCTAAGCAACGTGCAGAAGAAAACATGAACGCCCATGGCGCTGATGTTGATTATGCCGCTGTTGCTGCTGAATTAGCACGTGCGGTTGCACAACTACGTGTTATCCAAGCGACTAACAAGAAAAGCTAACGTGTAGGCGATCTCTAAATCGCGCTATAATAAGTTTTAGTGAATGAATTTCAAACGCCCTATTACGTCAAGTAATAGGGCGTTTTTGTTTTTAAAAAAACAATATATTATTCACCTACAGTTATCCTCATTTCATTTTACCGTCATAAAACCATCAATAAAACATCTTAATTCTGTCACATTAATTTCATAAAAATAATTTACTTTAGTCGGCATTACTATTTTAAAACTTATCTGATTGGAGTAAATAATGTATAAAAAACTCGTCGTATCGGCATTAACATCTGTACTTTCGAGTGTCGGCTTTTCTGCCGCTGCCGCTGATCTATTAAATGATCAAAAAACAAATAGTTGGTATACGCAAGGTGAACAGGTACTGACAAAAAAATTAGCGCAAAAGACAAATAATAAAGCAAAAAATGTCATCTTATTTGTTGGTGACGGTATGGGTATTTCAACACTAACTGCGGCAAGAATATTACAAGGACAACAAAAGGGTAAAGATGGAGAAGAAGGGTATTTAAGTTTTGAAGAGTTCCCATTTAGTGCGTTGGTAAAAACTTACAATGTTGATGCACAAACGCCTGATTCAGCAGGCACAATGACAGCAATGATGTCTGGATTAAAAAGTGATGCCGGTGTAATTGGTGTTGATGAAGATATAGAACGTGGCAACTGCGCGAGTGTTAAGGGTAACGAAGTTGTCACGTTACTTGAACTTGCAGAGATACGTGGTTTATCTACAGGTGTTATTTCTACCGCACGCATTACCCACGCAACACCAGCAGCAACGTATGCTAAATCAGCAGAACGAAACTGGGAAGATATCTCGGATATGCCTAGTGAAGCCGTAGCTCAAGGTTGTGAGGACATTGCTTCACAGTTAATTAATTTTGAAAAAAATCTAGAACAACGATATCAAGGGGTTGATGTTGATGGTATTGAAGTTATGTTTGGTGGTGGTCGTCGTCATTTTTTACCTAAAGATATAGCATTCAATAGTGCGGATGCAGTGAGTGAAGTTGAAGGAGACAGAACAGATGAGCTTGATTTAACAGCACAGTGGCAAACGAGTTACCCACAAGGTAAATATATTATTGATCAAATCGGTTTTGATGCATTAGATACCGCTAATACGCCACAAGTTTTAGGCTTATTTAATGAATCGCATATGCAATATGAAGCCGATAGAGCAAATGATATTGCTGGAGAGCCAAGTCTAAGTCAAATGACGACAAAAGCATTGGACATCTTAGATAATAACGAGAATGGATATTTTCTTACTGTGGAGTCAGGACGTATTGATCACGGCCACCATGCCGGTAGTGCATTTAACGCCTTAACAGATACCATCGAATTCTCAAATGCAGTACAAGCGGCTATAGATAATACTAACCCTGAAGAAACGTTAATTTTGGTCACTGCAGACCATAGTCATGTATTCACCATTGCCGGTTACCCTAAACGCGGTAACCCTATTCTGGGTAAAGTTGTTTCGGTTGGTGAAACCGAAGCGGCTTTAGCACAAGATGCTATGCCTTATACCACAGTTGGTTATACCAACGGATTAGGATATCGCAACCTCGTAGGCGAAACTAATGCGGATAAAGGCTACAACGAAGAGGTGAATACCGGACGGATAGATTTAACGGCGATTGATACAACCGATAGCGGTTTTCATCAAGAAGCTAATATTCCTTTAAGCTCAGAAACACACGCAGGTGAAGATATTTCACTACACGCTATGGGACCAAGCGCTCACTTAGTGCAAGGCAATATTGAGCAAAGTGTAATTTTCCATATCATCAATAAAGCCCTAGGTTTAACGAAATAACCTTAATAGCAATAGATAATTTTAGGAATATATTTATGAAAAATTTGAAAAATTCAATCGTGGCTATCAGTGTTATATGTAGCTTATCTGCTTGTGATAGTGGTGATAATGGTTCAGCTGGTGCTAATGGCACAAGTAGCCTTATAAACCAGACAACATTATCAGTGGGAAATGAACATTGTAAAAATGGTGGTATCTCTGTTAATTCCGGTTTAGATACTAATGGTGATGGCAACTTATCAAGTGATGAAGCAACAAACACCAACTTTGTCTGTTCAGAAACAATCAGTAGTTTATCCAGCGATAAGTTAGCGACTAACGTTACCAATGATTGGTTTATACAAGGTGCGAGTGCAATTAAAGTGGCTGAAGTTAATTGGCGGGGCGTGGAGGCAATAAAAGATTTAAGAGGGAAAGCGAAAAATGTAATTTTATTTGTTGGCGATGGTATGGGGGTCTCCACTTTAACTGCTGCGCGTATTCTTGAAGGACAGCGAAAAGGCATGCTAGGTGAAGAGAACAGTTTAAGTTTTGAAAAGTTCCCTTTTTCGGGTTTTGCTAAAACGTATAATGTGGATGCACAAACGCCTGATTCTGCAGGTACCATGACTGCAATGATGTCCGGGATAAAAACTGATGCAGGCGTATTAGGGGTTGATGCAGATATTCAACGGGGAGAGTGTGCAAGTGTTGCAGGTAATGAAATGTTAACAGCATTAGAGCTTGCTGAAATAGCAGGTAAAGCCACTGGTATTATCTCTACAGCACGTATTACACATGCAACACCCGCTGCTGCTTATGCAAAATCAGCAGAGCGTAATTGGGAAGATATTTCAGATATGCCAGCTGATGCCGTTACAGCTGGTTGTGAAGACATTGCCTTGCAACTGGTCAACTTTGAAGCCAACCTAGAAGCCAGAATGGTGGGCGTAGATGTTGATGGAATTGACGTAGTCATGGGAGGTGGACGTCGCCATTTTTTACCTAAAGATGCAGCGTATAATAGTATCGATGCACAAAGTGAAAAAGAAGGTGATCGAAGCGATGGACGTGATTTAACTGCCGAGTGGCAGGCAACTTACAGTGCAGGAGACTATGTTATTGATCAAGCAAGCTTTGATGCTATTGACCCGGAAGCTACAACGCGCTTACTTGGGTTATTTAATGAATCACATATGCAATATGAAGCGGACAGAGCAAATGATGTTGCGGGCGAACCTAGCTTGAGTGAAATGACTAGTAAAGCCATTGATATCTTAGATAATAACAAGAAAGGATTTTTCTTAACCGTTGAGTCAGGACGTATTGACCATGCGCATCATGCAGGTAATGCTTATAACGCATTGAACGACACTATTGAGTTTGCTAAAGCGGTGCAAATGGCCATCGATAATACAAACCCAGAAGAGACCTTAATTCTGGTTACTGCAGATCACAGTCATGTATTCACCATCGCAGGCTATCCTAAACGTGGTAATCCAATACTGGGTAAAGTCGTTGGTGTTGGTAAAACTGAAGCTAGTTTAGCTACAGATGGTATGCCATACACGACCTTGGGCTACACCAATGGCCGTGGTTATCAAAACTTAGGTGCAGAAACTGATGCTGATGTCGCTTATGATCTTGATATATCGGCAGGCCGTGTTGATTTGACAACTATTGATACCACTACAGTTGGCTTCCATCAAGAAGCGCTAGTGCCTCGCTCATCAGAAACCCATGCAGGTGAGGATGTTGCCATTTTTGCTTCGGGACCTGGAGCACATTTAGTTACCGGAACAAATGAGCAAAGCTTAATATTCCATATCATGAATTATGCAGCAGGTTTAACCGTTAACGATTAACGGTTATATCTACTCTCTAAATAAGGGTGTGTAAGTCTTTGCATACCCTGGAGACTATTATGAAAAAAAAATTATCTATTGCATTGGTATTAGCGCTTGTTTGTAGTGGCGCAAAAGCTGAACAAATATGCCAAACCAATGAAGGCTTACTTGGCGCACATTACCGGTTGGTAAATAGCCAAGTGAATACTGCGCAAAATGAACCGTTAAAAAGAGATAAAGCTATTAAGTTAAGCTCTTTATGGCGAAAAAATCAGAAAGTATTATCGGTTAGCGGAGAGCAATCAACCACATGGTTTAAACTAAGTAATGGCTCAGTGAAAAAAACTGCAAATTTTGATCATTTCAAACGAAGTATTGAATATCAGGCTAAACCAATGTCAGATGATCGCTGGCAACAAATTAGACAATTAATTTCAAACAGTAATAAAAAATCATTAAAGCTCTCAGGGAGTCAGTTGAAGGGGTGTTATCAGCAAGAAAGTTATCAATGGGAAAATGATGAATTGGATCTACAGGGAAAATTACTATGGAATACAGATTTGAAACTGATTACAGAACTCACTATCAAGCAAGGTGGTCGACAAAGTCATTTACAACTTGAGAAAATAGAGCAGGATGAGAAAGTTATTGAGGCTGCATTCGCTCAACGATCAGAATACCAGGCAACAGACTTTGCCGATATCGGTGATAATGAATCAGACCCTTTCCTAATTAAAATGATTAACTTAGGTTTTATCGAGCATGGTTCTTCTGGAATCTACAATACGCAGGGAGAAAACGTGGCTAATGAACATAATCACTAGCAAAGTAAGCTAAAACTTAGTTACAATATTATTTATAACTAATACCCTTAATTGAATGGATTTTCTATGTCGCTCTCTGTTGTTATTCTTGCTGCGGGTAAAGGTACTCGCATGCGCTCTTCTTTACCTAAAGTACTTCATGCTATTGCTGATAAACCAATGGTGTCTCATGTTATTGATAGTGCTCGTCAGTTAGGCGCTATTAATATTTATGTTGTATATGGTTTTGGTGGTGAAGTGCTTAAAGCGAAACTAACCGAAGGCAACACAGGTGATGACCTTACTTTTATTGAGCAAACAGAACAACTAGGTACGGGTCATGCCGTTGACCAAGCATCACCATTCTTAAAAGATGAAGAAGATGTTTTAGTGCTTTATGGTGATGTGCCATTAACTAAAGTCTCAACATTAGAAAGCTTACTTCAAGCCAAGCCTGAAAACGGTATGTCGTTATTAACTGTTTATTTAGCTAACCCTAATGGCTATGGTCGAATTTTACGTACTGACGGTCAAGTAGTCGGTATTATTGAGCAAAAAGATGCCAAACCAGAACAGTTATTAATTAATGAAGCTAACACAGGTATTTTGTTTGCCAAGGGCGGTGATTTAAAACGTTGGTTAAGTGGTCTTTCTAATAATAATGCTCAGGGAGAATATTACCTTACCGATATTATTGCCGCGGCTCATAGTGAAGGAAAAGTTATTGCCACTGCCCATCCTGAAACTGAAATTGAAGTAGAAGGCGCTAATAATCGCGTACAATTAGCCGCACTTGAACGTGCTTATCAAATGCGTTTAGCTGAAGAGTTAATGATAGCAGGCGCTAGTTTACGCGATCCAGCTCGAATTGATATTCGTGGCTCTTTGAACATCGGCAGTGAAGTGAGTATTGATATAAACTGTATTTTTGAAGGGACAGTAACCTTAGCAAATAACGTAAAAATTGGTGCTAACTGTATTCTTAAAAATAGTTATATTAGTGACAATGTTGAAATTAAACCTAATAGCATTATAGAAGACGCCAGTATTGGTGAAAACTGTTCGGTTGGGCCATTTGCCCGCATTCGCCCAGGTAGTGTGATGAATAAAGATTCTCATGTGGGAAACTTTGTTGAAATGAAAAAAACCACCCTTGGTGAAGGCAGTAAAGCTGGGCACTTAACGTACCTTGGCGATGCGCTTATAGGTAAAAATGTTAATGTAGGTGCAGGTACCATTACCTGTAACTATGATGGCGTTAATAAGTCAAAAACAATTATTAATGATAATGCGTTTATTGGTTCAAACAGCTCATTAGTTGCCCCCGTCTCTATTGGTGACTCAGCAACCGTAGGTGCAGGTTCGGTTATCACTAAAGATATAGATAAAGGCGAGCTAGCGATAGAGCGCAGTAAGCAACGTAATATTAAAAATTGGCCACGACCAGTAAAAAAATAATTGTAGATTTCATTAAATTGCCATTATTCAATTTAATATAGGTTTTTAGTTTACCTAAGTGTTGGTGTCTGAATTCGAGTACCCGTGAGGTACATTTTTTTGTCGTCTTAAGGCACTTTACTTCAAGTGGAGCGGGTATAGATTAGGATGTATTAAATAGTTTACATAGAGCTATTTTGAAATTTAGAAAACCTCAGAATATTTCAAATTATTAACTAAGTAATCTATAGGTTTATTGCTTTAACTTTCGTTTTGAAACATAATAACAATCAAAGTGAAAGCTATTCGAAGATTTATTTAAAAAACAATGTCAAAGAGAAACACTCAACAACGTCGTCATCACATCATTACCGATCTTAACCTCAGTGGTGAAGTAAGCGTAGATAGCTTAGCTAAGCAATTTGAAATAAGTGAAGTTTCTATTCGCAAAGATTTAGCAGCATTGGAAAATAGCGGCTTATTATTAAGACGTTATGGTGGTGCTATAGCGTTACCATGCGAGATAACAGAGCCTAAATCTGAAAAGCTTTCAAAACAAAAGAAAATTATAGCCAAATATGCAGCCACATTAATTCGTGATCATAACCGAATTATTATTGATAGTGGTCAAACAACCTCAGCATTAGTCGGTGAGTTACAGAGTAAGAAGGGCTTAGTTGTGATGACTAATGCGTTAAGCATAGCTAATGAAATTCATGCCCTTGAAAACGAACCAACCTTATTGATGACCGGTGGTACTTGGGATGCAAATTCAGAAGCTTTTCAAGGGCAGGTCGCCGAACAAGTATTACGCTCGTATGACTTTGACCAATTATTTATTGGTGCAGATGGTATTGATATTGATCGAGGTACCACTACTTTCAATGAATTAACCGGATTAAGTCGAGTCATGGCTGAAGTAGCACGAGAAGTGATTGTTATGGTTGAGTCAGATAAAATAGCCAAAAAAATACCTAATTTAGAGTTAACTTGGCAACAAATACACACCCTCATTACTGATGATGATTTAGATCTGTCAGTAAGGGAGCAATTGATCGCTCGGGGCGTAAATTTAATTTGTGCCAAAGCGGTATGAAAAATAATAAAGGATAGAAAACATGTGTGGAATAGTTGGTGCAGTAGCACAACGCGACGTAGCAGAAATTTTGGTCGAAGGGCTAAGGCGTTTAGAGTATCGTGGTTACGACTCAGCAGGTATTGCAACGGTAGACCAAAATAACCAATTAGCTAGCGTTAAGCGCATGGGTAAAGTGAAAGAACTAGCACAAGCTTTGCAAGATAATCCGTTAAGTGGTGGCACAGGAATAGCACACACACGTTGGGCTACACATGGTGCACCAAGCGAAGTGAATGCTCACCCTCATATTTCTAACAATACTCTTGCGGTAGTGCATAATGGCATTATTGAAAATCATCAAACCTTACGTAGCCAACTGCAAGGTTTAGGTTATGAGTTTCTATCACAAACCGATACCGAAGTGATTACTCACTTAGTCCATCATGAATTAAAAACCTGTGATAGCTTATTATCCGCAGTACAAAAAACCGTTAAGCAGCTTGAAGGTGCTTATGGCACAGTGGTAATGGATAGTCGCGATAAAGACAATATCATTGTTGCTCGTTCGGGTAGCCCATTAGTTATCGGTTACGGTTTAGGCGAAAATTTCATTGCCTCAGATATTATGGCGTTATTACCTGTAACTCATAAATTCTCTTATCTTGAAGAGGGTGACGTTGCACAAATCAGTCGATTTAACGTCAGTATATTTGATACGAATGGCGATCCTGTTGAGCGTGAAGCCAAAGATGCTAACGTTTCGCACGACAGCGGTGATAAAGGTGAATACCGTCACTACATGTTAAAAGAAACTTACGAACAACCTACCGCCATTCGTAATTCATTAGAAGGTCGTTTAGTGGCCGGCATGTTAGATATCAATACGTTTGGTGAAGGTGCTGATGAGATATTCAAAAATGTAGAACATGTACAAATTATTGCTTGTGGTACCAGTTACCACTCAGGCATGGTTGCAAGATATTGGTTAGAAGAGCTTTCCGGTGTATCTTGTAATATTGAAATTGCTAGTGAGTTTAGATACCGTAAATCTTTTGTACCTAAAAACTCTTTATTGGTTACTATTTCACAATCAGGCGAAACAGCTGATACTTTAGCTGCTTTGCGTTTAGCGAAAGAAATTGGCTATGAATCTAGCCTAGTTATTTGTAATGTACCGGGTTCATCGCTAGTACGTGAATCTGATCTTGCCTTTATGACTAAAGCGGGCGCTGAAATTGGCGTCGCATCAACCAAAGCTTTTACTACTCAGCTTGTTGGCTTATTAATGATGACCGTAGCTATTGGTAGACATCACGGTATGTCTGATGAAAAACAGGCTGAAATAACACAATCATTAATGTCACTACCGGCAAAACTTGATGAAGTATTAGCACTTGCCTCTTCAATTGAAGAGCTAGCTGAAGATTTTGCAGATAAACACCATGCATTATTTTTAGGTCGTGGCGATCAATACCCTATCGCAATGGAAGGCGCGCTTAAACTGAAAGAGATTTCTTATATTCATGCTGAAGCATATGCTGCGGGTGAACTAAAACATGGTCCATTAGCGCTTATTGATGCAGAAATGCCGGTAATTGTTGTGGCGCCAAAGAATGATTTAATCGAGAAGCTTAAGTCGAACGTAGAAGAAGTACGTGCACGTGGTGGCTTAATGTATGTTTTTGCTGATAGTGATGCTCATTTTGCGAGTGATGACACCATGAAAGTGATTGATGTACCTGTGTGTGACGACATTATCGCACCAATTGTTTATACCCTACCTTTACAGTTACTTTCTTACTATGTTGCCATCATTAAAGGTACTGATGTTGATCAACCTCGAAACTTGGCGAAGTCAGTCACCGTGGAATAGATAACTCTCCTTCAAGGTAGTTGTTGTGCGATTATAATATAGTTTGATAATTTATAATAAAGTCTGATATTTTATAATATAGTTTGATGTTTTTAAGCCTCCTGTTAGTATTGATCTGACAGGAGGCTTTTTTATGCGTGATTCAGATAGACCATTAGATCCAAATGATGAAAAAAAACTAAAAACCAGAGGGTTAGGAACTGGTCGTGAGTA
>TARA_R110001583_G_scaffold67490_9_pt1 | contig 10811 bp, 8 predicted proteins | sample TARA_R110001583 | Tara Oceans TARA_R110001583 (sample SAMEA4398432) | marine metagenome | biome: Polar Biome; feature: [MES] marine water layer (ENVO:01000295) within the mesopelagic zone...; material: water (ENVO:00002006), including particulate matter (ENVO:01000060) such as...... | reverse complement strand
TATGTAAACACAGTATAGCATCAATTAACTAAGACATAGCCAATGGAATTGGTATAAATACTCCTTCATTTTGAAGGAGTGCTGAATAGTTACAAAATAACTAAATTAATCTGTTAGCCGAAAAAGCAATACAGCATACTGATGGTGTGTTGTATTGCTTCACTAGAGGTTTCTAAATAACTTTGCGAGATAACTTTTATATAAAGACTTCTTCGCTACTTTCCTGCAGGCTCTGTTGGTGAGGAAAAAGGCAACTTAGACTTTATTTTCGAATGAGGCTTCTTCATACCAATCGTCCATGTTGTCGTACATTTCACCTTTTAAGATGTAATAAGGCGATTTATGATAAATTTTAATATCATGGAAAGGGTCAGTGATAATTTTGAACATCCACACTAAACCGCTTTTTACATCCATTAACTTAAACAAATGCAGGGTTCTGAATAGGATTGCCCCTAGTCCAATAAACAACCATATCATTGCCATATTATTAATAAAATCATCAACATTAGTGGCCGCTTTAAATACACCAAAAAAGTCAGGTTGTAGGTACAGAATAACGGGCACAAGCGCCCAAATCGATAGCAACACCACTTTACGATTTAGGTTGTAACCCACTTTAACGCTTTCTTTATACTCATGTGATGCTTTGTTCACTTCATCATAAGTTTGAGGTTCGAAAAAAAAGTGTCCTGTTTGACGTAATACCATTGCTAATAACCAACCAACTAAAGCCGCCGCTGCTGGGTAATAAAAAACTAATGCATAGCTGGTTAGGAAACAGCATGCGCTTAATAAATGTAAAAACTGGTTAATACGATTATGGTGATAATAGCGGTGATCATCCCAACGTTGTTTTTGTAGCTCTTCAAAAAATGTCATGTTGTTTCCTTACTGAGTGGTGAGGTTGATGAAAGATTGAATAAACTTAAATTCAGCGATTAGATTAATGTTATTTTTCATGTCTATGTTTCATGTTTGGAGTTCATACTGGTTTTATCATCATGCGAGGCATGGCTTTGAGCGTTATGGCCCTGTAATAAGGCTTCACCCATTTGTATTCTTGTGCCAGTTTGTATTGATTCGCATAGTTGATAATGTTCACTGGCAAACACAATGATGGTTGATCCATGCTGAAAATATCCCATCTCTTCGCCCTTTGCTAATTGAGCATCACAAGTTATAAGGTTTTCGCCTTGATAACGCAGGTCTAAGGGCATCGGCAAAAAATGAAACTTCATACTGGCGACTAAAATAGCAGCCACAGGGACTAATGTGATACTGCGCTCTGGTCTCTCTAACAGTAACTCAATGACGGCTCGTTCATTCTTACAGAATAATTTTTCCACTTTTTTAAGTGCGATAGGGTTGACGTTCCATGTATCACCAGAAATATAGTTAACGGTTTTTACTGTGCAGTTCACAGGGGCATGAAAGCGGTGATACATACTTGATTTCAGGCGAAGTGTGACAAACTGGCCATTGCGATATTTATCAGACAATGAGGTGTTGGGTATTAAGTCACTCAGGGGGTAAGGAAAGCCTTTTGCCTGAAATACTTGCCCGTCTTTGATACGCCCACAAGCTCCGACAATCGCATCACAAGGACTAGTAATGATATCGATATCAGTATTAATTGGGCGTAACCCTGGTTTTAATTGCCGTGTAAAACATTCCCCTAAACTGGAAAAGGATGACTTTTTGGCATCTTGTAAATTTAATTCATCGCTAAATAGTTGCCAAATTGCAATTGATATTTTGCTTAGCAAAGGGCTTTGTATTTGGCTATAACTGCCCATAAAAAGGGTCAGCCAGCGTCTCGGAATACGGTTTGTGATCAAAAAGTTAAATTGTTCTTTTTTAGTTAGCGCTAATGAGTTCTCTTTCATGATTAAGCCACTGTGCGCTGTTGTCTGTAAACCGCTGGAATGGGTAATCCTAAGTCAGATAAAAATTGCTGCATAATAGGCTCCGCTTGATATGCAGCTGCCCGCTGTCGCGCCTGTTGAGACATTTTTTGTTGGCGTTTTTTATTGTCAAAAAATATGCTGATTTTATCTGCCATTGCTGTTATATCTTCAACCAAGTAGCCATTTATTTCATGTTGAATAATATCTTTCGGGCCTTTATTATTGTAAGCAATCGCGGGCATGCCATGTTCAAAGGCCTCAAGAATAACGTTACCAAAAGTATCAAAGCGAGAAGGGAAAATAAACAGATCTAAGCTGGAGTAAAGTGCAGAAAGCGTCTGCTTACTTTGCCAGCCAAGGAAAATAGCATCAGGCATCGCCTTTTTAAGCGCAGTGGCCGCAGGGCCTGATCCGGCAACTACTATTTTAAGTTCAGGCAGTTTTTGTTTCGCTAAGGCGACGATTTTAGGTAAATCAAATATGCCTTTTTCTTTACTGAGTCGACAGGCAATAAACAGCACTGGTGTCTCCTCTGTTGCACCTGGAATTAAGCTCGATTTTTTGACCGATTTAATGGTTTTGTCTCGTGGCTGTGTATGGTGCGCAGTGAGGTATACTTTTTCATCAGCCAGTTGCATCTCATGGCCTGTTAGCCAATCTTTATGCTCTTGGTTAAGGACAAAAATACCATCATAACGGTTATATAAAGCACGCATTAAGCGCCTTACACGATCTCGCTCAGATTGATTAAGGTCGGTGGTATGCTTAATAAAGTCTATCCAATCGGTGTGCATAAAGAAGAAATTTGGCACATTAAACATTTGCTGTAAAAAGAGCGACACAATGGCCATTGGGCCTTCTGTTGAACAGACAATGCGATCATAACCACCTTCATAAAATATACGTGCAATTTCCATGATGTCAGGAATGCGGATCTGCTGTTCGCCGTAACGTTTAACATCGAACTCTGCAATCGGTTTTAATACGTGCAAGTGAGATGCGGGCTCTGCATCACTATGACAAATTAAAAAATCGATAGGTAAGTTAGATTTTTGTACCTCTTTTAATTTTCCAGAGAGCGACGTTGATACGCCGTTTTTATCAAATAAGGTATCAGTCAGGAATAAGGCGCGTTTACTATGTTGATTTTTTCCTAACTTCTCAGCAAATTGATTTAAAAGATCGCGGTTTTGATAAAGCACACGGGTCGAGGCTAAACTTGTACCGGCTAAAATGAAACTGATCAGCACAGGGAAAGACAAGTTATCAAATACTTTGCCCATATTGATATTACTCATATTATCTTTGCGTTTACTGCCACTCACAAATAATGCTGTTAACTGACTAGGTATTTCTAACTTGCGTGTTATCTCTTCGGCAGAGAAACTGTTTAATAACATTCCTTGATTGTCTTCTATCGCCTTGGTAATGCGTTTAGCAATTAATTTGTTCAAGTATGTGAATAGGTCATGCATTGCAAGGTTAACGGTTTCTACATACTGTTCAGGTTTATTACGTCTCGCATCTGCAATAAGGTCTAATTGATCAATACAGAATTTATATTCTTTAGATACCTGCCATTTAAGCAGTTTATTCATTTTTTTTCCTTGCAATGCATCGTGTACAAAAGCAAAGAACTTCATGGTCTTTTTGTGTTTTTGCATTTCAAGTAACGCATTGCTGATCGCAAAACAGCTGACCTTATCCCAAGCAGATCCTCGGTGTAATAAAATACGTAATAAGCCGGGATCTTTTAATTTGGTCGCCACTTGAGAGAAATAATCTAATAGCGATATATTCAGTTTTTGGTTTTCGCCTACTTTACCAAAAGGCACAATATTGCCTAACTTGATCGCTTCTAGTGCTAATGCAGAGGCGCGTTCAGTTCTTAATCTTGATTTCAAATCAGGCACATATAACCATGAACCTGACTGTCCAGAAAACATACCCGTATGGTCGTCAGAACCTCCGGTGCAGATTTTATGTTTGTTTGGATCAACGCCATAATGGGCTGGGTTAAGATTATGACGAACAGCGTAGAGATGAATTTTGTCTGGGGTCAGGCTTTCAATCCAGTTTAATGTTAAGACACTTTGCCATAAGTCTCGTTGGCCATTGAGAACTTCAAAACGTGAAAACATCACCGCTAATTTTTCAAATAGTGATAAATCAATTTTTTCATTAGAGGTATAGAAATAGAGCGGGTGTGGCAAAATAACGGGGATATCATGTTGCGCTGCGTAACGTAAAAAATCATACACATTTTGACGTTTATGATTTAATGCTATCTCCTGCTCACGTGTAAAGCCGTATGTCAGTACATGAATGAATAGCTCATACTCGGGGAAATAACAGGTAAATTCTGCGCCAACAAGTGTATCGATGCCTTTATCAATTAACTCCCAGCAAGATCTGGCATTGTTGTGGTTAGTCACGGTAATTGCCGTACATTCCGCTGCTTTTAATTCATTAACGAGATTTTTAGTTTTTAGCCATGTTTCAGGCAAACGTAAGATTCGTCCCCATAATTCATCGGGTACATCACTGTTTTCATCATGGCAATGTAAGTCAATTTTTAAGCAATTATCAGTATTGAAACGTTCAGATTGTTTCACGATAAATTGTTCAAATTCTCGTTCAAGTGATTGACGGAAATTCGCTTCCTGCGTATTTTCAAAGTATGAGGACAATTTACTTCACCTTATTTAATGTGCTTGCTTTTGCAATCGACGGTTGATTGATGGGAGTGGTTAATGGCTTAGCTTGCAATCGTTTGAATAGTAACTTGCTTAAAATTGGAAACTTGGCCGTTAACATATCGCTTAGAAATTGGCGTTTAATGCTTTTATTGGTTAGTGAAGGTGATTGCCACCACCAGTTATCTTGTTGCATTTGTTGAGCGGATATCACAAAGCATTCAATCACTTCACTGAACTCTTGATCTGTAAAACTAAAGCTCATGATCAATCGGCCTGTTCCGGTCCAACTTAATTCGATGCCATTCTTTTTGAGGTAAAACTGCAACATCCAATTGTAACGACTCGGTAAGGTGTACTGCACTGAGAGAATAGAGTGGATATTAGTGATTGTGAGCGGTAGGTTTTCGTCACTTAATCGTTGATTAAAGTCAGCAACACGTTGCTTCCATAAGGATTCTGATTGCGCATATTGTTGTTGTATCTCATCACTTTGAATGGCATGTAAAAAGGCATTCATTGCGCCCATGACATAAGGGTGAGAGTTAAAAGTACCACGTGCGAAAGAGACGTTAACAGGTTTATCGTCTTTAAAGCGCTTCATTAGTTGGTGGCTACCGGCGACGACGCCAATAGGCAAACCACCGCCTAAGGTTTTTCCATAGGTGACCATGTCAGCTTGAATACCATAAAAACCTTGTGCGCCACGGTAACTTAAACGAAAACCGGTAAATACTTCATCAAAAATTAATACAATATTGCGCTCAGTACAGACTTCTCGGATGCGTAATAGCCAGTCTGTGTAGGCTTGTTTATCAAATTCGGTGTAACGGCTACTGGCGATTAATGAGGCATCTGAGGGCGCGTCAGCATTAGGGTGAAAAGCTTGTAATGGATTAATCAATACACAAGCAATGTCATTACGTGTGCTTAATACCGTGATGGTGTTTTCACTAAAGTCGGCTAAGGTATACACATCGTTGGTTTTACGTGTATTGCCTATGCCAGGTTGTACGCCATCCCACCAACCATGATAGGCGCCACAGAATCGCACTAAATGTGTTTTTCCAGTGTGGTAACGAGCAAGTCGCACCGCTTGCATAACCGCTTCGGTGCCTGACATGTGAAAGGATACTTCTTGCAGCCCTGATACTTGTTTTATCATCTCTACATTTTCGCCGATTAAAGGATGATAGTTGCCTAATACAGGCCCAAGGGTTTGAGTTTTTTGAATACCAATTTTCATGCATTGTTTATAAAAATCATAACCAAATACATTCACGCCATAAGAGCCAGTCAGGTCATAACGCCAATTTCCGTCCAGATCTTTTACTTTTGAACCTCGAGTTTCGTCAGCGATAGAACCTAATTTAAAGGCGCGAGATAACGCATTACGATACGGGTAGGGAAAACGATATTGGCTAGTAAACTGCACATCAGAAATACTCGACTCAAGGGATTCACTAAAATCTAATGTTTTCGGTGATTGTTGCTCAAGTGTTGATTGCAATTTTGTAATCGCATTACGTCGAGTTTCAACAATATTATCTGGTGCACCGTCACTATTGAAAAATGCATCACCCTCATAACTAAAGAAAGGAACATAGCTCGCAATACGTCTTGACCATTTGCTATGGCCTCGCAATGAAGGATGTTTAGCTCTTGATAATTGCAGACGAATAAATAGTTTTCGTAGCAAAAATAGACTGCTTATCGCAGCCAGAAAATAAATATAGTTAGCTTGTTCCGTTAGCACTCAACGTTCACTCCTTTCACAATGATTTCAAACAAAATTAACACGCTAGTTTGAAGGATTTATTTCATTTTAAGGTCGGTTTTGTGACAACGTAGTTTTGATGGTTGATTGGGAGGTTTATCGATAGGGTTTTTGGGGGGGAGTGAGTGAGTGGATATTTTGTGTTGCTATAAACACCCTAATGGCTCAATTTATACCATTTCGCTTAATTATATGATCAATCATTTATTGAAAATGTAATAATCTATTGAACCTCAAGTAAATATAAAATATGGTGGTTTTTATTGTTAACTATTCAGGTTATCAATGAGATGTTCCATAGTCTCATTAAATATTAGGATGGAGATCACTTTGGCTGAATTAAAAGACCTACAAGCAAGAATCGTTAACACTCGTCATGAACGAGGTTTTGTGACAGATCCACTAAAATTGCAAATTCTACTTACGGAAGAAGTTGGCGAAATATCTGCTGAATTAAAACGTTTGTGGTCTCAAAATTATGACGCATTTTCAAGAGAGCGAGTTGCTAATGAGCTCGCAGATACATTCGTTTTATTATCAGCTTTAGCGTCAGAATTTGATATTGACTTAGAAAGCGCCGTTGAAAGCAAATTCTTTAATTCTGACAGTGAAAGAAAATGGGCAAGTGCTAATACCAAATCCAATAAATAACTGGTCAATTTTACTGGTTAAAAGAAGCTATCTCTGCGTTGAAAGTTTTGCAAATGGAACAACCATTTACTGACACTTTCGCCTTGTGCTACCTCCTTTTTCCTACTTCAAATTTGAACACTATATTAGTGGCATTGGTATAAATAAAAATCAATTAATAATATTAAAAATTTGAGCTTTCTTAGTCGCTTTTAGTGTTTAATTTTTAAAGGATTACTTCATATGGAAATAAGTTTAATAGGCATTTTTGCAACAGTCGCCTTAGCCCACTTTTTAGCACTCATTAGTCCAGGTCCCGACTTTGTTATTCTTGTAAAGAGCGCAGTGAAAAATGAAAGTAGAAAAGCGATTGGGGTCGCATTAGGTATCTCCATTGCAAATGCACTCTATATCGCATTGTGCTTAATTGGAGTTGGGTCATTATTAGCAAGCTCAGTGTTTGTCATGATGGGGTTAAAAATTGCCGGAGGGTTATTTTTAATTTATCTAGCAATCCAAGCGTTACGTGCAAAAAAAAGTGATTATGTAAATTTATCAGACCAAGTAAGTACTAGCGAAAATAATGAAACGACATTTTTTAAAGAGTTTCTCGTTGGTTTTATGTCTGGCATTTTAAACCCTAAAAATGTTTTATTTTATTTAAGCTTATTTACGGTGGTACTAACCAAAGATGTAAATCTTACGTTTAAAATTATGCTGGGTATTTGGATGACGTCAGTGGTCTTTATTTGGGACTCTGCGATTGTTTTTCTTTTATCTGGAGATAAGGTGAGAAGAAAATTTTCAAAGATGGCTTATTACATTGATAAAGTAACGGGCGCCATTTTAGGTTTGGCAGGTTTTGCAATTGTGAAGACGGCATTAACTAAATCAAACGTATAAAAATTATACCGCCTCATTAGGCATTTGAAGTGGGGACGACCTTACTTTTTAAATTACATCAGGGACGGCCCTACAACTAATGGAGAGATATTTATGAGCTGGGTCATTTTATTTATTGCGGGTGTCTTTGAGGTTTTTTGGGCTATTGGATTAAAGTATAGCGAAGGTTTTACGAAACTCTGGCCGACTGCTGGAACAATATTGGCACTTATCGCAAGCTTTCTTTTGCTGGGGGTGGCGTTAAAAAACTTACCTGTCGGTACTGCCTATGCGATATGGGTAGGTATTGGTGCGGTTGGTACCGCGATTCTTGGTATATTTCTATTTGGTGAGTCAGCGGAGACTCTTAAATTAGTGAGCTTAGGCTTAATTTGTGCGGGCATTGTTGGTCTTAAACTCGCCCATGGCTAGTCAATAAGATTAAAGGCTTTATATTTAAGTTTTATAATATCTTATAAAAATAATTTTTAACAAGTAGGTTAGAATTTGGATTCTGATCTGCTTTTCTGCAATAGAAATAGAAATAGAAATAGAAATAGAAATAGAAGGCTAAACTCCGTTTACTGTTAAACGAAATAACGAAGTGTTGGTGCGGGATTGGCTGGTTTGTCGACAGGGGATTCGAGGGGAATAAGAGGGTATTTTGCATTGGCGATTTATACGTCAGATTAAAATCGGTGATTAATTTTAATCGCTAACGAGTAAGTTACAATGTCTAGTTTTCCTGTTTTATTAATTTCATAGACAACAACACTTTTTGTAAGTCATTTTTTATTTTTCAAAAAAACGTGTTTGAATTAATTTTATAAGTCGATTTATTTAAATGTGCAGCTAAGCTTATTTTAAATTATTTTAAAATAATTACTTATTGTGATTATTTATTGGCACTTTAAGCTTTATAAAGCTGGAGAAATGTATATGAGTTTTTTTAAATCTGTTTCTATTCAACATCGTTTAATGATCGCTATGTTAGTGGCCGTTATCATTTCGACCAGTGTTGTGGGCATCGTAGGACACTCAAAAGCAAAAGAATTACTCGTTTCTCGTTTACAACAATCAGATTTGCCTAATTTATTACAAGGCATTCGAAACGCGGTTGATGGTGACATTTTAAAAATGAAAGTGTTGACTAAAGCAATTGCAACCAATGCTTTCATCCTTGACTGGATAGAGAACAGCGAAAATACCAGTGAAAAGGAACCCATTTTAATACAAACACTAAGTAAAATCGCATCAGACAATGGCTTAAGTAACGCGTCTTTTGCCGACAAAGAAACGGATAAATACTGGAATCAAAAAGGATTTTTAAGAGTGCTTGAAAAAGATCGCGATAGTTGGTTTTTTGCTTTTAAAAATAGCGGAAAATCTGAGTCTGCAAGTGTTTATTTAGAGAGTAATGGCGATGTAAATTTGTTTGTTAATTACCAAGATCTAAACGACAGGGGTATCGCAGGAGTTTCTAAATCATTTAATGACATTATTTCCTTTTTAAATAGTTTTCAAATAGAAGAAACGGGATTTGTTTACCTTGTTGATAATAAAGGGGCAATTAAAATTCATAAGGATAACAGCAAAAATGGTAAACAAACACTTGCTGATATTTATCCGGATATTAATACACTGTCGCTGCTAAAAGAGCAGGATTTCAAGTTTCAAGAAACTGAAGACTTAATCATTGCCAGTAGTTATATTCCTAATTTGAACTGGTATGTCATTGCTGAAGTGCCTAAAGCTGAGCTTTACGCGGGTTTAAATGAATCACGTAATTATATGTTGATATGTTTTGCTATTATTGTGTTTGTTTTTATTTTTATCAGTTTAATTTTAGCTAAAAGTTTAACTCGTCCAATTAATGAATTAGCTATACTGTTTGAGAAACTAGGGCAAGGCGAAGGGGATTTAAGTTACCGATTAGATGATACTGGTAATAATGAAGTATCGCGATTAGCAAGTGGCTTTAACGGTTTTATAAGTAATATTCATTTGGTTATTCGTGATGTTTCATCTAATTCAAAAGAAGTTCGACAAACATCGCTACAGGTTTCTGATGGTGCGGAACAATCAAGATTACAGGCACAGGAGCAACGAGATCTTGCAACCCAAGTAGCGACTGCAATTGGTGAAATGGGAGCAACTATTTCTGAAATCGCCACTAATGCAACACATGCTGCTGATGCGACTAATATGGCAACTACTCAGGCTGAAGAAGCATTAATTGTCGTACAGCAATCGACACATCGCATAGATGAGATGGCACAAAATATGGAGTCGGTTTCTGGTACCATTGAATCATTAGCAAATCGAAGTAACAACATTAACACCGTACTTGATGTTATACGTAGTATCTCTGAACAAACCAATTTATTAGCATTGAATGCAGCTATTGAAGCCGCGCGTGCAGGCGAACAAGGACGCGGTTTTGCAGTTGTTGCTGATGAAGTCAGAAATCTAGCACAACGTGCAAGTAAGTCTACGGATGAAATCCATCAGATGATTACTCTATTACAGAATGACTCTAAACTTGCCGTGGATGGCGTCAGAGAAAGTAGAGAAAAAGCCATCCTAGGCTTGGAAGGCGCGCAACAAACTAACAGCGCACTAAACGATATTGTTGAGAATATCAAACAGCTATCAGACCTAAATACACAAGTCGCAACAGCCACTGAAGAGCAATCAATGGTGGTAAATGAGATAAATAAACATGTCCATTCGATTAGTGATAGTACAGAAAGTAGTGTCACAATTTCAGAAAATATGGCCAGTTCAAGTGAATCATTAAGTGACATGGCGAAAAATTTAGATAGTTTAGTTGCACGATTTAAAATTTAATTCAATGATTTTATCAGCCTCAAAGCAGTGAGGCTGATATTTTTATGGAAGCCTTATTTAAAGATT
>TARA_R110001583_G_scaffold7727_4_pt1 | contig 10821 bp, 14 predicted proteins | sample TARA_R110001583 | Tara Oceans TARA_R110001583 (sample SAMEA4398432) | marine metagenome | biome: Polar Biome; feature: [MES] marine water layer (ENVO:01000295) within the mesopelagic zone...; material: water (ENVO:00002006), including particulate matter (ENVO:01000060) such as...... | reverse complement strand
ATTCATAACTTTTTCTATATCTTTCATTGGAACTTCATCGTGTTTCACAAACACCTTCAGCATCTGAAACATATTGACATTTTTCATTTTTGCAATTTGTGCCGCATACGGTTTCAATGATTTGATAGACATCATTCGTTTAGCAACTACCTTGCCTGGTATCATTTTGTTTATATCTTCATCCAGTTCAACGGATTCCATTGTGTTTGGTGGAACAAGTTTATGTTGTTTTGCAAATTTCATTGCGCCAGAAATGCTGGGATGACTACCGTGATATGCGAACATCTTGATGCGACCCTTCATTGGGTCACTGATAGTTGCCATTAAGTATCCGTCTTGGTTGCTACCCTTGTTGGGGTTTCTAATTACAACAAATCTCGCACTCTTATGGAGAGTAGATAATACATTATTATGAATCAATGCCTTACCACTTTCGATATGTGCTTTGGTTTTCTTATCCGCAGGGATGTTCGTGTCCCCACCAAATCGTTGAGATTCGTTATAAGGATAACCTTTACCTGAAAGTGGGTCTTCAACTCCAAGTTTTTTCATGTCTTTTTTAGACATTTTTTCTTGGATTTCTTTTCTTAATTTATCGAATGATTTCATATTTTTGATACCTTATTTACTTCGTCTTTAGAGAAAACATATCTATTACCTTGACTATTTATAAGAAATAAAGGCACACCCAATACGGAATCAAATGATTGGATATCCTCTTTTACTATAATTAATGTATTTTCGTATAGGTATGAACCAGAAACCAACACTTCATCATTTTCAAATGATTCTTTAAGTGATTGTTTATTGAATTCTTCTGGGTCTATACCAAAATGGCGTAAAGAAGATATAATACCTTCTTCTATTAATTCTGGGTCTGCATCTAGTTTCTCGAATTCTTCTTTGAGAAACCACATAGCGGCAGCAAGACTACCAAGTCTACTTTTACCTATTTGTATTTTTTCTAGGATTCTTTTGACCTTCCACACAAGAGTATGGATAATCGTATATGCCTTCTTTTCTTCACCAGTTCTTAGTTCTTTTCTTTTTTTAAGAACAGTTCCCTTTTCATCAATAATTCCCAATTTAAAGGCATCCGTTTCTTTCCAAGGAACGACTAGTATCTTTATAAATTTATATGCTATAAAAGCATCTACCATTCCCATTTTATATTTCCCTTAATACTGAAACTATCTTGTTGTCTAGTGGTATCTCTTCTAAATTCACCTCTGGAATACTATCTGGTAAATACTTCAAGTAGACCAAAAATGTTTTTAGTTCAGAATATAATTCATCATCCACCTTAAAAAATAATACTCTACTAGTCACTTTTGGTCCAAAAACATTTTGTAATATTATGAGGTGATTTAATATTAACCTTTCTCTTAATATACCCGTTTTGATATATTTCCTTAAAAGTCTTTTAATGTATTTCACCCTATTCAAATCCTCATTGAATTCATCCATTGAATCGCATTGAGGGTTTTCATAATATTTGGACACATATAATATAAAATTGTTATTGTTTAATCTCGAAAAATCCATAATAAAATAAATTGATATTACTGCTTTGGAATGATTGTAGCGTCTACTTTCCACATACCAACATCATTTTTAGAAAAGGATGTTCTTAATACCAATTTTGTTCCTAATTTTGATTCAATACCATCATCTTCATAAAATCCTTGAGTCATTAGGTCGTGTTCTGGTGTAGTACCAAAAGAACCACCAAACTGACGAAGGTCATAATCTACACTGTAACCATCTTCTGGAAGCATATTAGTATTACAATCAAATTCAATACCTGCACTTGCTCGTAATTTTTCACGGAGTCGTGCAAGACCAGCCATCGGATTTAGAAATTCTGCTTGGTTGAATGCACCAATAAAAGAATTTAATTGACTGATTGCTCTCGAATCTTGAATTTGATATAATCCTACTTCACCACCAACACCAGTATCTGATGCATCTCTTCCCATTGCACCACCTGCTCTATATACTGCTTCGTCCATAGATTGTCTGAGGTCTTTAAATGATTTCATCTTACTCTCCTAATGCAATATCGTTAAATTCTTTAACCATAGCAGGCGTAACACTAACATTACCAGAAGTTTCAAATAGATGCTTTTTAATGACAGCATTTCTATCTTCAATAGTTATGAATGGACATTTTTCTTTCTTTTCTGCCAATTCTGTTTTTGCTTTAGTTGCACCTTCGAGTTGTTCTTTTGTAAGAATAGGGTTGTCAAGTCTATTTTGTCTTTGTTTGTTTAGAAATTCTCCACAAAAGTCTGTGAATTCCTTGTTCTTATCTTCAGTAAATCCGTACATTTTTTTTCTCCGTACTAGTTTTTAGGTAATTAAACACAATTCTATTTATATTTATAAAAAAATATGTCTTCATTTACCTTTATTATTGTTTCTACTTCTATTTAGATGTCTATTCATAACTCTGAGGTTAGAAGTTGAGTTATTTTGTGCATTTCCGTCTTTATGGTCTACATCCTTACCATCACCCTTACTTACTCGTCCCTCTTTTTCTAGTTTTCTTCTTGCTAGGACTCTTTTGCTTCTATTTGCTCTTTGTTCGGGTTTGCTGTGATATTCCTGATATTCTTTCTTATAATCTCTTGCTTTTGCTTCATCCACATCGCCAGGTTTATTACCCAAATCCCTTAAACTGGCAATTCTTTCTCTTTCTGATTTTCTAATTCCTGGCAAAAGTTTTTTAGCAATTGCTTTCAATTTCGCAGGTTTTATCTTTTTTAGTCTTTTTTCTATAGACTGCTTTTCTGCATTACCGAGTCCAGACCAACTTTTTCCTCGTAAAAACTTTGACTTGAAAAAACTCCTCGCATCTTTCTGTGATTTTGTTACAAGTTTTGTTCCAGTTTTCTTGAGTTTCTCTTTTCTTTTTCTGGTTTTTGCTCTTTTCTTTGCAGTTCTCTTTGCCGACCGTGACATTTTAATTCTTGCTTCACGGGACACTTCATCTAATCTAGCAAGATGGTCTAATTCTACTGTTATATCTTCCATAGTATCTGGACCTATTACCAAATCTTCATAACCTTCTGTCCATCTTAGAACTTCTTTGATTATTGCAGTGTTTATTCCTCCAATAGATTCAAATATATGAAAATAACTGACGAGCAATTCTTCACCCTCTTTAATATCTCTCGTTGCTTTTGCATAGAGGTGATTACCCACAACTTCTAATTTCATATTGAAATCTTCTGTAGAGTGGTTTGTGAATCTACAGAAATCTGTTCTTTGGTATGTTTGTTGTTCTCTTAAAAGATTTACAAGAAACAAACCAACGGTCTTACCTTCTTCTATATCTCTGGATGAAAATGTTCCTGTACCATGAGTCAGTGATTCTTTGAACACATACTCGTAATCATTTTCAGCAAGGTCGTGTGTTCCTTTTTTCAACACTCCCTTCTTCTGGAGTTGTGTAGTGGCAATTGCATATGCTTTATCTTTATCCATACCCTTGTCCATTAGTTTCTTGACAAGTGTATCAAGGACTTCTGGTTCTTTGAGCAATTTCTTCTTTGATTCAAACAAAGCATATTCTTTGTGTTCACCAAAAGTAAGTATTCTTTGTTCTTTAAGTCCCATTCCTTTTTTGATTGCTTTGAATAGTCCTTGTATATCTCTCTTGTTGACACTAGAAGGAACGCCTGTGCTAAAAGAAGAAAGGTCGTTATCTTTTACTGCTTGTCGCATCTTTGAACCAGACATACCTACTACACCTTCTGCATCTGGGTCACGATTACCTGCACTTACCACATCGAATTTAAAATTGTATCCATCAGTTCCAACATATTTACCGATACCCTTTTTAAATTCTTGTACTCTGTCACTTCCTACAACCATAGTGACATGAGTATATCCCTGTTCACTGAGTTGTTGAGCAACTTTGAAGGGATTAATCATCTTTTTGTCATTCATTATATTTGCGCCCTTGAACATCTTTTTCATGTACTTGACTTTATCCGAATGACTCAGAGGATTTTGTTTTACATCATGCGAAGGACTTGGATAGATACGATGCTCTGCTCCAAGTTTCTTTGCGACTTGTTGTACTTTTTCTATGAGTAATTGGTGACCAGAAGTAGGTGGTTGAAACCTACCAAATGTAAAAACTACTTTTTTATCTTTTGCTTCGTTCATACAACCACCTATTTCTAGTTCAATTAATTACTGATTCCAAGGGAATTTTGCTTTTACCCAATTCCACATTGGCGCACCGATGAATGCTCCTGCAATAAATACAAGGGCTGTAAACCAAACTGTTCCTAATATGCTATCCATGATTATTCTCCTTTAATCTTTGGTAGTTTTTTTAACTACGGTTTTCTTAACTACGGGTTTAGGTGCAGGTGCAGGTGCTGAAGTCGCTCTCCAATGCCAACCTTTACCAATTACATCTTTTACAAATTCACCACCGTTTCTTGTGACATACATTTCTCTTCTTCTCTTTGCTCTTGAATCATCATTAAATCTAATCCATTGTCTTTTAGACATATCCTATTCTCCTTTTATCCAATTTTTGGAAACTGTGAAATTTTGCTTTGAAAACTCTAACCTATCTACTAACTTTAATACTTTATTATCTTTATCTATTGCTACAAAACCTTCTGGTGCTGTAACATCATAACCATCATCTGTTTTTATAAATGTACCTACAGATTTAACTCTCTGTAGTTGTTTTATTATTTTCATCTTAGCCTTAGTAAGTGCTGAATGTAAAGCGAAAACGGAATCCATTTTTGTAGAGTTCTTGGTAAGGTATCCAAGTTGTTTTGCTTTATCAGATTCTTTTCTCTTCTTTCCAGCCTCAGACTTGAGTTTATCTATAGAGGTCTGCATTTTGTCGTTCATATACTTTTTGAACTCTACCGCAGTCATATCAGAAATTCCATTTCTTATATTCCGATTACCATAGATTTTAAGTTCTGCTACTAATTTTTTATTATTTGCTATCTCGTCTATAAATTTTCCTGCCTTTTTGAAGTTTGTCTTCACACTATTTATCAATTTCGATACTTCCTTAGTATCAGTTTTCTTGAAAGTGGCAGTTCCGTGTGCATCTTTAAATGTTGCATCCTGTGACCATACGGATTTATTGCTTGTAAGTGCAGATACATTAGGATTAAAGGATGCTTTCATACTTTGCATATCCTTTCCTGTATATTTAGTATGCCACACCACACCAATTTTCGATGCTTTTATTTCTTTCGCTGCATCACTGTCTGCTAAAACTGCATAGGTGATTGTATTTGGCATAAAAGTGATATATGATTCACCATCTATAGTTTCTGTGGTGGTATCTCCTGAAGTGAATAATATATCTCCCTGAAGAATACCTTTAATATTTAATTTTTTAAGATGCTTGAGTGCAACCTTTAATTTGTCTGCAAGACCCGGAGAACCTCCGTGATTTTTATCTATATCTGCATCTGTATAATTTATTTTTGGCGTTTTATTGAAGATTCCCTTTGAACCCACGAAAAACTTTTTTGTTTCTGGATGTTCCCCAGCAAAAACTGCTGGTGCGCCATCCCATTTTACAGTTACATTTACGCCACTTTTACTATTTCCGTGTAGCATATCAGAAAGAGATTCAAGAAATCTTATAGAGTCCAATACACCCTTTGAACCTTCATTAAATACAGAGTCTTCAAGATGCTCCATATGAAGGTTTTTAGATTCTTTGATGTATTGTTTGAATGTTTGCATATTTACCTTTATTTTACCATAAATAATCTGTATGTACAGAGTAATCATATAGACTATATATAATGTATAATATACCCAAACCATTAGAATCAATTTAGAATCAATAACGGAGAAATAAAATGGCATTAGAAGGAACAGGAACAACAATGGCAGTCCCAGACTGGCTTACTAGGAAGAATCCCCAAGAAAGATTAGACAATGCAGATAATGTATATGTGCAACCAGTTAATGTTAGTCGTCAACAGATTTTCAATCCAGTTGTGATGGGAAGTACCGCTGCAACTGCCGCATGGTTACAATTACACGCAGGTATTACATTAGAAGCAGGTGTTAGAATTAAATCACACGGTGGTGCAACTCTTAGTTCCTTTATCGCAGTTGCAGGTGCAACAGGTGCTGAAGCAGGAACTGATATGATGGGAATTGAATTAAGACCAGGCGAAGAAGTTTTTATTGAAGTCGATAACCTTAATAAAGTATCTCGTTACGGTGGAAATGCAGCCGCAGGTATTACTCTTTCTTACATAGGAAACTAAAATGAGAAGGAACAATAATAGTGCCCGTGATGGTTCTCGCGGAGGACAATCAACGCCCGCATCTATGAAGGGACGCAAACTAGCAAATAGACTTCCCCACTTATCTCCAAGTGTGGACGGAACTTTTACTAGTAATGTTCGTGGTACACCACTAACGGCGTCCAAAGGGTCATTGTTCACGAAATATACATCAGCAGGAAACCATACATTCACTATTCCAAGAGGTGTAGACACAATCACCGTTACTGCAATCGGTGCAGGTGGTGGTGCCCCTGAAGGTCGTGCATCACATGGTGTTACTTCTAATGGTGGTGGAGGTGGTGCAGAGGTTACAGCAGTATTTACCGAAGTTCCACCACACACACAAATTACATTTACTGTTGGTGCAGGTGGTGCATCAAGTGCATTCAATGTAAATGCGGCTAACGGTGGAGATACTACTTTCCGTTATCTTGGTTTTGGTTATACAGCAGGTGGTGGTTGTGGTGGTGGTAGGTGTCACGGTTCGCAAACAGGTGGTACTGGTGGAGTCGCAACAGGTCCTGCAAGTGCTACATTAGTTCAAGGTGATTCAGGACATAAAGGGACTGGTCAAATACTTGGGTCAGGTGGAGTAGGACAACTAGCACCCAATGGTCAAACATATGGATACGGAGCAAGTGCTGGTAATGGTGCGAATGGTTACTCTGGTGGAATAGGCAGCGTTGGTGCAGTAATCATTTCATAGATGAACTAAAGTTTTCTTATAGTCCTGAATACATTCAAACAACTCTTTGGTATGTTTGATTGGATTACTTTCAAATACACTCACAGTACCGTCTTCACAAGACATTAAAATTGCAATGTTATCAATCTTGATACCAGTGCGTTCTTGCCACATAATGGCATATGCAGTTGCTTGCGTAAAGTAGTTGTCGATATCTTCTTTTCGTTTGTTCCTTGTAGAACCTTTGAAGTCAATCACCGACATCTTACCATTATATTCACCAATACAATCTACTCGTCCTGCAAGTTCAAGCATATCTGACCACAATGCCACTTCTTGACATTTGATGTTGTCGATACTATTAAGTTCGGGTAGTAGTTGCTCGAAAAGAATATACTCATTTGGACCAAGAAGGTCGAGGAAGTTCTCTTCGTTGTTGAGATATTTCTCAATCGCTGAGTGTAGTTTGTTTCCCCGATTTAATACTCGTCTAGATTCTTTCGGGTTTTTCATACGCCACTCTTTAAAGAATGCGTTCTTCTTGTGTCCAGTCACTGTAGTTACACTGTGATACTTTCCACCAGATGGTAGAACATATTGCCTAAACCCTTCACTGGTATCGGTGTTTAGGTCTGGCATTTCTTCGGACATTGGGTTGTGTGTAAAGGTTTTCACATTCATTGCATCTATATTATACTTCATATTCACTCCATTTCAAACATTAATAACGAAAATTACACTATTATTTATACACCTCTTGTGTATGCTAAAATTCTTTTTATCTGTTCATCTATCTTTGCAGTTCTGTCTGGCCAATAGATGTATTCTTTGCTGGGATTCTTTTTCAAATGTATAAGAAGTGGCATTATAAGTTTTTCAATTTCTCTCATACGAACAGTGTATTGTTCATTGAGTTGGCCTTTTCTTTCTTCTACCTCATCAATGACTGCACGAATACTTTCACTCTGGTCGGAAACAGCACTCATAAGTTCTTGATTTTCCATAGCAAGAATCTTGTCGAGTTTCTCTTCTACTCTACTCATATCTACTTCGACTTCACCACTGAATGTTGTATCTTCTTTTTCGTCTAGTTTAGAGATTACTGCATTAATTTTGCTCTCTAGGTCACTAATAGAATTAACTATTTCATCTGATGAAATGGTAGGTACTATATTATCTGATGATGAATCTTCAGATGTAACCTGTTCTAGTTCGTCTGCATCTACCGCAGTAAAACCAAAATCAAATTCTGAATCTAGGTATTCTTCTGGTATTTCTGATTGAAAATCTGCCATTATTGTTTCCTTATTGTTGTGGTGTTTATACTATATATGTATATAAGACACCCCACCAAGAGGAGTTATTATGGCGTCATATGATTTAATAACACACAGAGAAATACAATCAAAAACGAGATTGAGTACGGTTATATACAAAAAGTTATCACCACTCTTTAAACCTAAAGGTAAGGCAATTCCAACGGGTTCTTTTTTATGGGCATCTAATTTTGATAATAAAATTATGACTGGTGGTGTCATAGAAATGAAAATATATAATAATCCTGCTATGGACGGTGAGGACTATTTCGATAGACTTTGCATAGGTGCTTTACAAAAAGCATATCCGAATTTGACAGAAGTTAATACCAACGGTGATTTAGAAATTCAATTTGAAGATACAGTTACAGTTGGTGGAAAAGAAAAACCAATATCAAAAATAAGATTTAAATCTTCTAATAAAAAACCCCCGTCAAAACAAGCATCCAAAGGGGAAGACTCAGCAGCGACAAAAACATACAGTTCAGGACAACTAACTGTGATGCGAGAAAATGTTTCAATGTATTTCATCGGTCTTGCTCTTGAAGAGGGTTTAGTATTTGACCATTGGGTAGGAACAGGTGCTACAAAAAATGTTTGTGACCATCCTAAAATAAGAAAAAATGCACTAGCACTTATGCCAAATATAGAAACAGGTAAAAAAGCATGGGAAGAACAATATTCTGCAATAGAAGGTGCTAGGTTAATGGTTGCAGTAATAAACCAAGGTGGATGGAAAAGAACAGGGTGGTGGTATGACAGAGATGGTTTTGTAAATCAACCTTTTTCACAACCAAGTTTGATATTAAGAAATTACAGAGCAAAAGGTATTGGGTTTATGGATTATATTAGTGCAGTGGTTGGGAAATATGGTTTCTCACAGAAAGATGCATGGAATCCTGCTGATATTTGGTTGACAAGAGGTTCAGAAAGAAAAATTAGAAAAGAAATTGATACCATATTAAAAAATGCTGAAGATGCGTGTCCAGACAACGATTGTATAATGGGTAAACTGAATGATGTTATGAAAGAAATGTTTATCTCTGGTGATATAGTAGGAGTATCTCTAAAGAAAGTTGCGAAACCAAAAAAGGGAGCATTCTGGAAAATATATAATGTTGACCCACCAAAATTCTCTGCTGGTGAAAGAACCGCAAGTGGTGAGTCTGTTGCACTAGAAAGAATGATGGTTGTTCCTCCGACATACGATTATAAAATTGATAAGATGGAATGTAAACTTAGTTTCTCTGGTAATGAGAAGTCTGGTACAATGGCAACTCAAGAATTAAAAATAGTTCTTGCACAAAAAAAGAAAAGTGATGTTTATCCTTCGGGAAAATTGCTATTTGACTTTACTGTAAAAACTACAGCAGGTGTCAGTAAATATGCAAATCTAAAATATGAACCAACTTATATTCCAAGAGCCGCAGCGAAGTTGGGAAAAGCACCAGTAGGTGATGTTAAAAAGATACTCGAACATTATAAAATTTGGTCTTTGACACCAGTAGTAGGAAAACATTGTCAGGACAATAGAAAATATCCTAAAACTATAGAACAGTTTACAGAAAATGCAAAACTATATGCAAAGATGTGGAAATCCTGTGCAAAGGAAGCAGGTGTTTCTGATGGTATACTTACTAATATTAAAAGTCAAAAAGAATTCATAGAAGTATTTGAAAAGCAATACACAGCAAATCCAAAATTTGGACAAACAAAATTAATGCAAATCAATTTCGGTAGTGCAATCTTTACAAAAACTAAATCTGTTCGAGAAAAGATTATGAACCAAATGCTTATGCAAGCAGAGAAACTGGGTGCTAAGTACGGACCATTCGGAAAGATTTATTGATATACATATTAAATAGAAAAAGCATTTGGAGCCACAAGTTTCCAAATGCTAATTCTTTTCTTTGACGATTCTAAGGTAGCGAAGTTCCAAGTCCAGTCCCTAGTGCAATGAATGGAGTAACGACTCCTACACTGCCTATCGTTAAAATATAAAAGACGGTGATACCACACAGGTACTACCGTCTTTTTTTTGTACTAAATCTATTTTATTTCTAACAATACTGTTGATATTTGACACCATAGTATGATATTTCTCCCATTATACTATACTATGTATAAAATATATGACCTCAAATCTATTATTTTATAAAATTAATCTCTTCTTCTTCCTGCTCTACCAACAAATGGAAATAATGCAAACACTGCCAATGTGCCAGGTGCAGGGAATACACCCAAAGAACTGCTAGAACCACCCTTACCAATATCTAGACCCTCTAACATTCCTAACCACTCACCAATAAATTCTAGTGCTTCTTTACCAATCAGTGTACCCGCAACAGTGGCAATAATCGTAAGAGTGATAACCTTTTTATTCAAGTCCCTAAGTTTTCTCTCTTTGAGTTTGTTTTGTTCCTTGCATTTATGCAATTCACTATTCTTCTGTTGTTGAAGTTTTTCTTCAGCCTCTTTCAAGAGTTTATTGTATGGACAATCTGGTACGCATTTAACC
>TARA_R110001583_G_scaffold26757_1_pt1 | contig 10831 bp, 8 predicted proteins | sample TARA_R110001583 | Tara Oceans TARA_R110001583 (sample SAMEA4398432) | marine metagenome | biome: Polar Biome; feature: [MES] marine water layer (ENVO:01000295) within the mesopelagic zone...; material: water (ENVO:00002006), including particulate matter (ENVO:01000060) such as...... | reverse complement strand
CATATTAAGAAATTAATAGATGTGTAGCAATAACAAAAAGGGGATCATTGATCCCCTTTTGATTTATAACAGTTTTTTGATACTACCCAAGTTGTTTACGAACATTTCTAAACATACGCATCCAAGGGCTATCTTCACGCCATTCATCAGGATGCCATGAATTAGCAACCGTTCTGAATACACGCTCAGGATGTGGCATCATAATCGTTACACGACCATCTTGTGATGTTAACCCAGTAATTCCATTAGGCGAACCATTGGGATTAGCAGGATAAGCTTGAGTATTGTTACCATAGTTATCGATAAATCGCAGAGCAATATTACCACTAGCTTCAATCGCAGCGAGATGTTGTGCATCTTTCACTTCAACGCGACCTTCACCGTGAGACACTGCGATTGGCATATGCGAGCCAGCCATATCATTTAAGAACAATGAATTATTCTTTTGTACTTCAACCAAACTGAAACGCGCTTCAAAACGTTCAGAGTTATTACGTACAAAACGAGGCCACAAATCAGTCCCTGGAATCAGCTCATGTAAATTAGATAACATCTGGCATCCATTACAGACACCTAATGCAAATGAATTCTCACGTTCAAAGAATGTTTGGAACTGTTCACGAGCTTGTGCATTAAATAGAATAGATTTAGCCCAACCTTCGCCCGCACCTAATACGTCACCGTAAGAGAAACCACCACAAGCCACCAAACCAGCAAAGTCATCTAACTGTACATCACCCGATAAAATGTCACTCATGTGCACATCAATTGCAGAGAAACCTGCACGATTAAATGCAGCCGCCATCTCTTGTTGAGAGTTAACACCTTGTTCACGGATAATTGCCATGCGTGGTAACACACCCGTTGCAATATATGGCGCTGCCACATCTTCATTAACATCGAAGGTTAATTTAGTTGATAAACCAGGATCTTTATCATCAAGTTTCAGATCAAATTCTTGTTGTGCACATTCAGAGTTATCACGTAATGATTGCATTTTAAGCGTTGTTTCTGCCCAAATACCGCGGAATTCACTGCGAGGAGCGACTAATACATCTTTACTATCACGCGTAAATTCAACTTGGTCTTTATCATTCAATGAACCAATGACCAACGAGTTAGTCGTTAAGCCGTGACCCGCTAAAGTATTTAATACCGCTTCTTTATCTTCACGTTTAACTTGAATCACAGCACCTAACTCTTCCGAGTAAAGGGCTGCAAAATCATCACTGCCTATTTGGTCTAGCTTCACCGTCACACCACAATGCCCTGCAAAGGCCATTTCAGTAATCGTTGAGAATAACCCACCGTCACTTCTATCGTGATAAGCCAATAGTTTTTTATCTGCGACTAATGTTTGCATAGCATTAAAAAAGTTCTTTAATAACTCTGGGTTATCAAGATCAGGTGTCGTGTCACCTAACTGCTTATAAACTTGTGCTAGTGATGAGCCACCTAAACGATTTTTACCACAACCTAAATCAACTAAAATAAGGTCTGACTCACCTTTATCGGTGCGTAATTGCGGTGTCACTGTATTACGAATATCACGAACCGCACCAAATGCAGTAATGATTAACGATAATGGAGAGATAACCTCTTTATCGATACCATCTTCATCTTGCCAGCGAGTTTTCATTGACATTGAATCTTTACCCACTGGGATAGTCAATTCAAGCTCAGGACACAGTTCCTCACCTACCGCTTTTACCGCTTCATATAAACCAGCATCTTCACCGGGGTGACCCGTTGCAGACATCCAGTTCGCCGATAATTTAATACGTTTAAAATCACCAATATCAGAACACGCGATATTAGTAATTGATTCTGCTACTGCAAGACGTGCAGATGCGCCAAAATTAAGTAATGCAACAGGTGTACGTTCACCCAGCGCCATTGACTCACCAAAATAGGTATCATAACTTGCAGCAGTTACCGCACAATCCGCAACAGGTACTTGCCAAGGCCCAACCATTTGGTCTCGTGCTACCAGACCTGTAACAGAACGGTCACCAATGGTGATCAGAAATGTTTTTTCCGCGATAGAAGGCAGGCGCAATAGACGTTCCGCAGCGTCTTTAACACTTGCTCCAGATAAATCTAGCGCTTTACCTTTTGCTAATTTCGTTGTTACTTCACGGTGCATTTTAGGTGCTTTACCTAATAAAACTTCCAACGGCATATCAATAGGTTTGTTATCAAACTCAGAATCATTCAAGGTCAAATGCATTTCTTCGGTTGCAGTACCGATGACTGCGTACAATGCACGCTCACGTTTACAAATCGCTTCAAAAGTAGCTAAATTTTCAGGCTTAACCGCCATAACATAACGCTCTTGAGATTCATTACACCAAATTTCGTGTGGCGCCATGCTTTTTTCATCATTAGGAATAGCGCGTAAATCAAAAATACCACCACGGCCACCATCATTGACTAATTCAGGCATCGCGTTAGATAAACCACCGGCGCCCACATCATGGATGAATTGGATTGGGTTATCATCACCCATCTGCCAGCATCGATCGATAACTTCTTGACAACGACGTTCCATTTCAGGGTTTTCACGTTGCACAGAAGCAAAATCTAAGTCTTCAGTTGATGCACCAGAATCCATTGAAGAAGCGGCGCCACCACCTAAACCAATGTTCATTGCAGGACCGCCAAGTACGATCAGTTTTGCACCAACGGGAATATCTTTTTTCTGAACATGAGAACGGCGGATATTACCTAAACCACCTGCAAGCATGATCGGTTTATGGTAACCACGCACTTCACTACCATTATGGCTTTCTACTTGCTCTTCGTAAGTACGGAAGTAACCTAAAATATTTGGGCGACCAAATTCATTGTTAAAAGCAGCACCACCAAGCGGTGCTTCAAGCATAATATCCAGTGCTGAAACAATACGACTTGGTTTACCAAAATCTGTTTCCCATGGCTGTTCAAAATTAGGAATACGTAAATTAGAAACAGAAAATCCAACTAAACCTGCTTTTGGTTTAGAGCCAATACCCGTTGCGCCTTCATCTCGAATTTCACCGCCCGATCCTGTTGCTGCACCAGGGAAAGGAGAAATGGCTGTTGGGTGATTATGCGTTTCAACTTTCATTAAGATATCAATATCTTCGTGATGATAGCCAAACTCACGCTCATCAACACTTGGGAAGAAGCGACCCGCTTTATAACCTTCCATCACAGCAGCGTTATCACTGTATGCAGATAAAACATGATCTGGGTGTAACTCATGTGTATTTCGAATCATTTTGAATAATGATTTCGCTTGTTTTTGACCATCAATCGTCCAATCAGCATTAAAAATCTTATGGCGACAATGTTCTGAGTTTGCCTGTGCAAACATCATTAATTCAATATCATTAGGATTACGACCTAATGCAATAAAGTTTTTTACCAAGTAATCAATTTCATCATCCGCCAAGGCTAAACCTAAACTTATGTTAGCAGCTTCTAAAGCACTTCGACCTTGACCTATAACATCAACACTACTCATTTCGCCGGGAATGCCCTGCTCAAAAAGTTTGTTTGCATCATTAAGAGAGGTAAATACCACTTCCATCATGCGGTCATGTAATAAATCAGCAAGCTGTTGGCTTTGCGCTTCTGATAACTCAGAAGACGTTTCAATATAATAAGCAATACCACGCTCTAAGCGTTTAACTTTGCTCAAACCACAATTCTTAGCAATATCAGTCGCTTTTGAAGACCAAGGAGAAATAGTGCCCGGGCGCGGTGTCACAAATAATAATGTACCAATTGGATCGTGTTCAGCGATTTTAGGTCCATAGGTTAGTAGTTTTTGTAAAACAACTAACTCTTGTTCACTTAAATTTTCCGTTAAATCAGCAGCATGCATAAACTCTGCATAAATTTGCGTAACAGGTAGATTTAATGCTTCACAGTTTTTTAAAAGCTGGTTAACACGAAATGTAGATAGGGCTGGAGCCCCACGCAAAATTTCCATAGGTTATTTCTCTCGTTGGATAAATAAAATGATCTTGGGTTTAGGTTCGCTATTATAAGCAAAAAGCGTTTTTTATTAAACAGAAACCCTCTATAGTCACACTTTATTTATTTTCGGCTTAATTTTCGACTAGAATGAAACTCAAATAGTCTTAAAATTTGGATTTGGACCTTTAATATGTGCGTTAAATTATTTTTTCGAATAAAAAAAAGAATTCTCATTAGCCTTTCTCTATTTTTAGTGATGGCCTGTAATCCATTTGTCCAGACGAGCAGTTTAGAAAAAGTTCAAAAACGTGGTGATATCATCATGGGTACCGTTAATAGCTCGTTAACTTATAGTTACGATGGCACAGAATACAGTGGACTGGACTACGAATTAGGTAAGCAATTTGCGGACTATTTAAATGTAAAACTAACCATAAAAGAATTTGACTCATTGAATGCGCTATTTTTAGCGCTTGATAATAATAAAGTCGACTTCTTGGGTTCAGGTTTAACGCTAACGCCAAATCGAGCAAAAAAATACCGTAGCTCTCCTCCCTATTATTATGTATCACAGAAAGTGGTTTATCATAAAGGGACCTATAAACCTCGAGAAATTGCCGATCTCAATGCGCCCATCAGTGTTTTAGCGAATAGTAGCCATGCTGAAACGCTACTGGCATTAATAGAAGAAAATCCACATATTGAAATTAATTATCTCAACAATGAAGATCAAGAAACCTTATTACGGAAAGTAGCAGAAAAAGAGATTAAATTTGCGCTTGTTGATAGTTCTACTTTGGCACAAAAACAACGTTATTACCCAGAACTTGCTGAAGCTTTTACCATTTCAGAAAAACAGCCCGTTGCTTGGTTAATTAATAAAAATCAAGACGATAGCATTTATGCAGGCATGATCGAATTTATCGGTAATAAATATAACGACCACACTATCACACAACTTGAAGAAAAATATTTTGGCCATGTAGGACATTTTGACTATGTTGATACTCGCGTTTTCTTAAAACGCATTGAAAGCACATTACCTAAGTATGAAGCTTTATTCAAAAAATACGAAAATGATGAAGTCAATTGGCAATTACTGGCCGCCTTAAGTTATCAAGAATCACATTGGAACCCTAAAGCAAAATCACCTACGGGAGTGCGTGGTATGATGATGCTCACCCTTGGTACTGCAGATTATGTTGGTGTTAAAAACCGTCTCGATCCAGAGCAAAGCATCCAAGGTGGCGCGAAATATTTATCACAATTAGTCAAACGTCTACCAGAAACGATTAATGAGAATGAAAGGTTATGGTTTGCATTAGCCAGTTATAATATTGGATACGGCCATTTGATGGATGCTCGACGCATCACTACCATGAAAAAAGAAAACCCTAATTCATGGTCAGATGTAAAAGAAAACTTACCACTGTTACATCAAAAGAAGTGGTACAAAAAAACCCGTTATGGGTACGCACGAGGACGAGAAGCACAGCATTATGTCAAAAGTATTCGTCAATATTTAGAAACACTGAACTGGTTTGTACTTGAGCAAGAAAAAGCCTTAAAAATTGAACAAGAAAAACAAGCTGAGATTGATCGTTTAGCCGCTATTGAAGAAGCTAAAAAACAGGCTGAAATTGATAGGCTCGCGGCCATTGAAGCGCAGAAGCAAGCTGAGATTGATCGTTTAGCCGCTATTGAAGAAGCTAAAAAACAAGCTGAAATTGATAGACTCGCGGCCATTGAAGAAGCTGAAAAAGCAAAAGCGGCTGAAAAAGCAGAAGCAGCTGAAAAAGCAGCAGCAGCTAAAAAAATAGAAGAGGCTGAAAAAGCAGAAGCGACTAAAAAAGCAGAAGCTACTAAAAAAGCAGAAGCGGCTAAAAAAGTAGAAGCGGCTAAAAAAGTAGAAGCGGCTAAAAAAGCAGAAGCTGCTAAAAAAGCAGAAGCTACTAAAAAAGTCGAGGTAACTGAGCAAACTGAAGAGGTTGAAAAAATTAAGCAGATTAAACCTGCCGAAGTGGCTAAAAAAGTTAAGAGTGCGGCGCAAATCAAAGAGGCTGCAGAACTAGCTGAAGTGGCTCGATTACAAGAAGTCGCTAAGTTAGAAGAAATGGCACGATTAGCATTGATTAAAGAAGAACAACAATTAGCAGAGATGGCAAAGTTAGCGGCAATTAAAGACGCAGAAAAAGAAGCAGAAATAGCAAAACAAGCGGAAATTGATCAATTAGCTAACATAGCCAAATTAGAGGCGCTTGAGGCTACTAAAAGCACTAAACAGTCAGAGATAAACAGTACCAATATCATAAACGAAAACCAAGTCAGTGAAGCACTCAAAACAAAAATAGAATAATAAAAAAGTCTCTCACTTACTTTGGAAGTACCATCTAAATTTAGATGGCGCTTCTTTTTTAAATGTCACAATTAAGTTAATATCAAACGAATTAATAAAGTGATCAAAGTTTGCGCAGGAAAAATTAGCACTAACAAGGCACGAGTTGCAGGAGATAGTTATTCTGACTTCAAGACTCGCAACAAAGGTAGGGTTCATTTTAACAAGCAAGGCTGATCACCTTTTTAGTTCCTTTGGTATAAATAAGGCTATTTCAGTCAATATGCAAAAAGAGACACAAGGTAAATTTGTTAGCGGTAATATCTTTCAGCATATCGCTATCATGTCATCCACTAATGCAATCGGGTTGACTGCATTATTTCTGGTTGATTTGGCGGATCTCTTTTTTATCAGTTTACTAGGCGAAACAGAATTAGCTGCCGCCGTTGGTTATGCTGGTACTGTTGCTTTTTTCACCACTTCAATTGGTATTGGTTTGTCTATTTCCATGGCGGCCCTTGTTTCAAAAGCAATCGGCCAACAAAATAGAGCAAAAGCTCGTCGGCTAGTCATCAACATTCTCGTCACCGGTTTTATGATCAGCTCCGCAGTCTCCGCCTTGGCATGGTTTTATACACCTGAATTAATTAGTTTAATTGGCGCGAAAGGCTTAACGCATGATCTTGCCGTTGAATACTTGCGTATATTATTACCCTCTTTACCTATTTTATCCGTTGCAATGGGGGCTGGGGCTGCACTGCGCGCAGTAGGTGATGCAAAACGAGCGATGTATTCAACCTTAGCGGGTGGTGGGGTCAATGCGATTTTAGATCCTCTGTTTATTTTTACGTTTTCGCTAGGATTACATGGCGCTGCCATTGCCTCTGTACTCGCACGCTGCGCTGTAGCATGGGTCGCTTTGTTTGGTGTGATAAATATTCACCAGTTACTTGGGAAGTTTAAATATCAAGATTGGATTGCAGACCAGAAGGAAATTTTAAAAGTAGCCATTCCAGCGATGACAACCAATATCGCCACTCCCATTGGTAATGCTTATGTGACTATGATGATAGCGTCATTTGGTGACAGTTATGTCGCAGGTTGGGCAATTGTTGGGCGTTTAATTCCTGTCGCTTTTGGTATGATTTTCGCTATGTCTGGTGCTGTTGGCCCCATTGTAGGACAAAATTTTGGTGCTGAAATGTACGATAGAGTGCGTTTAACATTAAAACGCGCGCTTCAATTTGGTAGTTGCTATATCGCGTTAATGGCGCTACTCCTATACCTTTTACAAGATCAAATTATTATACTGTTTGGCGCACAAGGGGAATCCGCTGCACTGATCCGTTTTTATTGTACTTGGTTATGTATTAGTTTTATCTTCAATGGCATTTTATTTATTGCCAATGCGGCCTTTAATAACCTTGGTTACCCAACCACCTCAACTATCATGAACATTGGCAAAGCGACAATTGGCACCATTCCTTTTGTTTATTTCGGAGGTCAGTGGTTTGGAGCAATTGGCGCGATGACAGGCCAAGCAATAGGCTCTATTCTGTTTGGCGTAATAGCTTGGATATGGGCACAACGATTACTGAAACAATTAGGTCAAAAAAATCAATCACCAATAGAAGAAGAGCAATCACTAAACCCTTCGTTACCATTGATACCATTTTGCTCTAGCAGAGCTTACATTTGCGCAGAGAGTGAAGAGTCCATGGTGGAAAATGAAAAGGAAATAAAAACCTAAAACCTATCAATTTAATAGAAACAATCACTTTTACCTATTAAAATGTATTGCATATACTTATGATTCTTAGCCATATCATCTAAAGAGGCCAATTATGAGTATAAAAACAGTTCAGAATATCATCCATAAAAAAACCATCACAGTTCAATGTCAAACGCCATTAGCGGACATTATTGATATGTTAGTTAAAAGCCAACAGTCTCAATTACCAGTGGTAAATAATAATGATAAACTGATAGGCATGGTCTCAATCATTGACTGCCAAAAAGCCTTATTACACAGTGCTTATCATTGTGATCAACCTGTTATTGTTAACGATATCATGGCTAAAAACTACGCCAGTTTATCATTAGATCAACAGTTATCAGAGGTCGCAATTACAACTCAATTGTATAATGAAAATATTTTTCCTGTTCAACACGAAGGTAAATTTGTTGGGATTATAAAACGAGTCGATTTGTTGATAGAGCTCAATAATGAGCTTTCTCTTTGTTCGAAAAGACATTAGAGCTAAAAGTTAATCTTTTTTCTCAATAGTTATCTGAATATTCTTACTATTGCCAGCAAACCATTTTTGCACATACAAACTTCCAATAATTGGTGGCTGGCCTTCATTAGGTACTTCTTTATAACGAATACTATTTTTAGTTTCTTTTTCTATTTCAAAATTTACAATTTTATTATTCATTTTCTTTCTCAAGTTGGGTTTTCAAAAAAGACTTTTTTAGTGCTTTTTTTTCTTTTCGACGGCGCTTAAAAAAATCACTGACTTTAGTTGCACACTGCTCAGCAAGGACGCCTGAAGACACTTCTATTTGATGGTTTAACTTATCATTACGCACTAAATCAAACACGCTACCAGCGGCACCTGTTTTATAATCTCCTGCGCCATACACCAATCGCTTAATACGAGCATGAACTAACGCGCCTGCACACATAGGACAAGGCTCTAATGTCACATAAAGTGTGCAGTCAATAAGACGGTAATTTTCCAGCACTTTGCCTGCATTACGAATGGCCATAATTTCAGCATGCGCACAGGCATCATGATTCAAAATAGACAAATTCCAGCCTTCAGCAATAATTTGATCATCTTTGATCAGTACTGCTCCGACTGGAATTTCATCGACTTGTTCTGCTTTGTCAGCCAAAGACAATGCATAAGCCATCCATTTTTTATCTATTTCACATTGATTAGTCTCAGCCGGATTAATATCATGCGGATGAAACAAAGCGCCCTCTAAAACAGTCTCAGACACTATAAAACCAGAGAATAATAGAGTTCGTTTAATTCAACGCCGTAAACCAAATATATCCAACCAGCAATGGCAAGATAAGGTCCAAATGGCATCGGTCTACTTTGTTTGTCTTTTGAAGCAGCTAACACAACAATACCTATGATTGCTCCTGCAAAGGAAGACAGTAAAATAATCAATGGCAATGCTTGCCAACCAAACCAAGCTCCAAGCGCAGCAAACAATTTAAAGTCGCCATACCCCATGCCTTCTTTACCAGTCAGTAACTTAAATGCCCAATAAATTGACCATAAACTCAAATAACCAACCGTAGCACCAATAACTGCATCCGTTAAACCACTAAAGGTCGCTGATATATTGACCAACAACCCCAACCAAAGTAGCGGTAACGTCAATTGGTCTGGCAATAACATGGTATCAAAATCAATAAAGGTTAAACTGATTAGCGTCCATGTAAAGATTAATGCAAAAAGTAAGGGCCAACCAAAGGGCACCACAAAAGCAACCATTAGCGAGGCCACACCCGTTAATAATTCAATGCTCGGATAGCGTTTGCTTATTTTGCAACCACAGTGTTTGCAACAACCCTTTTGAAATAACCAGCTAAATAATGGAATATTTTCGCTTGAGCCGATCAAGTGATTACACTCTGGACATCGAGAGCGTGGTACAACAAGATTAAAGACCTCATCATCCACTTTGATATCCGCTTCAGGAAAGCTTTCAGCACATTCAGCTTTCCATTCACGCTCCATCATTACTGGTAAACGATAGATAACCACATTTAAGAATGATCCTACCAAAACGCCAAGAATAGTTACAAAAGCATAAAGTAACTCAGGAATTTGCTCCATCAACATTATAAAATCATTCATTGAGTGGATTTACCTTAGACTTCAGCTGGTGGGCAAATTTCATCATCTGTAAAAAAGAAGGCGATTTCACGAGCTGCCGATTCTGGGCTATCAGAACCATGCACTGCATTAAGGCGTGTTGATTCAGCAAAGTCTGCACGAATAGTACCAGGAGCTGCTTGTGTTGGGTCTGTTTTTCCGATCACTTCACGGTAATGTGTAATCGCATTTTCACCCTGTAATACTTGCACTGTAATCGGACCAGAAGTCATAAATTCTACTAATGGTTCATAAAATTCTCTGCCTTTATGTTCTGCGTAAAAAGCTTCTGCTTGCTCGCGTGTCATATGCAACATTTTAAGTGCTACAGGTGTTAAACCTGCTTGCTCAAAGCGCCCTAAAATAGCACCAATATTTTGCTTACGTACAGCGTCAGGTTTGATCATCGATAGTGTTCTTTGTAATGGCATAATAACTACTTTAAATAAATGAATTGGATGTTCAATATAGCGAGTAATGCCTCTCTCATCAACCGCAATATAGATTTATGCGCCAGTAGCTCACAGCTTGGTTATAGATAATGAATATCAAACAGGCTTGAATACTTAAAGGATTATATTTATTGAAAGACAAGGTTGGTTTTTTTCATTAACGAAAATAATTTAATGAC
>TARA_R110001583_G_scaffold189195_1_pt1 | contig 10841 bp, 10 predicted proteins | sample TARA_R110001583 | Tara Oceans TARA_R110001583 (sample SAMEA4398432) | marine metagenome | biome: Polar Biome; feature: [MES] marine water layer (ENVO:01000295) within the mesopelagic zone...; material: water (ENVO:00002006), including particulate matter (ENVO:01000060) such... | reverse complement strand
AACAATCAGAAAATCGATACTAGGTGTGCTTCGCTAGACGCTTACCTTTGACTGGTCAATAATATCCATATCAAAGCGGTTTTTAGTTAGGTAAGCCCCTAGATGATCGAATTCATTGAAAAGAATCCCTTGTTTAATGCCTGCAATTGCCTGCCGTACTTCCATATAATGTGCAAATACTCCTGGGGTAGGCAACATACGCCTTAGAACAAAAAGATCATCAATTGAAATTGATACAAAACTATACTGTCCAAGCAATGGCTTTACTTGAGGTAAGTTTTTAGAAAAGGCTGAAAAGGGAGAGAATGACTCGACTGTCAATCCAATGGGGATCATTACACGATAGTCTGATTGACGGATTTTACCGACTTCTTCATATTTTCCATTTATTAGGTTGAATAGCGGGACTTCATCCGCTGATTTTAAATATTCAAAGAAACGCTCACATTGCTTGTAAGCTTTTAGTATCAGGTCTTTTATAGACTGCGAATGACGCTTAAAATCAAGTTCAGGTGAAGCTATGGTTGCAGCTGCGCCCGCTTTAGCTTCAACGAGATAAAGCACATCATCAATTAAAACTAGAGTATCATTTTCAGCCCATTGTTTAGTCTTGGGATCTTTATAATACACTTCTTGATAAACTACAGCTCCAGCCAGTTGCTCAACAAGTATTTCGGGAAACGCTGCTTCACTCATTACTTTTTGCCTTTCTTTAAAAGGTTCTTTGTAATCAGGTTTCTTTTGCAACAAATTGAAAAGAAGCGAACGGTAGCCTGCGTCTCGGATAAAACAGGGATCTACAGCATAATAGTCTTCACCAAGTTTGATTAAAGGTTTTTTGCGGGCTGGTAATGTTCTGTAAGGTGTACCTGAGAAATCACCTTCACTGAAAAAATCAAACTCCTCACCACGCTGGTACGCCAAATCAGCTAAAAGTTCAGATGGTAATTTTGTGTGCCTACTAACATTGGTTATACCACCTCGTAGCATATCATCCATTGCTAAGCCTGCGCTTTTCGTTTGCTGAGCGTTTGCTTCAACCCACTCTTCAATAACATCTTCGAGTGGTTTGTTTTGCTTTACTGCGAAATCTTGAGCCGCTTTAAACTGCTTCATCATTTCTTCAATAGCATTAGCTTGTCCAGTACGAGTTGCATTAGCTAACTGTTGAAAGCCTTCCGCAATTTCAATAGCCCCGATTCCATAAATCGCTTTTAAAACGTCATCATGCGGTAAAAGCACATATTGATAAAACTCACCTTCTAAAACTTGATAGCGATTCCCCCTGAGAATAACCCAAGATGATTTTGCATGAAATTCTATATCCGCCGTATCAGAACCGAAGTCTTTATTATTGGTATTTGCAGAAGAAGCCATAGCGAAAATCATGGCTTTCTTTCGTAAATCTTGACTAAGAGCAAATAATTCACCACATTTATTTTCATCAAATACCACTTCGTCTGGGGCTAAATCTGATGCAAGAACCGCATGCACGTACTCTAATAAGAATTGAGTTTCATTGTTTCCTTCATTTGGAATGTCGGACTCTAGTTGTGACGTAGTATTACTCGTCATTATAGGCTGAGCATAGATGTACCCTAGAAGTTCTTTTGGCGGCATCCCATTGATTAAAAAACGTATTTTTTGGGCAACCTGTTCCATCTCTTTTAGCAGGTTAGCTATTGCTTTTTCTTGTTCAATCAATTTCAATCCTTTACAGATAAAGTGGAAATTCAATTCGGTATACATTTGATACCAACACCTAAAAAATAGGCATAAAATAAGCTACGAAGGAGTAAAGTCCTTGTTTATTTATTATGTAATTGGTTCGCTAATAGCATCGTCACTAATAAACACATGATTTATTTCTCTTAGTAACTCTACCACTTGCTCTAAAATACGATCGAACGCCTGTATCAAGGCACTATCATCAATACCTAGCCTTTCTATAGTTTTCTCATATTTGGAACCTCGCCTATGAGCAACACCAGTCGAGCGAACTCCTTGCAGGCCACCAAAAAAAGATGCGGTATCGAATTTCACTCCATTGCTTTTAAGATAAGCTGATAGTCGCTTTATAGATCCGCCTTCTTCGATTGATACATGCTCTTTAAGGCCCTTAACATTAATAGAATCAATAGTAATTTTTACCAAGGAAAGTACTTGAGAATCAAATTCTGATTGCTCATTCTTTGTTAAAGAATGCAAGGTTTTAAAACAATATTTATCAGCTTCGACTAGTGGTAAAAACAGTGGCCAGCCCTTTAGTTCTAGCCACTGGCTTTGAAAGCGTTCAAATTCAGACTTAAATACTAAATCAGGACTTTCTGCATCTGCAAAATTTCCCATCATACTACGCTTAAAGTAAGTATCACTTATCTGCCTTCCTTCTGGTGGTAAATTAAAGCTTTTCCAATACACTGCCTCCGCATGAGGTATATCTCGGCCTAAGTCACCTAAAAACACACATACATGATTAGGAGAATTATTATCAAAACGTAACCTCCAGTAGCCATGCTTATAGATTACGCTATCTTGAACCTCGTACTCCGTTGAAGAACCGAAATACTTTTGAAGTACACCCTTATCAAAATAAACAGGAGTTAGATAATGTGGAGCACCTTGGTTTTTTCCAAAATAGTTAGCAAGTATTGAGGGTTCGCTTGAGCAAACCTTATTATCATGAGCATCGCCTTCTATTATAAATGACTCATAATCTCTCTCAGTTTTGAATGGGTTATAGTTTTCTTCAGTTCTAGGCAAGCATCGGTAAAGCTTCTTTCCAAGAACTCTAGTAAATGTGTCAAAGCCTTTTACATATGAGCTATCCCAGAATCTAGTGAATGAAATAGCTGGTTCATTTAAGTGCTCATCGGCTAATCTTTCATTACCTTCCTTGTGCCTTGAGTTTTCGAAAAATAAAAGCAGGTTCAACTGTCTAGCCGACATAAACGCCCTCAAAAATGACTTTCTTATTACAGTTTCCTTTTCCGAGTATTTGATGACGTCAATTTCAGTTCCATTTTCATCATCTACAACATATTTACAGTTAGTTGAGTCATGATATAATTCAAGGAAGAGAACTAGCTCTTGTAATATTTCACGATAAGACTCTCGTCTTCCGTGGAAATCCCTACGAATAACTAAAGGGATATATTTTGTACTGTTTGGTTCATACCAAATATTACTTGAACCACTTGATACAATGGAGGGGCCTCCGTCACCTGGCAATAAATCCCATCCGTAACCTTTCATTGCTTGTGCTGTTTCATCTGGTGAAACCAAGCATGAATATAAAGACCCATCTTCAGACTTATCACCTTTATTAATATTTTTATGGAGAGGAATCCAGATTCCTTCACCCAATTCGTCTCTAACAAATTGTAAAAAGTCATCCATGTCTATACTTTTGCTCATCATTCATCCTTTGCGCTCGATTTTCTCATAAAAGCTGATTTGTTTATGAAATGTCATTCTTCAGGGGGGAAAGACGACAGCAGTTAAATATAAAAAATAGTATTTATGTTACTTTAGCTCCACTTAGAAAAAAGCGGTCATAACAAAAACGTGAAATTTATATCACGACAAAGTCGGCAATTTGCAATAATTACGTGACGATGAAAATACGGCAGTATCACGATACTATGAATAAACACACATCAATAAAGTAGTAAAATAACATGTATTATGTCTTTACAATTTTAAGTGTTGTTGCTGAGAAGTTAGGTATTCAGGTCATTAAAGCAAAAAGTACTAACTCCCTTCGTACCCCTTTCCGATCTAGAAAGCCAACTAGCTTTCGCCCCCAAAGCGTATGACAAAACATAAATCAGTGACCAAGTTCATTTGCCACTGCGTAGTTTGCTTTCGTGAAAAATAACCATCTTAATTTGTAGTTGTTTATTTAATTTATGCATCATTGTAACAATTTACGTATTGAGGCAATTTTATTATCTAGGTTTTTCCCAAAAAATTATTTACAAAAGGTTCATACCTAAAACAACAAGGCTATCTTCGGATAGCCTTGTTGTTTTAACTGTTAGCTGTACTAGCTAAAACGACTTGCTCGTACTCAGTGCGAAGTTCTGTATAAGGCTCGCAGTGTAATAATTTATCACTGCCTAGTTCAATGATATGAGCATCTTGTCTATAGGTAGATAGCACCTCGTTATCCATTGCACATAAAATAACTTGGTAACCATTAGGTATATTAACTTTTATTACGTCGAGAACAGCTTTATACCTATGCTCAGCTTGCTCTTGTTGATTTGGTGTATCAATAACAAAAGGGGCGATCTGGCAATGATTAGCATGATCAATCTGGCGAAGAACGGCCAACTGATAGGCAAGGGTTCCTCTTGTACCTTCTGCTGCACCGCCACCTAGGATCTTTTTATAATCCATCGGCGCTTTGACACCATTAAGGTTCACACCAGTGGCATTCAACGCATTGATGTTTTCTACTAAGTTCCCAATAAATAGCTCGTTAAGCTCGTCCTTATCCTTTTTCTTAATAAGCTTTCTTTGCTCTTTCTTTATATCTTTTTGCTCATCATTTGCCTGTTGTGATTGAAGCTGGTAGTTTTCTTTATTCTGAATGACGTTATTGTTTACCTTCTGTTGAGCAACAGCATAAAGAGCTTGCTCAAAGGCCTCTTTTTCATAGGACCACTCTTCAAGGATATCCTCTTTCAAGTACTTTTCATTGATTCGCTCAGTTTCAAGGGTTACAAAGTTCAACTTATCTGTTAGCTCTAAACGTTGCTGGTATTTATCTTGAAGTACCACATTAATACTATTTGCTTGTTGTTCTAAGCCTTCTTTATCAGCTAAAAGCCCTGCACGACTAAGTAGTGAGTTATCGTGCACAATACCGCACAAAGGGCATTCAAGAGAATCTGACGGTACGTTCTCTACTGCAAAAGTATAATCTTCATCAAGTTCTTTAGCTAATCTACTAGCGATTAAGTGTTGTTGTTCTAAATCATGAATTTCATTCACGAGCTTTGATTGTTGATCAAACAGCGCAGACTGACGAACCGAAAATAACCTTAGCTCCTCTTCAATTTCTCGCTGAATAGATTTTAATTCTGCTTTATTAACTGCAATCCTTTGTCTTGGTGCGACTTCTTCAAGCACACTAAGTGCTTCATCAATACGACTCACTTGCTGATTGGCTTCTTGTTCAATGTTTTTTTGTGCAAAGACATCTTCTTCAAGTTTAAAGTGTTCACTCGGTAAGTACCCACAGAAGTATTTTATTAGATTTGCTCTAAAGCTGCTATATTGTTGTAGCTTTTCAAACCCACTCCATGGTTCATCCCAACTTTTCTTTTGATCAATGTAGAATGGTAGAAAGTAAAAAGCTGGAGGAGGGCAATCTAGACCATCTTGCTTATTTGCTAGCAAAAGGTCAAAACCGACTTCCTTGGCAAAATCTTTAGAAAATTGGCCTGTAACCTTAGGGTATTTTGTTAGTGAAGCCCCCTTTCGGCCAAAATAGATACCGTCTGCGTAGCGACTTACAATGTATTCCTGTTGGTTTATTTTGAAATACAAGATTGCTTTAACGTCATTGGACTTCCACTCTATATCAAAGTGAGGATCGCAACCAATAGCCCAGAAAAGGTTTTTTACTAGTGTTGATTTACCAATACTATTGTCGTTTCCGGTAATGAGATTGAGCCTCTTCGGAAACTTGAACTGATTCGCCAGTTTTTTCGAATCGGACAGTAGAACTAGACGTTGGAATTGCAAGCCTTTCATTTTTATGCTTCCTAAGATTTCTAATCAATAATTTATAATTATTTTGCATTATTAAGCCTTTAATAAACAGTAGATGACTTCTAATAATAGTTCATCTTGACCATTAACTTTTATAAGTAAGCCATCTTTAACAGCTTGCTTAAGTAGAGCTTCAAGATAAGTAATGTCATCGGCATAGCTACCTTCATCAATTTTGCTATGAGCTCGACTAAATAAACCTGTTACTTCTATATCCAAAGCACTCATAAATCCAGCTCTTCGCAACGCTAGTAAAGACAATCGACTCTTCAAGGCGCGCTTTTGTTTTGCCTTCCAACCTAAATCTCTTGCTAAGTCATCGAAGTCATTTTTTAAGTCATCAACGCATGGGTGACTTGTATATTGAGTTATCACATTATGTACATCAGTGGAAGTAAGAGATTTCTTATCGATAAGTCTGGCCCAATCTTTATAGTCATACTCTACTCGACCAATTCGCCCCATCTCATCAATAACTGAACGGTAAATGTTTACTGGGTTGCATAATGCTCCAGGGAACAACGCATTGACGAGGTGCGCAAAGTGAGACAAAACATAATCTTCCTGATTATTTAACTGTATAACAGGGATAATAAACTGTAAGTGCTCCGGCAGAACTTTGATCCCTAACTCATTATCGATATTTTTCGACAAACTAGATAAATCACTTTCGGAAATGTCTCCAACTTTGATTACGTCCAACTTCAAACTGTCATCAAGTTGGAGGCTAAACCCGCTTGATGAGACTAAGCCAATAGTTGTAATTCGGTCTTCATATTCAGTATTGATACACGAGCTAAGTAATTTCCCTAGGACTGAGTTCTTAAGAGTGCCTATAGCTCCTTTTGGTCTCTTTGTCAGGGAAGCTGTTGTATATGTAGCCTTCTGATTTTTGACTTGATAAAACTCAAATTGAGCGTTTTCTACATCTAAGCTAGAAGCAATAACAACATCTTCATGATACTCAATTAGCAATGCATACTCTTTTTGTCTCTTGTGCTTCTCAATGATCTCGCACAATGCCCAATGAAATTGGAAATTATACTTACCAAAGGTGCTAGCTCCTGCGAATTCACGCTGAGCCTCTGCGAGTGGATTATCTGCCATATTACCTATACCAACTAAAAGTGATTTATACTTTTAGGGTATGTTAACACATGGCATATGAAGCAATTGCATTATCTCATTGATCTGGCTCGTAAAGTATGAATTAACATCCTTCAACGCTGAAGGAATTCTTGAATCAGATATTGATGATTGCCAAATTGAACTTTGACTCTCTTTGTTTTATCCGAAATTATTAGTTAAAGGGAGTAAACTTGCTATTGGGAGAAACCAAGCGTTAATGATATTCCATCAACAGATAAATAGTACACAGGATCTGAGGTGCTTTGTGTCCCGAATCGACTTAAAAATTAAATAGCCTATCGCACCTATTTAGAGGTTATAGATATTTGATATCGACTGCTGTCTCCGGTTGACCTTTTCTACTTTAAACCAGCCGAATTAATTCCATATTATCTTCAAATTCCACCGCTAAATCAGCTAGCTTATCTAGTTCGTCGCCGTCAGGAGTATTAGGCTTAGCCTCCCAAAGCTCAGTTATGCGAATTAAAGCAGCCTGATGCTCATCTTCTGTTTCGATTCTTTTCATATATTTCTCACTTTAATCGCTTCACCACTCAGCTTAATAATACTGCTACACTAAGGAAATATTAAATATTAAGAAACCAAGTGGTTAAAATTCAAGTTAGCGTTCATTACACCGATTTTCAACTATCTCATTTTTATTTTTCTGAATGCTCGCAATTTTTTTAGATCTTGTGCATTCCCATTCAGATACTGGGTACATTTTATCCCAAGCATTCATTAATTGTTTCTGAGACTTGCTCATACTATATCTCGAATATGTGTCATCCATATAGAGATACGTTCTAGCAATGCGTCCCCGAGCCTCTAAAGGGGGCTCAGCCTTCTTATTGTCAATCTTCATCGCACAACTACCAAAACCACTTTCAACCTGCGGTAGCATCTGAAAATTGTAATTACTTCTCATCGCATTAACTGCACCAATAGCAGGGAATAAGTTGTGCATATCAGCTTGCATATACTTGTATTCGTCATTTGTTTTATTCGCGCACTTCCTACCTTTATATGGCTTTCCTTTACTCGTCACACACTCCTTATCTCCTTCTCGCCACTCAATAAATGTTCGACCAAAGTTTTCAGCAGGTACTACATGTTCCCATTCAACACGCTTTGAACGTTTAACATGTTTGTCTGTATGGAATCCTTGAGGAGGAATAATGTTTTTCTTAGTATCAAATAAGGCACCACAATAAAGTGTAATTCTGTTGTTCTGATACACCTCTTTTTCCAATAGCTTTTTTGCTTTACTAAAGGATTGATTCGTTTCATTTGTAGCGAATGTACTCAGAGAAAAAAGAGATAATGATATTAATATACTGATGATTTTCATTTAAATGCCTTTCATTAATTGTCCTATCTAATAACTAAACTTATCACGACCAATAAATTATAGGGGAATATTATGAAAGCTTGGAACAAGGGAAAACCAGTAGACCAGAAGAAAGCCTTTAGATTAGAAGATATCTGGAGAATCAGAATTCGCTTTGAACTAGAAAAAATCTAGAGCAGCTAGTCATATTCAATTTAGCAATTGATAGCAAATTACGATCGAGTGACTTAATTCAGCTCAAAGTACGTGATATATCTTCTGGCTCATTAATTCAATCTCGTGCCATCATTGAACAAAAGAAAACACATCGTGAAGTTCAATTTGAAATTACATCTAAAACACAGCAATGTTTAAACCTCTGGACACATAACCAAAGATTAACTCCCTCTGATTATTTATTCCCTAGTCCGCGTAGATATGGTGACCATATCAGTTATCGATATTATTCTGGAATAGTTAAGCAGTGGATAAGCAAGGTAGGACTAGACGTAACTCAATACAACACTCATTCGCTTAGAAGAACTAAAGCAACTGAGACGTAACTGTAATATTGAGAGGGGAAAATTATTAATTGCATTGTTTTGCCACTTTTGTGTTTCCTCTACTAAAATAATGACCAACATGAATCAGCTATAATTAAATTAACAGGAAATATGAGGAATGTGCTTCCAGTTGGTTGTGTACTGTGGAGTAAGTAGCTCTCGACGCATTGACCATTGATCGTCTATTCCTTGTGCCATGAAAAATGCACTGTCACGACCATAACGTTGATTAATCTTATCTAGCACATTCATCAACGGTACATTTTCAAATGGTGGGTTAAATAAATCCCACTGCTGATGCGCTTCACTGCTTAAATTTAGTAGGCCTATTCCAACTTTGTAATAAGCAACGCCAGGCTTGAAAAGCTGATGAATATTTTCACTAATTGCTTTAAGGAGATGAGATGTATCATTTGTAGCTGGATTAAACTGCTTTAAAAGTTTGTAACTACACGGGTTATCGTCAAATGGACTATTGGCAGCAAAGGCCATTAACGTACTACACAGTGAATTTTGCTCTCTGGCTTTAAGCGCCGCAATACCTACATGTTTTGCCAATGCTTGGTTTAAACCCTCCACATTAGTTATTCGCTTTCCTAAGCTTCTTGTTGAAAATATCTGTAATTTATCGGCTCTAACACCATCCCAAATTTTACAAGACTCTCCATTTAACTCCTTAATCGTTCGTTCTAATTCCACATTAAAACCAGCAGGTAAAAAATGCATGTTTAATTGACTAAGTTGCCATGCTGTTAATACTCCGAACTGCTTAAGCTTTTCATTGGTTTTTCTTCCTATTCCCCATATATCTACTGGTGATAATTGCTCAAACACCTCCCTTTTAAAGCGATTATCATCAAGTACACACACGCCATTAAAACCTGGCCACTTCTTGGCAACGTGGTTGGCCACTTTTGCCAAGGTGAGCGTTTTCCCTAGACCGACACAAACAGGCAAGCGGGTTTCTTTCCAAACTGCTTGGCGTATTTTTTGAGCATGAAAGGCTAAATCAGGTATTGCTTCATTACAATTTTTAAAGCTTAAGAAAGATTCATCGATTGAGTAGATATGTTGCGAAGGACCAAACCGTGCTATCACTTGCATCATCTTGTGAGATAAATCTGCGTATAGTTCGTAATTGGAGGAACAAACAATAATTCCAGCTTGTTCACAGAATTTTCGTACTTTAAAAAATGGTTGAAACTTTTTAATCCCTAATGCGATAGCTTGTTTGTTTGCGGCCACAATACAACCATCATTATTAGATAGCACAATCATTGGTCTGCCACGCCACTCAGGCCTAAATACTTGTTCAGCGCTACAATAGAATGAATTCGCATCAATTAACGCAAACACTATATGTGTGCTTCTAAAATCTGACTGGAACGGTGGCAACGGATAGATCGAATTACAACACCTTCAATCGTAAACTGATCATCTTCGTTAATGCGAATAGATTTATACTTGGGATTCGCTGACACGAGTAAGCGTTGAGGAGTATTCAGTATTTTACAAATAAACTCACCATTTAAGTTGGCGACAATCACATCTGAATCTTTAACCGCCACATGACGGTCAACAATCAAAATATCACCATTAAAAATACCAACACCTTGCATAGAATGCCCATCGGCCTTGCCGATGAAAGTTGCACTTGGGTGCTCAACCAGTAAAGAATCAAGACTTAAAGGTAGTTGTAGATAGTCACTTGCAGGACTTTCAAAGCCCGTAATTCCTGCACTTGCTGTAATTGGAATGAATTTCATTATAAGATCACTGTATAAAAACACAGTTAAATTATAAACCAGTTAATGATAAGCACAAGTGAATAGTTGTTACTGTGCTTGGAATGAGTAAATTTAACTATACTCCCTGAGTCTCAAGGCGATACTGAATCTTATAAAGCTAAGTTGCAATCGGTACCAAAGCGCCTCAGAGATGAACATTAATTTGAAAAGGCAAAAGGCAAGATCTGATAATCATATAGTAAGTTCCTACGAATCACGTTCAAGCCTAGAGTGTATGTTATACACATA
>TARA_R110001583_G_scaffold7985_11_pt1 | contig 10844 bp, 11 predicted proteins | sample TARA_R110001583 | Tara Oceans TARA_R110001583 (sample SAMEA4398432) | marine metagenome | biome: Polar Biome; feature: [MES] marine water layer (ENVO:01000295) within the mesopelagic zone...; material: water (ENVO:00002006), including particulate matter (ENVO:01000060) such as...... | reverse complement strand
TTGGGTACAATAGATTTTCTTCTAAATTTTGGTTTAAATAAGCTAGGCTTTTTTAAATCTAAGACTGACCTTTTCTTTGACATTAATTACTCACTCTAAAAGTAGAAGCTACATCTACAAATAGATCGTCTATACCTCTATCTTTCACTAGGAAATCAAAGGCGTATGTTCTACCGGCATACAAATCAGAAATATACAAATCAAAAAACATGCCTTTTGAATCAGTAGATAGGCATGTTCCGTTTGATTCAGTTTCAAACGGAATAATTACTCTATTGTTTTCTGCGTCTTTTACCCTGTAGAACATATTATTAAAAATTTCACTTACGGAGGCAAGGGGAGTTTTTGTTGCAACTATTTGTTTACCTACATCTTCAACAAAGACTCTAAATCTTACCTTTTGTGATCTGCTATATTCTGTTCTAAGGTTAGTAATATTTACAAAAAGTCTGTTTGTTGATCTCGAGTAGGATGTTCTATCTGGTAATTTAATAACCAGGGAGCTTGTAAGAAATCCAACGCTGCCGTCTCTTGATTGCCAGTACTGGTCAAATGTTGCTGAAGCAGCATTCTTTATTTCTTCATTTAGAAGTGTATTAAAAGAAGAGATAGCAAATGTAGCAGAATAAACTCCTGTCATATAGCTATTTCCTATATTGTGCTGAGATCCCGTAACAATCTTTGAAAATGATCCGGTCCCGGAGCCCGATGTAAGCCTGAGCATAATGCAGTCTGAACCCGTTATCGGAGCTGCTTGAGTTCCTGAGACAATATTTATCAAAGCTCCCCTGGCAGAGTTATTTAAAAACAAAGAGCCGGTTAGATCAAATATAAACTCACTACCGTGGTCTTTTATAGTATCGTCCCAATATGCCACCAGGGCAGGTCTAAGGTATGTGTTTGTAGAGTGTCGAGATCCAAATCTTTTGACAAATCTTGTTACCTGATCTTCTTCCTGAGATCCTGAGAAAGAAACCCTAAAGCCGTGATCTGAGATTTGATTTGACAATATTCCGGAAACGACTGTTGTTATATCTATATTTAAATCTTCCTCACCTGAAGAAAACTCCTGCTCCTTCCACAGATCTACGACGCCGTTTCCATCCATTAGATTTCCACTAGCAATAACATCTATATCATTTGATCCCATTAGGCCTTTGCTACTAGCTCCTTCATGAGACCAGAGTGTCGGAGAATCTCCTGTAACTGAAGCAGTAAGAAAATTACATGTATCTAGATCTTCAAATCTAACAATATCTCTCCCTACACCTTCATCAAATGATTTTGAAAGCGGAAATATTTGAAGCTTAAAGTTGGAGGGAGTTGTTTGGCCGCCGTAAACATCTCTCATTTTTATAAGGCACTTAAAATCACTTCTGGAGAAATCCAAGATAGAAGACGTTAGTGATCTAAGGGGTGATAGATCAAATTTTAATAAGACCCTAGATAGCTCTATGGGAGTAGAGTCTGATCCCGAAGTCGTTTCTGCATAAAGCTTGAATAAATCGAGTGTTCCTGCTCTTCCCGTATTTGCGTCTTTGACTCTAAACTTATTGTTTATTATCTTGTTTGTAATATAAGCATCTTTGCTAGCAGTTAAAATTCTATACATATTCTTACCCTATGTCGCATTTCCGACTATGTCGGTGTCAGGGAATCTTACTTCAAAAATTGTTCCCTCTGGTGCGAGTAAAATATTGTTTTTCATATATTGACTAATAGGAAAAATACTGGAAGAGTATTGTCTACCATCCACTAAGCCAAAATTATTATTAAAAGAGAGACTAGTCAAAGATATAACACCATCTGTGTTAATAACTATATTCTCAACCTGTGTCTTAAATAAAGGCTCTCCTAATTGAAAATTTTCAATTTTAAAGTATTCCTTTAATGCAGAATTGACCTGCTGGACGACAAGTTCAGCATTTGAGAAAGAGTCAACAACAACATTATATTCGATGCCGATATTGACAACCTTACCATCAAGTATATCAATAGCATCGGATATCAATCTAAACTGATTAATATAAATTCTAATATTTCTTTTTAGAGTATCAGGTGACGGAACTAGCCGCCCATACCTATCTCTACTTAGTACATGAAGTCTAGTGGCTAGCGGATTATTTGGATTACTGCTAATCCCGACTCTGTAGACTCTTCCAAATGAAGCTGGCATTGTATAAATTCTAGACATTAGATCTTGTCTTGTTACTATTCTTGATTGAGAATTTTTAAATGACAACCCTATGGCTCTTAATTCACCCATTGTCGGGGGATCTTCTCCTCCCTGTGCACTTGATTTATTTATAACAGAAAGTGAACTTCTAATTGCGCTTGCCTTTGCTAGCGGAACTGCTCCCTCAACAAACGAAATAGAAAGATTTGTTATACCTCTTATTGTTTCAGCATCTACATTGTGAGAAAGGCCACCGCCTGCCCTATAGGTTATAGATATAGTTGTATTTCTTGGAGATATACCTAGTGATTGCGTTTCTAAAAGCTTACCCGGATCTATAGAGAATCTCGAGAAAGTTCTCTTTCCGTAGAGTGGAATAGCTAGCTCAGAAGGATCTGGTATAATATCATCATCAAGACTAGATGCATCGCCTGATCCAAAAGTAATAGTAGTTACTCCTGTTTTCTTGCTTGATTGAGAAGTAAACCTATACGGTGCAGGAATAATTTCAATATTCTCAGAAACTTCATCACTGTCACTAGATATGTTTGCCACTCGCTTATATACAATATCTTGCCCTAGAGCTTCAACCTCATAGTATGTATTTCCGTCTGAATCTTTAACAGACGTAATTTCTGTAACATCTTGGTTTGAAAGAGATATTTTTCTAAAGGGTACAGGAGTATTGGATAGACCAAAAGATTCTGTATGGCTTATGCCTGATACGCATTTTCCCAATCCTTTAACAATAAACGTGGACGGATTTCCCTCAGAGTCTGTCTTATCTACACTGTATTCTGCAACCAGCTCGCCTCGGAGAATAGCTCTAAAATTAACACTATCAATTAGTTCAAATCTAACCCCGGATGATGATACAAATTGTGTTCCAGCTTTTATTGTAGGTAAGTATGAGATTTTTGGAATATAGTTAGTATCTACAAACTCTGCTTCTACCTCTAGAAATATTTCAACCTCTACAACTGAAGGGGTTGCTCCGATTATTTTGACACCAGCATTTCTTAGAAGGCTTTCTATGTTTACTGTTTCAACCGCTGTCTCCAGATTTAACTCATTAAACTGGTGATCAAGATAGAATGACATCGAGTCACCAACAAACGCAGCAAAATCTAAAAACATTCCGCCTACAGATGGGTCTGAGAAGTCTTTTATTCTATCTGGAAAATAAGTTCTTGCATATTGAATTAATTCCTGCTTAAATGAAGTAAAGTCCTTGCTCAGGTAACTTCTTGGGACTATGTTTTTAATTCTCTTCTTTACGTCTTTTGCCATATTATCCTACCGAATTTATTACGATGCCAAGCGTGGCTTGAACAATTTTAAACTTTGGAATATTGTAAACAATAACTATCTTAACCTTACTTATAGAGTCAGTTGATTCTCCTTCTGAAGCTATGATTGTTGAAGAATAATCTTCAAGCTCAACAAAGGGCATAAAGTCACCCACAGCACGCTGTATTCTCATCATTGCTTCAGCATCAAAAGAGTCTCTAGATATTCTTTCAGAACAAAGCTGCTGTAGGTCTGCACCAATATTAGATCTACCAAGTCTCTCACCCCTGTTTGTTAAAATAAGATTTTTTAAATTATCTTTTATCATATCTCTGGGATCAAGATGCATTTCAAATATTCCTGTTCTGTCTTTTCCCAATCTTAGCGGAGTCTTTATGCTAAGGGGCGGTATAGTCTTAGGTCTCGTCAGAGATTTGTTTTGTGATCCAAGCTCTCCTGAGCTCTTAAAACTAAAGGTCCTTACCTTTCCTGTTGCCATAACTTTGCATCCCCTCTTTACATAATTATCTTATAGCAGAAATTATGTAATTAAAATAACTTATCTGTAGACTCATAAAAGAAAAATACTGTCTCAAGACTCCGATAATGGCTATGATGGATTTGCGGAGTTGTATATTGCTACGGCCTGGGCTAATGCAATTTTTGCAGCCGAGAGAGCAGCAGTATCAGGATCCATAGATCCGTCCTCAAGCGCAGTAACATAGTCTTTGCCTCCAGTAGGGTCAAATACTTCAGGATCAGTAAATGTTGGACTAAGCATAGAGTAGAAAATTCTCTCATACAGCTGAATAACAGCTTCTGGAATCTCTGACTCCGAGATAGAGCCTAATCCATCTGAAGAAAATATGTGTTCTTCAGCAGAAAGTACTCCATTTTTTCCATCTATTTGAGTTTGAAAATTAGATAAATAATCTGACATATTTGACTCTGCAGCCTTGATTACTGACAATGTATCTTCAAAGCTTGGGCAAACAGGCCCTTTGTATGCTGCCATTTTTTATTCTCCGCTTATTATTGCTGATGCTGTTGCTGCAGCGTTGGCCGGTAGTTGTCCAGCTATACCCGTAGTAGTTGCTGCAGCTGGGCCGAGCACCATTGGACCCGCAAGCATTGGGCCAATTACTGGAATTATACATGCCGAAGCGAATACACTTGCAGCAGCAGAATGTGTACTTATTGCAGTAGCTGTATTGGTAACAAGGGTCATGAATTCATTAAATCTAATATAAGGCTGGGTAGCTCCGCTTGATCCTAGCGCAATCTTAGCACCGTGAATTTGTATTACACCTAGCGCATCTATGCAAATAGAAGCTTTTTCACTGCCGCTTTCATCTATCTGTACAATTCTAATGGTCCCGTCACCGCCACCCTGGTGGGATATAACTCTGACGTGTCTAGATTTTGCGACAACGAAAGGTCCGGTGTGGTTGGTATTAGAGAACCCGCCGCCAGAAAGTGAAGGCACGCCGTTAGTAGAGAAATTAACATCACCGCTGGTATTCATGGATGCATAGATCCTAGAAAGATCATTAAAGAAATCTGGATCTCCCTCACTTTGATTTTGAACTTCTGATCCCCTAACTACTTCTTCATAGTCTCTTGTGTTTTGACCTGTCTCCAGGGGGGCTGTGGCACTAGTCTGCCCGGCCCCTACTACGATATCAATTGCTCCCATGCCTTTCATGCTAGCGTCATTTTCAACTGCACCTGTTCTGTCTTCTCCGAGAACTATTCTGGCATTGTTGGATCCTTCAAGAAGCAGGTCAGAACACCTTTTTGAAAAACTAGGTACAGGCTCTCCTGTAAACTGCTCATATGAAATAGAGTCTTCAATAATTTTTTGATAAGGTGCTGTTCCGGGCAGTGTTTGTGATGTCTTTCTAGTTCTTCCTCCAGACCCGAACTTTAGCTTGCCTGAACCTGAAGTAGCTCCAAACCTTGCAGAAGTGGGTTCTTCGCTACTTGATTTTTTATCCGCAACTCTATCTAAATGGACATAGTTAGGATCCTCAACTACTGCTGGGCCTACTCTTCTTGTTAGCCAGAAGCCCACGCCTGTAACGCTATCAGCCTTTTGATACATAACCCATATCTGCTCGCCGGGTTTAACAGGCAGGGAAAGGTGAGAAAACATGGGAAAAAATATAATAGGCTTTGAGGAAGCTTTGGCTGCCTGATCAGAGACTATTGTTGCTATAATACTTCCTCTAGGCATTCTTTCTAGCTGACTGAGGTTCTGAACTTGTTTGGGGCCTCCTTCTCCGTACTTAAGAATTTGATCTTCAGTTACATGAGAAGGGTTTGATATAAACTCCTCTACTACAGCACTATATAGAATTCTTCCGGCGCCAAAAACTCTTGTTCTTAAAGATGTGCTATCTCCAACTCCTCCGCCGGCGAATGCCCTGACTGGATTATCGCCCATTTAAAATTATCCTTCCTTTATTTTACTAAATATATCGTCGGGATTTATACTAGAGTGATCTTGTTCTGCTTTGGCAATTAATTCGGCTAGCCTGAGTATTTGATCATTTGACTTTGACATTCTTTCAAGATACTTTGACATTATCTGGCCGAACATTGCGTGATTTGCTGCATTTCCTTGAGATTGGGTCATTAAATCTGTAAATAGAGCATGTGCATTTTCTCTATCTGTAAGAGCATTTTCATAGATTTCTTTCCAGAGAAGTTTTTTCTTATCCTCTGTCGATTCAAGTGCATCCAGGATATCAGAAAATTTTTCTATCTTGATCTTTCGATCATTTATTCTCTCTATGGTTTTATCAAGTGACTTGCTCATTTTTACCTCTTAGAAGAATATGTCAAATTCATCATCTTTTACTAGAGAACGGTAGTGTTTTCTTATAACTGACATCGATATTGAAAGTTGTTTTGGATTAAGATTAGAAAGATCTCGCATATAAACAAAAACGGCGCGCTTGTTTAAAAGATCTAGCTCATCTATTCTATTGAACAGCGTTATAATCGCCTCCATGCATGCTAGCTCGTTATCTCCTGATAATTTTTCTTTTATCTCTAGAAGGAGTTTTGTAAGATTTGCCATTGCATCAGCCTTCATCATTCTAAAGTCTTGAGGCGGTTCAGTGTTATAAGATTCTATTTTTGCATAATCTCTTATAGCCAGAGAATCTGTATCATCTATGCTTACATGCCTTCTATTTCTTTTGTTTCTTTGCTTTGCCTTTATAATAAGCCAGTTCTTTGCGACAACATTAAAATATGAAAATGCCTTAGTACCTCTTGTATGATCAAACTTGTGCAAAGTCTCATATAAAAAAGCAACACAGTCACTTTTTAGCTCTTCAAAAGAAACGCCGTTCGAAGCAAACCCATGAATAAAGATTAAATTTTCTACAAGCTTGTCAAATGCAGGTAAAATGTCAACAACATATATTTTTTCTTTTTCTTTAAAAGATTCTGTATCTTGAAACAAAATAATTGCATTGTGTGTTCCTTCGTGAAAATAAAGCTTGGTTGGCGTTCCTTTCTTCTTCCCTCTTCTTCTTACTATTTTTTTCTTCAACTTGGATTCCCAGATTCATTTTTATTTGAATTTTCTTCTTCAAATGGTTCAATAAGAACATTTGCAACATATAGAACTGCATCTCTAGATTGCTTTATATCATCAACTACCTGTCTAACTTCAACACTATCGAAGAAGATTGGTTTCTCTAACACACTTGAAATTGAAAGATATCTTTGATCAAGAACATCAAGTGATCTTTCTAAGCTCTCCTGTATTTCAACTATTGTTTTTCCAAACTTATAATTAAAGTACACAGAAAAGCATAGCATAAAAAATAAAACAAAAGAAAGAATCGAGAGAAAAAGAGTCAACCTAAATACCTATCGCTCTCTTCAGCGTTCTGTCATATTTTTTACATATCTCTGACTGGGATAGTGAATTTTTTATTTTCTCAGATAGTTCAAGTGCCCATGTTTTTGGCAGATCTGGTTTTTTTCTAAATTTTAGAATCTTTTCCTTAAAATCGCTTTCACTTGCCTCAGACCACATCATTCCGCTTAAAAATATTCTATTATCAACCCGTGATTCATCGATCGCTTTCATTTTAAAGTCTATAGGTATAAATTTCCCTTTATTCATAAAATCTAAATGGCCTGACCAGTTCGTGACCATGACAGGTACACCTGCTGCAGATGCCTCTAGAAGAGGAAGCCCATAGCCTTCTCCTCGGGTGAGACTTACCATGCACTTGATATCTTCTCTTTTGTATAGTCCGGCAACTTCTTCAGAAGACATGTTTCCATGTAAGACGTGAACCCTGGGGAATGGCCCGTCTCTCGTGGCATCAATAATATTATTTACAGTTCTCTTGGTTAGGTTTCTATCAATTCTAGTTCCCGTTCCTTGATTCGTCTTTAGAATAATTCCAACATCGGGATCATCTTTAAAAACCTCACACAGCCACTTTATAGTATTGAAAATATTTTTTCTATCATTTTCAGGCTTATTGCCTGTCATTTGTCCGAATACTAGAAAATTAAAATTTGTATTTAAATCTAGGTCGAGCGGTTCAATATCTTTATCAGCTATAGCCTCGACAAAAGACTCGGGGACAACAAATATCGGAGTATTTATACTACCGGTATTTTCTAAACATCTTTTTGCATGATTTGATGGTACTATTATTGCATCCATTTTATTACAAGCTTCAATCCAGTCTGGGTTGCATGTTAGTGTTTCAACGACGGCCGAGACACCAAAGTTAAATTTTGCTAAATTACAATCCCACTCATCTGGAAGCTGAACCTGAAAAGATATATCGAAGGCATCTTCATTATTTTTAGTTCCAGATCGCTTCATGACATCTTCAATTAGGCCGTTTTCTAGCTTCGGATTTATCATCCAGCTAGTCATCCCCCATTGCACAACCTGAGTAAAGATATCTAGATCTTCTCTGGATATTAGCCATTTAAATATTTGTCTGGAATGAACACCGTAGCCACTGCATGAAAGTAGCGGCGCTCTAATTACAACTGATTTTTTCAATTTATCTCCTTAAAAAGTCTCGCATTCCCAAGACTTGTACTCCCAGTTTTCTATTAAATCTGTAAGTGACTTGTCCCACATGTCTACTGTCTTTTGATAATTAAATTCACTTCTTGCGTAATTTAAAACTTTTTCTCCCAAAGCTTCTTTTTCTGTGGGAGAAAGATTATATATTTTTAAAATACCGTCTGCAATATCTTCTTCTGAGGCATAATCTTCGTAGATGTATGGAACCGCCTGAGATCCGACTAGTGATCTAAGTGAAACATCTACAGCTGCACCGTTCTCTGTTCCGTCCCTATGATCAACGACCTGTCTCGTTAAACCACCTGTTTTTACTGCAACAATCGGGGTTCCTGCCATCATGCACTCAAGCGTGGGTAGACCAAAGCCCTCTGCATAGCTTATGTTTAGACAAAAATCTGAAATATTGTATAATACATTCATATTTTCGAAATCTAAGCGCTGGTTAGAGAAGAAGACATGCTCTTTTAGACCAAGTGTTTCAGACATTAAAAGTAAATTAGGCCCTTCCTGGTCATTGGGATCTGTGTGCATAATAAGCGTTGCATTTCTATGGCCTTGCTCTTCTTCAAGTTTTTCTAAAAACCGCTTCCACGAGACCAAAACGTCGCCAGGCCTTTTTCTTTTTGCATTTCTATTAACCCATATACCAATAAAATGATCTGCCCTGTCTGATCCAAGCAGCTCTGACTTTGCATTTTTTACGTTAAATTTATGTGACTCTAGTGGGTAGAATAGATTTTCTGGAAGTGCATGGGGAATAAAGTTTGTTTTTTCTGGAAATCTTTCAGCTACCATCTCGTATGTTAGATAAGAATGACAATTAACCATATCTGTACTCTCATACAATACTGTATTATAAGCAGGCCACGGCCCATTATCCCATACATGCCAATATGCTATTGGACACATTTGGTGGATTTCATCTTCCATTTCCCAGAGCCATATAAAAAATCGAGGATCTGTAAATATTAAAAGAATGTCAGGTTTTTCGGTTGCAAGTGCTACTCTAAGCAAATCTCTATTTCCAAAACCGTCGATTGGCTTAATAATAAAGTCTTCGTTTACAACAACTGTGTTATAGTCTGCATGCTTTAAAGCGGCACCAAACTGTCGGACAGTCCACTTGTTTTTTTCTAATAGTCCGTTTACGAGATGTCTTGTCTGAGTCCCTACACCAGATGTACTTAGTGCATGATCAGACAGTATTAATATTTTTTTCTTACCCATTTAATTACACCTAAGAAATCTTAAAGAATATTACTTTTTATGGGTAATAAAGTTAATATTATTAGGTGCAATACGGCGTATCTTTAAATTGACAGTACTTACACGAGTCTCTATTTTTTAGAAACATACCTCTTGATACAGTCGATATCATACTGTTCATCAGCTTGACTCCCCTTTCCATTGTTTTTTCTCCAACGGATACTGTTACAAGCTCACAAATTCTACCTGGATTTGCACCTCTTTTTAGAAGAATAAATCCGCACCTTACATCCTTTAGCGGGATATTGTGCTTTCTTGACCAGAAGTGCTTATAAAGAATAAGCTGGGCTGTCATTAAAATATCTTGTTTCTTTTGTCTTCTCCAGCCGTAAGATTGTGCTGTTTTCCAATCAAGTATCCAGTAATTAAAACCTTCGCCTCTCTTCTTTGGCACCTTAATAACTGCATCAATAAATCCTTTAAACTTAACGTTTTTATTTTTAATTTCTTCATACAGCTCTTCTTCGGCTTTGACTGTCTCCCAGTCAGGAAATGTTTTATCGAGAAATTCGGGAATATCATTCCACATGTTTTCGGCCCACTGGCACCATTCTTCAACAGGGACATGCTTATACCAGCCGGGCATTTTTTCATACCACTCTGGTTCTCCAAACCCATGTTTTTCCCAAGCGTCGTTTATATCTTTTAAGAGTTTTTCTCTATTTACAGACTTTGTTTCTAGAAGGTTTTCACAACCTTCGTGAACAGCAGTTCCAAAATCCAGGTAGGGTGAGGGTTCAAACTTATCTACTTTATCAACATACATCAACTTGTGTCGCCATGGGCATTCTCTCCAAATCTTTATTTCGGAAAAAGAAACGTGAGGCTTTCCAGTTGGAAAATTACTTTCATTCATATTTAAATTATACCATACGAATAAAATATGAACACGATAATTTAGATTTTCTTACTAACGGCGCCGGGAATATCATACCAGTCTAGATCTTTTCTAACCTCTTGGTTTTTCTCCCAGGCACCTTTTAGTACGGGTGTTTTTACGCCAATTTCTTCGCACTTGTTTATTATTGCGTT
>TARA_R110001583_G_C5668157_1_pt1 | contig 10846 bp, 12 predicted proteins | sample TARA_R110001583 | Tara Oceans TARA_R110001583 (sample SAMEA4398432) | marine metagenome | biome: Polar Biome; feature: [MES] marine water layer (ENVO:01000295) within the mesopelagic zone...; material: water (ENVO:00002006), including particulate matter (ENVO:01000060) such as...... | reverse complement strand
AGCGGTTCGAGCAAGCTGCACATCACCAACTGAGATTTTTAGGTTAATGTGTCCGCAAGCCAGGTCGGGCCGGAATTCGGCGAGCAGGTGAGACAAGCACTGACCGATGCCGGCCTGCCCGCCGAGTACCTGGAAATCGAGTTGACCGAATCGGTCGCGTTCGGCGATCCGGCCATCTTTCCGGTCTTCGACTCGCTCCGCGCCATCGGCGTGCACTTTGCCGCCGACGATTTCGGCACGGGCTATTCCTGCCTGCGCCACTTGAAATGCTGCCCGATCGCCACGCTCAAGATCGACCAATCGTTCGTCGCGGGGCTCGCGAATGACACCCGCGACCGGACCATCATCGGCAGCGTGATCCAGCTCGCGCACGGTCTCGGCATGGACGTTGTGGCCGAGGGCGTCGAAACACCGGCGAGCCTCGCGCAGTTGCGCGACGCCGGTTGCGACGCGGGGCAGGGGTTTCTGTTCGCCAAGCCGATGCCGGCGGCGGCCTTCGCCGACTTCGTCACCCAATAGAAGGGGATCGTCATGGACGCAAGCAACCAAACCACCATCGCCTGCTGCGTGTGCTGCAAGGAAATCCCACTCGATGCCGCCTTCACCCCGGAAGGCGCGGAATACGTCGAGCACTTCTGCGGGCTGGACTGCTATCAGCGCTTCCAGGTCCGCGCCAAGGGAGGGATCGAAGCCGCTTCGGCGCCGCACATTGGCGATCCGAACACGTCAGGTTAAGGCATACCCTAACCTGGCGTCAGACCCCCCGGCGCGAAAACGTCAGAATAGAGTCGCTTGCCGAATTGATTGACATGCGCCGACAAGGGTCATAGATTTCTTCCTGACACAAAGCCCTCAGGAGGACACCTTGCACGGTCAGCGCATCGGCTACGTCCGCGTCAGCAGCTTCGACCAGAACCCGGAACGCCAGTTGGAGCATGTGCCGGTGGACCGGCTGTTCACCGACAAGGCATCGGGCAAAGACACCCAGCGCCCCGAGCTCGAACGGCTGGTCGCCTTCGTGCGCGAGGGCGACACGGTGGTGGTGCACAGCATGGACCGCCTGGCGCGCAACCTCGACGACCTGCGTCGCCTGGTGCAGAAGCTCACCCAGCGCGGCGTGCGCATCGAGTTCGTCAAGGAGAGCCTGACCTTCACCGGCGAGGACTCGCCGATGGCGAACCTGATGCTGTCGGTGATGGGCACGTTCGCCGAGTTCGAGCGCGCCCTGATCCGCGAGCGGCAGCGCGAAGGCATCGCGCTCGCCAAGCGGCGCGGGGCTTACCGGGGCAGGAAGAAGGCTCTGTCGCCGGAACGGGTGGCCGAGCTGCGACGGCGGGCCGCAGCCGGCGAAAAGAAAGCGCAGCTCGCCCGCGAATTCGGCATCAGCCGTGAAACCCTCTACCAATACCTGAGAACGGATGACTGACCATGCCGCGCCGCAGTTTGCTGACGGCCGCCGAGCGCACCGGCCTGCTCGCCTTCCCGACCACTGACGACGAACTCATCCGGCATTACACCTTCTCCGAACCCGACCTGTCGGTGATCCGACAGCGGCGCGGAAACCATAACCGGCTCGGCTTCGGGGTGCAGTTGTGCTACCTGCGCTATCCCGGCTTCGCCCTGCCGACCGATGCGGAGCCGCCCGCATTCCTCCTGAATATCGTCGGCCGCCAGCTACGCATCGAGCCGGACATCTGGCCGCAGTACGCCCAGCGCCAGGAGACCCGGCGCGAGCACCTGTTGGAATTGCAGGCGTGGCTGCAGCTGACGCCGTTCGCGGCAGCCGACTACCGGCGCTTCGTGCACCGGCTCGCCGAGTTGGCCCAGCAGACCGGCCGGGGTATTGTGCTGGCCGAGGCGCTGATCGAGTTGCTGCGGCAGCAGCGCATCATCCTGCCGACCATCGATGTCATCGAGCGTGCATGTAGCGAGGCGCTCACGCGCGGCACGCGCCAGGTGTACGAGGCGCTGACCGCGCCCTTGGCGGATCACCACCGCCGTGCTCTCGACGCTCTGCTGGCAATCCGCGAGGGCTCCAAAGGCAGCGGGCTGATCTGGCTGCGCCAGCCGCCCGGTCCGCCCAAACCCAAGCATGTACTGACCCACCTGGAGCGGCTGAAGACGCTCCGCGACCTGGCGCTGCCGGACGGGCTGGAGCATGCCGTCCACCAGAACCGACTGCTGAAGCTCGCCCGCGAAGGCGGACAGATGACGGCCCAGCACCTGCGCGACCTGGAGCCGAGCCGCCGCTACGCGACCTTGGTCGCGGTGATCCTCGACACCCGCGCCACCCTGATCGACGAGATCATCGACCTGCACGACCGTTTCATGGGCGCGTTGTTCAGCAAGGCGAAGCGCAACCACGCCGACCGCTTCCAACAGTCCGGCAAGGCGATCAACGACAAGGTTCGGCTGTACTCGCGCATCGGCCGCGCCCTGGTGGAAGCCAAGCAGTCGGGCGGCGATCCGTTCGCCGCCATCGAGGCCATCATCCCCTGGGAGGTGTTCACCGAGAGCATCACCGAGGCCGAGTTGCTGGCCCAGCCGGAAGGCTTCGACTACCTCGCGCTGGTCGGCGACGGATTCAATCAGCTTCGGCGTTACACGCCGGCCCTGCTGGAGGCGTTGAGCATGAAGGCTGCGCCGGCAGCACGCGAGCTGCTGGCCGGCGTCGAAGTGCTCAAAGGGATGAACGAGCGTCAGGCGCGCAAGGTGCCGGACGATGCGCCCACGTCGTTCGTGCGAAAGCGCTGGGAAAGCCTGGTGCGTACGGAAGACGGGTTGGACCGGCGCTTCTACGAGCTGTGCGTCCTGTCCGAACTGAAAAACTCGCTGCGCTCCGGCGACGTCTGGGTGCAGGGCTCGCGCCAGTTCAAGGACTTCGAGGACTACCTGCTGCCGCCACCGCGTTTCACGGCGCAACGCGACCAGCGGGAATTGGGTCTGGCCGTCGAAACCGACTGCGAGCGCTTCCTGGAGGCGCGGCTCGCGGTGCTGCAAGAACAACTGGCAACCGTCGAACGGCTAGCCGCCGCCAACGAACTGCCCGACGCCGCCATCACCAGCACCGGCCGGCTCAAGATTTCGCCGCTGGACAACGGCGTGCCTGACGAGGCCGCGGCGCTGATGCAACAGGCGTACAGCCTGCTGCCGCACCTGAAGATCACCGAGCTGCTGCTGGAGGTCGATGGCTGGAGCGGCTTCACCCGCCACTTCAAGCACCTCAAAAGCGGCGCGGCGGCCGAGGATCGGCAGCTGCTGCTGACCACCATCCTCGCCGACGCCATCAACCTGGGCCTCTCCAAGATGGCCGAATCCTGCCCTGGTGTGACCTACGCCAAGCTGACCTGGTTGCAGGCATGGCACATCCGCGACGAGACCTATTCGGTGGGGCTGGCCGAGCTGGTGAACGCGCAGTTCCGTCAGCCGTTCGCGGCCTACTGGGGCGACGGCACCACGTCGTCGTCGGACGGCCAGAACTTCAAGGCCGGCGGTCGGGGCCACGCCGCCGGCCAAGTGAACCTGAAGTACGGTCAGGAGCCGGGCGTGCAGTTCTATACCCACATCTCCGACCAATACGCGCCATTTCACACCAAGGTCATCAACGCCACGGTGCGCGACGCCACCCACGTCCTGGACGGGCTGCTGTATCACGAATCCGGCCTGCGCATCGAGGAGCACTACACCGACACGGCCGGCTTCACCGATCACCTGTTTGCGCTGATGCACCTGTTGGGCTTCCGCTTCGCCCCACGCATCCGCGACCTAGCCGACAAGCGCCTGTATATCCACGGCGACGCCAAACGGTACCCGACGCTCGCCGGCCTGATCGGCGGGAACGTCAACGTGAAGCACATCCGCGCCCATTGGGACGAAATCCTCCGGCTGGCCGCCTCGATCAAGCAGGGCACGGTAACGGCTTCCCTGATGCTCAGGAAGCTCGGCAGCTACCCGCGCCAGAATGGCCTGGCGGTGGCCTTGCGCGAGCTGGGGCGCATCGAGCGCACACTGTTCGCGCTCGACTGGATGCAGAACGTCGAACTGCGCCGCCGCGTTCAGATCGGACTGAACAAGGGTGAGGCCAAGAATGCGCTGGCCCGCGCGGTGTTCCTGAACCGGCTCGGCGAAATCCGCGACCGTAGCTTCGAGAACCAGCGCTACCGCGCCAGTGGCCTCAACCTGTTGGTGGCCGCCATCATCCTGTGGAGCACGGTCTACCTGGAGCGGGCGATCCAGGCGCTGCGCGACTCGGGCAAGGACATCGACGAGCGGCTGCTGCCGCACCTCTCGCCGCTGGGCTGGGAGCACATCAACCTGACCGGCGACTACATCTGGCGGCAGAACAAACAGGTCGAGCAGGGCAAGTTCCGGCCGCTGCGTTCGATTGAGGGAGCGCCGCTAGCAACGTCTTCGTAAGGTTTATCAACTGTGGAGCTACTGATCTTGATTCTGAAAACGACCGGACTGTTCATCGCAACAGCGCTTGCCGAGATCATCGGCTGCTTTCTGCCTTACCTGTGGCTGCGCAAAGGCGGGCCAATGTGGCTGCTGATTCCGGCAGCGATGAGCTTGGCGCTGTTCGTTTGGCTGCTCACGTTACACCCAGCCGCCAGTGGCCGCGTCTACGCCGCCTATGGCGGCGTTTATGTGGCTACTGCGCTGGTTTGGCTTCGGGTCGTGGATGGCGTGAAACTGTCCGCGCTGGATTGGGCGGGGGCTGGGGTCGCGCTACTTGGCATGTCAATCATTGTACTGGGCTGGCACGACAAGGCTTAGCGTACGATTTTTTCCGTTTCGTGAGCTGATCCCTGCAACGCGGGGCTCCTGTCGTATCCAACGAATTCAGCAGCGACACCGCAACTTTGCGAGCGTTGCTTTCTCGAACAGACCCACGCCGACCCTCCCCATGCCGAAGCGTTTTCCACGGCGGCTTTTGTCGAAGCCCTAGCCGAAGCACTGGATCTGCGGGAGCGCGAAACCGGTTTGCACTCGCGTCGTGTCGCTTGCCACACCCAAGTGTTGGCGCGCCAATTCACCGACGACGCATCGGTGCTGCGCCAGGTCTATTGGGGCGCTCTGTTGCACGACCTTGGTAAGATCGGCGTCCCCGACCACATTTTGCTCAAGGCAGGTCCGCTCGACGCGGATGAATGGGCGGTGATGCGTCGCCATCCGGAGGACGGGTATCACATCGTGAGCCGCCTGCCGGACATGGCCTTGGCGGCGCAGGTGGTGCTGTGCCATGAAGAGCGCTTCGACGGCAGCGGCTATCCGCACGGTTTGGCCGGCACGGCCATCCCGATGGGGGCGCGGCTGTTCGCGGTCATTGATACGCTGGACGCCATGACGTCGGACCGCCCCTACCGACGCGGGGCGTCGTTCGACGTAGCCAAGGCGGACATCCTGACAATGTCAGGGGTTCAGTTCGATCCGATCGCAATCGAGGCGATGCTCAGCGAAGAGGCGGTATTGCGACGGATAGTGGACATGAAATGCGCGCAAATCGATGCGCGCATTGTTTGAGGCGAGCGGCATAGGGACCAGGCGGTCAGCGAATACCCGCCTTGCGCTGGTGCATGCGGACGTAGGCCGTAATGTGGGCTACATCGTCGGGGGTCACGCCCGGTACGGGAGGCATGTCACCGAACTTCCAGTGATGGGCGCGCGCGCCATTTTTTGCAGCGAGCTGAAATGCCACATCGCCGTGATGTGAGGGCTCATAGACACGATTCAAAAAAGTCGGGCCTTTGTCGGTTCCGCTCAGATCGACGCCATGGCAGGACGCACAATTCTTTTCGAACAGCGGCTTTCCGGCGCTCGGATTCGGCATCAAGCCCTGCGATGGCTTCGGGACATCCCAGGCTTGCGCCGATGCGCCGACCGAAAACACCATCAAGATAAACAGCGTGGCAACACCAAGGGTTTTCTTCATACAAACGTCCTTTGAGATCATTGCTGCCGCCGGCCGGCGCCGGGCGGCGGCGCCGAGCAGCACGCGTGCGGCTTGGCATTGGCATGCGCCTGGGCGTTGGACGCCATCCAGCGACGCAAGCCGGCAAATAGATTGTTCAACCATGTCATGGTCGTAGCTCCCGTTGAGGCAGCAGGGTGATTTCACACCACCGCTGCCGTCAGCCTCACTTGGGCATCGGCATCGGCATACTGCCCGCGCCCTGAGCACCGGACATGCGCTGCATCATCATCTGCATCATGTCCATGCGCTGCTCCATGTTGTGCATGCGAGAACCCATGTCTTTCGACATCCCGTCGCCGCCCATCATGCCCTTCCCGCCCTGCATCATCGGGCAGGCCATCATGCCGCCTTGCATACCCTGCACCATGCCCATGTTTTCACGCATGGTCTGCATGTGCTCGGCTATGGCCTTCTGCCGCTCTTCGTCTGTTTTTGCACCCGCCGCGCGCTGAAGTTGCGCCTGCATGATCTTGAGGTTGTCCTGCATTCGCTCAAACGTCACACTGGCCGGCATCTCGGCCGCCGCCTGCTCCGGGTGGTGACTTTGATCGGCAAACGCCGGTACGGTCAAAAAGACAGACATGCTCAAAAGTGTCGTTGCCAAGGTTTTCATGATGGCTCTCCAGTTGAATTCCTGAATTCAAGACTACGCCCGGCATCCCTACAAAACGCTGACCCCAAGATGACATTGTTGTCATCTTGGGGTCAGCACTGCGGGGCCTTTGAAACGGAGGACAACTATTCAGTCACGGTGACTTTGGCAATCATGCCGGCCTCCATGTGCCCGGGGATGAGGCAGGCGAAGTCCACGGTGCCGGGCTTGTCGAACTTCCACACGACCCCGCCGCGTTGACCGGGCTTGAGCGTAATCATGTTGGGCTCTTCATGCTCCATACCGGGAAACTTGCGCATCATCTCGGCATGGGACTTGAGATCTGCCATCGAGCCAATCACCATTTCGTGCTTCATCTTGCCCGTATTGCGGGCAAAGAAGCGGATGGTCTCGCCCGCCTTGACGGTGATCTCATCAGGCACAAAGTGCATGCTGTCGTCCATCAACACGTCGATGGTCCGCACGACATCCGCCGGATTGCCTGGAACGCCCACGTTTGCCGCGTGATCCTCTGCATGAGGGACGTCATGCATGTGACCGGCCTTTTCTTCGTGCATGGGCATGGCGTGCCCGTCACTGTGACTGCCGCCGGCAATAGCGAATGTGGGTAAAAGGCTGAAAGCGATCAGTGAAAGCGTTGTCTTCATCATGTGTTTCTCCTGGGGGATGATGGGTTGCCAAAAATCGTCGTATGAGTCGACGTTGTCAGAACCAGAAGCGCAGTCCCGCCACCCAGCGGGTTTCGCGGGTCGACGCGCCTTCGGAACGCGCAAAATCGGCCGTCTGGCCAAACTTGTTGTTCCACTCCACGCCGATGTAAGGCGCAAACTGGCGCGAGATCTCGTAACGCAGGCGCAGTCCGACAGTGGCGTCGGTCAAGCCACTACCCATTCCGTTGGCTTCATCCTTTTTGCCGTACAGATTGATCTCGCCACGCGGCTGCAACACGAGGCGTTGCGTGATGGGAAGTTCGTATTCCGCCTCGACACGCAAGGCCGTCCGCCCTTCGCTACCCAGGTAAGCCGTGGCATCGAGCTCGAACCAGTACGGGGCAAGCCCCTGAACGCCGAATGCGAGCCAGGAGCGGTCCGGCCCCTCGCCGGTGTCGTAGCGCAGCCCGAACTGAGTATCCCAGTAGCTCGCAATGGCGTGCCCCCAAAGGAGTTCAGTGCGTGCCTCTTCGACGCGGCCATTGGCATAGTCACCTTCGAGCTTCACCACGAAGCGATCGTAGTCTCGACCGAACCAGGCTTGAGTATCAAAAGCAGTCGAGGTGGCGTCGCGGGTATCTACCCGTTCGAGCCGATTGACCAACAGCGTGCCAAAGCTGTGCTCGTCTGCAAGACGAAGCTGACGCGGCCCAGCCAGGGCGTATTTACCGCCGTCCAGTGTGTAGCCGCCCGAATAGGCGTGGGGATCGCGCGCATCAGCCGGCGCCGGGCCACCTTGCATGTTCATGTCCCCGTGATCCATGGCGCCCATCGGCATGGCAGCGGGCGCGGTGGCTTGCTTCATCCGACTGGCAGGTGGCGAAGCGTCTGCCGCTTCCATGGCGTGTCCGCTGTGCGTGCCAGCGGCTATCGCTAGCGATGGGGCAGAGCCCAGCACGAGCAGCGCTGCGGCGAGAATCGAATGTGCTCTCATGTGTTTTACCCCGCTATTTGTTGTCGTCATGACACCACCACCTGGCGGAACATGCCCGCGTCCATGTGGAACATGAGATGGCAATGCCAGGCCCACCGGCCGAGCGCATCGGCGGTCACGAGAAAGCTGATGCGCTGCGCGGGCTGAACAGGAATGGTGTGGCGCCGCGCCTGGAATGCGCCGTCTGCGGTTTCAAGCTCACTCCACATGCCATGCAGGTGCATGGGGTGGGTCATCATGGTGTCGTTGTGCAGAATCACCCGCACGCGCTCACCATAGCGCAGATGCACTGGGGTGGACTGGCCGAACTCCAAGCCATCGAGAGACCAGGCATAGCGCTCCATGTTGCCGGTCAGATGCAGTTCAATCTCGCGCTCTGCACCGCGCGGGTCGATCGGGCCACCGATGGTGGATAGATCCGAGAGCGTGAGCACGCGGCGGCCGTTGTTGCGCAGGCCAATGCCGGGGTCGTCAAGATTGGTGCGCGGCATATCGACCCGCATGTCGGTACTCGGTCCGTACTCGGTGCGGGCGTGGCGGACAGTCTGGCTGGCTTTGTCGAGCGGATTCTCGACCATCGCATGCTGGCTGTGATCCATCGCCATCGCACCGTGGTTCATGCCCACCATGTTGTGCTGCATCGGCATGGCAGCGTGGTTCATGCCCTTCATGCCACCGGCCATGGCGCTGTGGTCCATCCCGTCCATTGCACCGTGATCCATTCCGCCCATGGCCCCCATCATGTCGGCCATGGTCAGCCACTCGACTTTGTCCAGTGCCGGCACCGGCGCCGTCAGCCCTGACTGCACCGCCAAGGTGCCACGGGCATAGCCGCTTCGGTCCATCGCCTGGGCAAAGAGCGTGTAGGCATCGTCCTTGGGTTCGACAAGCACGTCGTAGGTCTCGCCCGGGCCGAAGCGGAATTCATCCACCGTCACCGGCTCGACGTCGACGCCATCCGACTGGATCACCGTCATCTTGAGGCCGGGAATACGCACGTCGTAGAAGCTGTTGCCCGCGCCATTGATAAAGCGCAGACGAATCCGCTCACCGCGCCGGAACAGGCCAGTCCAGTTGCCGGCCGGCGTGGTGCCGTTCATCAGGAAGGTCAGCGTCGCACCGGACAGATCGGCCAGATCGGTCGGGCTCATCCGCATTTCGTTCCACATCTTGCGTTTATCGATGGCGCTTTTTAGCCCGTCGGTAGACGCATCGCGGAAGAAGTCGGCGGCCGTCGGCTGGTTATAGTTGTAGAAATCACTCTGCGTTTTAAGCTTGGCGAAGACATGCATCGGGTCTTCGTCGGTCCAGTCCGACAGCAGCACCACGTAGTCGCGGTCGACACGAACCGACGGCCCCTCGCGCGACTCGACGATGAGTGCGCCGTACATGCCGGTCAGCTCTTGCATGCCGGAGTGAGAGTGGTACCAATAGGTGCCGGTTTGCTCGAGCTTGAAACGATAGGTAAAGGTCTCGCCCGGCGGAATGCCGGCAAAACTGATGCCGGGCACACCGTCCATCTGGTAAGGCAAAATGATGCCGTGCCAATGGATTGAGGTCGCCACACGCAATCGATTGGTCACCCGAATGGTGACTGTGTCACCCTCGCGCAAGCGCAGGGTTGGGGCCGGGATCGATCCGTTGATGGTGGTTGCCATGCGGGGATTGCCAGTGAAGTTCACCGCAGATTCGGCCACCACGAGATCAATGTCAGTCCCGCTCAACACTGGCGCAGCACCGGTGACGGTGTCCAGCCTTTGATCCGAAGCCGCGTGCAGCAGCCCGGGCAGACCGGCGAGAACACCGCCAGCGGCCAAGCCTTGAACGAATCGACGCCGATTCAGCGTGACGGGTTTTCCTAGAGTGGGAAAGCGTGCAGGCATTATGACTCCTGTAGATTGACGGAATAGACTTCAGCGAGCCTTGCCGTTCGGAGCCACCAGTCTGAGCGGACGAGTCCGTCAGTCGGCTGACTTACGCATTACATCTTTGTCATCTTCACCCGAGGCCCGCCCGCGCTGGCACACTACGCTTGAAAAAAACAGGAGCGTGGAACCATGAAAGTATTGATCGTAGAGGACGAAACAAAGACGGGAGACTATCTGCGCCAAGGCCTGAGCGAAGCCGGTTTTACTACCGATCTGGCACGCAACGGCATGGACGGGCTGCATCTGGCACTCACCGGCGATCACGACTTGATCATCCTGGACGTCATGCTGCCCGGCCTCGACGGATGGCAGGTACTCGAAACCGTAAGACGCAGCGGCAAAGAGATGCCGGTGCTGTTCCTGACTGCGAAGGATCAGGTCGAAGACCGTGTCAAAGGGTTGGAACTTGGCGCCGACGATTACTTGGTAAAACCCTTCGCCTTTTCGGAGCTGCTGGCGCGGATTCGAACGCTCCTTCGTCGGGGGCGCAACGGCACAGAGCCAACCACTTTAAGCCTCGCCGACCTTGAGCTCGACCTGCTTCGGCGACGTGTCACGCGCGCCGGAAAACGCATCGAACTGACCGCCAAGGAATTCGCGCTACTCGAACTGTTGCTGCGCCGCCACGGCGAAGTCCTACCCCGTTCGCTGATCGCCTCGCAGGTGTGGGACATGAATTTCGACAGC
>TARA_R110001583_G_scaffold39881_3_pt1 | contig 10850 bp, 10 predicted proteins | sample TARA_R110001583 | Tara Oceans TARA_R110001583 (sample SAMEA4398432) | marine metagenome | biome: Polar Biome; feature: [MES] marine water layer (ENVO:01000295) within the mesopelagic zone...; material: water (ENVO:00002006), including particulate matter (ENVO:01000060) such as...... | reverse complement strand
CTTATTTTTATCAAAATTAATTCTAAATAATTTTTAGAGATAGAGGATTTTATATAGGTTTGCTTATTAAAAGACTTTCGAGTCTGATACTAAATGAGAAAAGCAAAACAAAATATGAGTCCTTATATAAATAAAGAACACGACGAGCTTAGAATTAAAGTAAGAGAATTTGCTGAAACAGAAGTGAAACCTCTAGCAGCAGATTTGGATGAGAAGGAAGAATTTAGTTCGAGTCTTACTCAGAGAATGGGTGAGTTAGGGCTTTTTGGAATCTATTTACCACAGCAGTATGGCGGACAAGGAAAAGATTATCTATCCCTCTTAATTGCGGTGGAGGAAATGGCTCGCGTTGATGCTTCGCAAGCTTCAACTCTTGCAGCTCATAATTCACTGGGAATCGGACCTATCTATTATTTTGGAACTGAAGAGCAAAAACACAAGTACCTTCCTCAGTTGTGTACGGGGAAAAAAGTATGGGCATTCGGCTTAACCGAAGAAAATGCTGGCTCTGACTCAAGAGGAACGCAAACAAAAGCTGAGTTAATCAATGATAACTGGTTGATTAATGGGGCAAAGAAATTTATATCCAACGGATCTTCTGAATCATCATTAGGCGTTACGCTTCAGGTAATCACAGCAGATAAAGATGGTGAAAAGGAATTATCTGTTATCTTAGTTGATCGGAATACCGTAGGGTTTAATACTTATCCTATGAAAGGGAAGATGATGTGGAGAGCTTCCGATACAGCTGATCTCACATTCGAAAATTGCGAAGCTCCGAAAGCTAATCTTTTAGGAGAGCTTGGGCAAGGCGCTAAAATCATGCTGAAAACGCTTGATTCTGGGAGATTAACTATTGCAGCAATGGCGCTTGGATTAGCTCAAGGCGCATATGAGGAAGCATTGAAGTATGCTAACAAGCGAGAGCAGTTTGGGAAACCGATTATAAAGTTTCAGGCTATTGCTTTTAAGTTGGCTGATATGGCGACAAAGATTGAAGCAGCTAGAGCTTTATTATACCAGGCATGTTGGTTGAAGGATAATGGGCACGAGTTTGGAAAGCAATCAGCAATGGCTAAACTGTATTGTTCAGAGATAGCAAGGGAAGTTGCAAACGAAGCTGTACAGGTTCATGGCGCACATGGACTTCTAAAATCTTCGGATGTAGAAAGGTTTTATAGAGATCAGCGCATTTTGGAAATTGGAGAAGGAACTTCAGAGATACTTCGATTAGTTATCTCGAGACATATAACGAGTAAAAAGGATAATAAAATAAAGTTAAACGAGGAAGAAGATAAAGCTAAGCTGGCTTTTTGTGAAACCTCATAACTGAATACAAATAAACGAATGACTGACAGAAAACGAGACCATATTGATTTGGCTTTCCGTTCGCATATGGAAAATGCATTGGCTGACAAGCGGTTTTATTACGAACCACTTTTAAGTGCTCATCCCGACAAGGAACTAAAACCTTTTGGATTCTTGGGTAAGCAATTGCGAACACCAATTTGGGTTTCGAGTATGACTGGCGGAACAGAAAAAGCTGCTAAGATCAATTTGAATTTGGCTCGTGCTTGTGCACAGTTTGGAATGGGAATGGGCTTGGGTTCATGTCGTTCTTTATTGGATAGCAAAGCTCATTTCGATGACTTCGATATGCGATCTGTTATTGGAGATGATTTACCGCTTTATGCGAATTTGGGTATTTGTCAGATAGAAACATTGATTAAAGATAAAGCCTTAGATAAAGTTGAGGCGATGCTTCAAGATTTACGAGCTGATGGTTTGATCGTACATATTAACCCAATGCAGGAAAGTCTGCAGCCTGAGGGCGATATATTATTGCGCTCTCCAATGGAAACTTTGCAAGAAATGATGGAGCAAATTAAAGCGCCCATTATTGTGAAAGAAGTTGGGCAAGGTATGGGACCTAAGAGTATAGAGGCTCTAATGAAATTGCCTCTGCAAGCACTAGAATTTGGAGCTTTTGGAGGAACTAATTTTGCAAAAATTGAACTGATGCGACATCCTGAAAAGGCAGGACAAGTACTAGAAGCTTTGAGTGAAATTGGGCACAATGCAGACGAAATGCTCGAATGGGCAAACGATATTTATAAGAATAATAAAGAGGTGCAGTGTAAAGAATTGATCATCTCTGGAGGAATTACTTCCTGCCTGGATGGTTATTACCTGATGAAGAAAAGTAAGATGCCTGCTATTTATGGACAAGCTTCGGCTTTGTTGAAACATGCACAAGGCGAGTATGAAGATTTGGAGATTTATATTCAGAGCCAGATTAAAGGCTTGCAATTGGCTGAGGCTTATTTGGATCTTCGTTAATATAGAAAATTAATATCCTTATGGACAATAAGATAATAAAAGGTTTTTCGAAGCTTTCGCGTATTGAAAAGTTAAGGTACCTGGGAGAGATAAGTGGGAAAGGTGCGCAAATTGAAGCCGATTTAGATTATTTCAGATTGAATGATCTAGAGCAGCAGAATTTGTTGGATGAGATTAGTGAAAATACATTATCAAATTTCTTTTTGCCATTTGGAATCTCACCTAATTTCGTGATAAACGATAAAGTGTATCATCTACCTATGGTTACTGAGGAAAGCTCTGTTATTGCAGCAGCTTCACGTTCAGCTAAGTTTTGGGCTAGTCGTGGTGGTTTTAAGGCAAAGGTTGTATCAGTTGAAAAAACTGGGCAGGTTCATTTTTCATGGAATGGGAAGAGCGACCGTTTAAAGCAAGCTTTTCCTGACTTGAAGAAAGAACTGATGTGCGCAACACATAGCCTGACAACTAATATGCGACGTCGTGGTGGAGGTATTCTAGACTTGTCTTTAATTGATATGAGTCATGAACTGGAGAACTATCACCAGTTGCATGTCAGCTTTGATACGCTCGATGCCATGGGTGCTAATTTTATCAACTCCTGTTTAGAGATGATGGCAAGCACATTGCAAACTTTTATTCAAAGCCAGAAGGATTGGACGGATGAGGAGCGCGAGTGTGAGATCATCATGTCCATATTATCAAACTATACACCAGACTGTCTTGTAGAATGCTGGATTGAGTGTGATATTAAGGATTTAGATGGTGTTTATGATGGCATGACAGGTGAGGTTTTTGCCAAGAAATTTTTGAAAGCAACACAAATTGCCGAGCTCGACGTTTACAGAGCTTGCACACACAATAAAGGTATTATGAATGGGGTCGATGCTGTGGCATTGGCAACAGGTAATGACTTTAGAGCTGTTGAGGCTAATGCTCATGTTTGGGCATCGCAAACAGGAAAATACAAAAGTTTGACCAAGGCTGATATAAGCAATGGTCGCTTTAGATATGAACTGAAATTACCACTTTCACTGGGTACAGTTGGTGGTTTAACCAAGCTTCATCCTTTGGCAAAACTAGGACTTGAACTTCTAGGTGATCCTTCGGCAAAGGAACTTATGATGATGACAGCTGCTTCGGGATTGGCAAATAATTTTGGAGCCATTCGTTCTCTGGTAACTACGGGAATTCAACATGGACATATGAAAATGCATTTGTCAAACTTGCTGAATGCCTTTAATGCCAATAAGGCTGAAAAGCTGATGGCAAAAACCCGATTTGCTAAATCAACCGTTAGTTATAGCGAGGTTGAAAACTTTTTGAATACAATTAGAAACACAAAATAACAAGGTTTTGGATCGATCACAGTTTTTTTATTCGAATGGGAAACTCCTAATTACTGCAGAGTATTTGGTGCTGAAAGGCGCCTTGTCTTTAGGAGTTCCAACCCAGTATGGGCAATCGCTGGCAGTGCATCCCAATGCGGATAAAGGACTGATTTGGCAGGCTTATGAGAATGATATTGAGTGGTTGAACTTTAAACTCTCATCAGAAGAAATTTTAAAGGCAAGTGAAAATCTATCCGAAGAAAAACGATTTATTGCTGAGCTTTTAAAACAAGCTTTATCGATGAATCCCGATTTTCTTAATGGAGCAAATTATAAGTTAGAAACACATCTGAATTTTAAAAGAGATTGGGGCTTAGGCTCTAGCTCTACATTAATTAACAATATTGCACAATGGGCAAAAGTTGATGCCTTCGATTTGCTTGCTAAAGTATCAAAAGCATCGGGCTATGACATTGCCTGTGCGCAGAGTAATACACCCATCCTTTTTCAGAGAGTCGAGGACAAAATTTGGACTGAAGCTTGTATTTTCTCACCAGAATTTAAAGATCAAATCTACTTTCTGTATTTGGGAAAAAAGCAAAAGTCGGAGGATGAGGTTAAACGATTCTTAGCTCAAGACAGAGATTATACGCGTGAAATTCAGGAGATATCAAGCTTGTCATTACATCTTTTAGATACTGAATCGGCTATCGAATTCGATAAGATTATTGGAGAACATGAGGCTATTACTTCAAACTTATTAGGCTTGCCAAGCATTAAGAAATTGGCTTTCTCCGATTTTGAAGGATCGATAAAATCCTTAGGAGCTTGGGGAGGTGATTTTGCCATGGTCCGAAGCGATTGGGATAAAGAAACATTAACAAATTATTTTAAATCTAAAGGCTTAAACACCCTTATTGCTTGGGATAATATGGTGCTCGAAGATGAAGCTGATTTGTAAAAAAAGAAATTTAGTAGAATGGAAAATACGATCATTTGGGAAAGCCCATCTAATATAGCTCTAATTAAATATTGGGGAAAAATGGGGGTGCAATTGCCACGCAATCCTTCTTTAAGCATGAGTTTGAAAGCGTCTGTTTCTCGCTTCGAACTTACCTATTCGCCTAAAAAAAATGGAGAGAAAAATCTCATTTATCTTTTCGAAGGGAAAGAGAATAAAGCCTTTGAAGATAGGTTGAGCAAATTTATTGCTGCGGTCTCGAACGATGTACCTTGTGTAACTAAATATCAACTTAAAATATCGAGCTCAAATACTTTTCCACATTCGGCGGGTATTGCCAGTTCGGCATCAGCAATGAGTGCCTTGGCTCTATGCCTTTGTTCTATGCAAGAGACCATAGACGAAATGGAGATGCCAAAAGATTTCTTCTTTAAAAAAGCTAGTGAAATGGCTCGTCTAGGGTCGGGAAGTGCTTCGCGATCTATATTCGGCAATTATGCAACTTGGGGCGATTTAGAAGGTGTTTCTGATAGTTCAAATTATTATGCAACACCTTTAAAGGGGACTGTTCATCCAACCTTTCAGGATCTACAGGATACAATTTTACTAATAGATTCATCGGCTAAGAAAGTATCGAGTTCGGCAGGTCACGAGCTTATGAATGAACATCCTTATGCAAGTGCTCGTTTTCAGCAGGCACGATTAAATATGTCTGACTTATTGCTTGTTTTAGAGCGAGGTGATTTTCATGAATTCGCTGCTATTGTCGAGAATGAAGCACTTAGTTTACATGGTCTAATGATGAGTTCAAATCCATCGTACACCTTATTAAAACCGAATACGCTAATCGCCATAGAGCGAATTAAGAATTTTAGGGAGACTACGCAAATACCTTTATGTTTTACATTGGATGCTGGTCCAAATATTCACCTTTTATATCCTAAATCTGACGAAAATGTTATTCTGAATTTCATTAAGCAAAACCTAGTTGAGCTTTTGGAAGATGGGAAATACATACAGGATGGTATGGGAGACGGACCTAAGAGAATTAAATAAAACTTTGCAATGAATCATAGACCCGAACAATATTACGCTAAAATTTTACTCTTTGGGGAGTATGCTGTTCTATTCAATTCTATGGGATTGAGTATTCCGTACACGCATTTTAAAGGAGAGTTGAGTTTTATTGATGAGAATAAATACACCGACAGACTTTTTGCTCGCCGATCGAATGAGGAGCTTATTAAGTTTTGTGAGTATATAGAAGAAATGCAGCTTGATTCCTTTATTCATATCGAGGCTTTAAAAAAGGATATTGCCAAAGGTTTATATTTCGAATCGAGCATTCCAGAAAGCTATGGTTTGGGTAGTTCTGGTGCTTTGTGCGCGGCTATCTATAAAAAATATGCACTAAAGGCGATACCAAATAATAGAATTATTCGACCAGAACAAATTACTGAATTGAAAACTCTATTCTCTCAATTAGAATCGGGTTTCCATGGTCAAAGCTCAGGTTTAGACCCCTTAAATTCTTACCTCAAGATTCCTTTGTTAATTCATAATTCGAAGAAAATAGAACTTGTTACTTTGCCAGGACGTAAGTTTGGACAGGATAGCGCCATCTTTTTGGTTGATACCGATAAGCAGGGCAATACCGCACCTTTGGTTAAGGCTTTTCTAAAATCTTGCGACGAGGAAGATTATTCAGAGCAAATAAAACAGGAATTTATACCACTCAACAACAGCTGCATTCAAGAGTTGATCAAAGGTGAATCTACACCTTTCTTTAATAATGTAGCGAAGCTATCGGGTTTCCAGTTGGAACATTTCCGTTCTATGATTCCTGACGAATTTCTCTCTATATGGGAGCTTGGGCTCGAAAATAAGATGTTTTCTCTTAAGCTTTGTGGTTCTGGTGGTGGTGGCTTTCTATTGGGATTCACTCAAAACTACAGCCAAACTCAGGAAATTCTTAAGGCTGAAGGCCACAAGATCGTTACCGTTTATCAGAACAACTAATCCGTTTATTTCTTGATTCTATACTATGGAGGGCCAAGGGGATTTTCTCACTGACAATTCACATTGTATCGGTGTACGATAACTTTTGTTCATATGTTTGTATCTTCTGCTTATAAACGAACAGACCTGTCTCATGATCAAATCTATTTATCTCACTTGCGAAACTAGTCTGTCTCACTTATTTTCATTCCTGTCTTTAAGTGTAATGCGTTGTGTTGTGAGCAAATAAGTCTTGTAAGTGAGTGGGTAAACAATGTTGATAAGAAATTGGATATAACTTGTAAGCAGAAGCATGTCGCATCAGAACAAATAGGAATTGTTGATGAGAAAAACTGATTTTCCTCTCTCCAGAGCATCCTTTTATGCTATTCCTCAAGTAATGATTTCTTATTTTTTCGGTAAATAGTATTTCGTTTGTGGATATATGAGCTTGTGTAAGACTTTTTCTGGTCAGGCTGCTTTCTAAAAGCAAAACGACCATAGGCACGCAACTCGTCTACCACTTCTTTCAGCAAACTATAAGCTTTATCTCGTGTGACTTTAATTTCGTCGTCGACATACAAATGCCCGTTAACTGCCCCTAAAAGATGAGCTATTCTGCTGGCTTCGTTGGCGGCCTTGTCGCAAAGGCTGATGTCAAAATGAATGGCCTCTAAAGGCTGTATATTAGCTTTCGAAAGTACGGCTAGTTGCGATAAATCCTGGACTGCATCGGCTTGATTGCGCCCCTTTTTAATTTCTCTTAAACGTCGCATCAGATTTTCATCCTTTCGGTATGCAAAACTCATCCCTTCGAGTAAATCTTTACGAAGTTCGTAGAAGGTATCCGATTCTCGTTTCCAAATGACTTGAGCTTTTTGTTTCACGGTTTTCAACTCTTCCCAATTTACCTGCGCACGTCGAAGTGTTGTGGTGAGATGTTTCAGCCTGTCGGGTAAATCTGCCGACATACCAACTTCTATTAGTTGCGATAAATCGAGACTTACACGGGTGTATAGGTTATCAGCCTCGTATAAATAGGTAGCAATTGGCGTGGTGAAATTTTTAATTTTATTCTGAGGAAAAGCTTGAATTTCATCCATTATATCCAATAGTGCTTGTTGGTCTGACATAGGAACACATTTAAAATAGTTTGAAAAAGCTCTCCCCTATATCCCTACTCACTTAACTAGCTTCTGTTTATCAAAATCAGGATCCAAAGTATAGATAATTGTGACAATATAAAAGCTTTTGAATCAAAAGAAATCCCGACCTACTAATGTAGATCGGGATTTTATCTTTTCAATATCGAATGTTTTATTTCAATTTAGCTTTTCTTCTGCGCTGTGCCTTAAAATAGAGAAATTGTGCTCGTAAGCTGTAAACTCCTCCCGCAATAACGAATAGGAAGATAATTTGCTTACGTCCTAAGCTGAATTCAGCTATGAATCCTTTAGTTAGCATCACTGCTGACATGACAACCAACACAAGTGTAAGAACCCCTGCTAAGTGTCCTATTACTGAATTCTCATTTTTAATACCATTAGTAAAGCTTAATAGAATAAGCCCGAATACGGCTGGAATAAGAGCTGTAAATTGTGTGTCGCCCAGTTCTACATATCTCATGATAAAACCGAATGATCCCAAAAGAATTAATAGTAGAGCGTAAAATTTATTGACGTTATGTGCTTTGTCCATAATTGAATTTTTATTTATTTAGAATAAATAAAAATACTAATTAATTCAGAGAATGCAACAAAGCTTTAGATTTTTGTGATTGAGGAAATAGAAAAGGCCTAAAAATAAGAAAGGCTGTTCGTAATGAACAGCCTTTCTTGGACAACCTTAAAACTCAACCATGTATTGATTATCGAGCCTTAACTACTAGGAATTTAGAAGACTTCCAAAATGCATCAGCATTTGTAATAGTAATTCCTTTACCTTCTTCAAACTTATAAGAGTTTGCAGGGTGAGTGGTTACCATTGTAATCTTCTTTCCTTCAACAGGAATCATAGTAGTCTCAGTGATATCAATTTCTTTAAATTCTTTTGTATCTGCGTTCTCGTTTAAAACAGTAGCAGCACCGATTCCGATAATACCAGCTTTCTTAGCGATTACGTTCTTAGCTTTTAACTCAGATTTAGAACCTACTACATAGTAAGCAGTGTTCATAGAAGTTGTTCTTTCGCTAATAGTTTTTGCTTGATCAGCATTCTCTGTAGTTAACTCAGCAACTGCAGTATCTAATTTAGCAACGTTTTCGTTTAATCCTTCAACTTTAATATCAAGTTGAGCGATTTGCTCTTTCATAGCAGCAATGTCAGCTTCTTTTTGAGCAACATCAGCTTTCAAACGCTCAGTTAATTTTCTCAACTTAGAGTTCTGGTACCAGCTATTCTTTAGTTTCTTGTCTAACTCAGCAATCTTAGCATTGTTCTGCTCGATTAAATTGTTGATAGAAGCGATATTCTTAGCAATTTTCTGCTTTTGAGATTTAGTAGGAGTCTCTGAAGCTACAGCTACAATCTTCTCTTTTTCTTTAATGATCTCAAGATTCTCTTCGATAGAATTCAAAGTAGATACGAACTCATTAAGAGAAACTTCTTTTTGCTTAAGTGTTTCTGTTAGTTGTACTTTGTCAGCTTTTAGTTGTTCAAGTTCTTTTTGGTTACAAGAAGCAAAAAAAGTTAAGATCAATAATGCAATAATAATACGTTTCATAGTCATGTTCTAATTATACAATATTCAAAATAAATTCAAGTTTGTATAGTATAAATACTGTGCCAAAAGTGTAATCTTGAAAAATTGAGTTGTGATTAAATATTATAAACCCCTCTGTTTATGGGTCTTTTGATGTGTAATAAGTGTTGTTGAAAATACCGACATGCTTAGTTGTGAATTAAAGCTGTGGAATATTTCCCCATAGTTGTGGTGCGAATACGCAATTATGTAACACAATTGTTTTACTGAAGCAAAAATATATGTTAGGAAAAATGAAAGGCTATCTGAAAGGACAACCTTTCTATAAAGTGCGCAGCAGTACGGTTTGGTTATCGAACCTTAATAACTAAGTACTTAGAGTTTTTCCAGAATTGCTCAACATTTATAATTGATAAGCCTTTACCTGCTTCGAATTTAAATGAGCTTATCGGATGAGTTGTGATAAGATCAATCTTTTCTCCTTCGATTGGGATTAATGCAGTTTCTCGGATATCTATTTGCTTGAATTCTTTTGAATCAAAGTTTTCATTTAAAACAGTTGCTGATCCAATACCTATGATTCCACCTTTTTTAGAAGCGATTTGCTTTTCTTTTAAATCAGAACCAGTTCCAACAAAGTAGAAAGCTGTATTTAAACTGTTCGTTTTTTCTTCAATAAGCTTAGCACTCTCTTCATTCTGCGCACTTAAATCGGTAACACTTGTGTTTAAGCCATCAACCTGTATATTTAAACCTTCAACTTTAATATCTAAGCCAGCAATTTTCTCTTGTAGAATAACAATATCAGCTTCCTTATTAGCAACGTCATTTTTCAATCTCTCGGTAAGCTTTCTAAGTTTTGAATTCTTATACCAACTATTCTTAAGTTTCTTATCTAAATCATCAATCTTCAAACGGTTTTGCTCCAAAATATCGTTTATTGAAGTAAGCGTACTTGTAATTTTAGTTTTCTGAGATTTGTCAGGATTCTCAGAATTAACAGCGACAATTTTTTCTTTTTCTCGAATAACCTCAAGATTCTCTTCAATTGAATTTAGAGTTGCTACAAAATCGTTTAGTGCAACTTCTTTTTCGTTTGTAACATTTGTAAGTGCTTGATTTTGTTCTTTAAGTTGCTTGATTTCTTTTTGGTTACAAGCAATAAAAAATGGCAGGATTAATAAGGCAATGATAATTCGTTTCATGTTTTTTGATCTTTATTTTATGATTCTAGTTTAGTTCTGGAAACCTGTAATGTAAATACTGTGCCAAATTCTAAATTGTAAGTTTTGAATAATTCATATGTGTGTTAACTTGCTGTTATTGTGTGATATGTAGTGTAGTGTGTTAAGAAAGGACAGAATGATTAAGTTTATAGTCTGATCTGAAATTGGGGAGTTTTTAGCCAGAATTGAGTGAGAAATCCTCAATTGTAGAATTTTAACAACGGATTATATATAAAATCCTCTAAATTTGTATTTTACAAACAGAGCGAACCTCATATGGTGAAAAATAAAGATCA
>TARA_R110001583_G_scaffold45311_7_pt1 | contig 10858 bp, 14 predicted proteins | sample TARA_R110001583 | Tara Oceans TARA_R110001583 (sample SAMEA4398432) | marine metagenome | biome: Polar Biome; feature: [MES] marine water layer (ENVO:01000295) within the mesopelagic zone...; material: water (ENVO:00002006), including particulate matter (ENVO:01000060) such as...... | reverse complement strand
CGGCAAACGCAATCCAAATGTCGATACCTCCCCCGTGAAAGAAACTCCGCAATGACTCAACCTCGGCCAATCCCTCGAACACTCCCGGCAATTTTTTGGTATTGAAGCGTTTCAGCTTCTCCAAATTTAACCTTCCATTCTCGTCAATTAGCTTTGATTTTCGTGCGGCACGCCAATCGCGTACCCCTTGTTCGATGACGGCCGCGGCGAGGAATAGTCCCGCCTCGTCGTCCATCTTTTTAACTCACTTCCATTTGCCTTTGTGCAATATCCAACCGATCATTCCGTAATTGGCAACGTCTTTGTATGTGTCCGCCAATGATTCGTTGTTGATGTTGTCATCGCCTCGAATTGATTTCATCAATATGTGACGCATGCGGGCGACCTTGTCTTGTAGCCTGACCGCAATGCCGATCTGCCTAGTTGCCGCAATGTTGTCGCTCCCATAGTCTTGCTGCTTGTCGTCAAAAAGCTTTATGCAGTCCAACGCAACCAAAACGATCTCTCGTCCCATGTCCGTTTTAAGTTCCAACCCGTCAACGATTGTTGCGGCCAATTTGTCTTTGTCCATTTTCATGCCTTCGATTGTCCTCCTTGTTTATATTTGTGCAAATGCTTCATAACTGTTGTGGGGTCGAATCGGACAGTTTTACCGATTTTAAGGTACGGCACCAATCCAACTTTCATCCAATTATCAATCGTTCTCGGTTTGACTCCCGCAAACGTTGCCATCTGTGTTTTTGTCATCATCTGTTTCATTGTGTTTGCCATGTGTACCCGTCCCATGCTCGGTGCCGTTCGTCTCTCGATAAAAATTGATGTGCCTTTTCAATTGGCGGCATCAACAAATTATATTCAACCGTTGTTCCCCGCTTGGTATTGCATGCGTCACACAACAACCAACAAAGCAACCGGCGATTGGTTTTACCTAGCCAATTGAAATCTTCGTCAACCGTCTTGTCGGAAATCGCATTGCGATGATTGCTGTCGTCAATGAATGTTCCTTGGGTCATGCCTCTAAAATCTCGTTGTCGATTTCTCGAATGCTTTGCTTGATTGCCTTTGCTGCCATTCGATCATCCTTGTTGGCGTATTTGAACCCGGTCGGTTGCTCAAATCCTCGATATTGAATTTCTTTTAATCTTTCTTGAAATACTTGCTTTTTCTCCTTTAGCTCGGAAACGAACAAACGGGCCGGCGGTTTGGATTGGCTTTGTGGTTGGGTTGTCTTGGGAGTCTCTTGCGCCCGCTTGTTTAGCTCGGCTCGTACATCGAGTTCAATCGAGTCGCCCATCGGAACCCCCATTGACGTGGCCAAGCGGGCTAATGACTCGGCCATGCTATTTGGGGCCGGCTCGGTATTTGTGACCCTGTCGGCCAATCTCAAGCCAAATGCCTCGAATGGGTCGTTGACCGGGTTTTTGCCCCACATCCACAAGCCATCAACCTTGGCTCGCTCGAATGACTGCCAAACCTCTTCGACTTTGGTTTCGGGCCATTTGGTGAAATGGTTCCGACACATCTCAAGGGAGGGAGGTAGGTCGGTTGGTGCTGTCGGTTTAGACACCTCGCCTCCGCCTCCGTCTCCGTCTCCGTCTCCGCCTCCGTCTAGGCGGTCATTTGACCGTCCATTGACCGTCACTTGACCGTCATGTGACCGTCCATTGACCGTCATATGACCGTCATCGCGGTTTGGGAACTTGGAAATTTGTTGTCTTGTTCTCTGTTTAAAGTTCAAAACCTCAATGTATTGGCGGTTTTTAGCGTCTTTGTAGCGGGCGAGAATGCCGGCCGAAACGCACGCATCGCACCACTTGGCAACCAAGTCGTCGTCGAACTTGTGTAATGGGAACAAATTCGCGTTCAAAAGTCGGTCTTGGCCATGGAAGCGTCCAAAATCGTCCGCCTTCATCAAAAGTCGGGTAAAAAATCGCTCTTCCTCGGCGCTCAAATCGTTAACCGCGTGGCTGTCAGTCCAATCTCTTAAAATCCTGTTGGGCATGTCTAATTTTCGTTCATGTATTTATTGGCAAATTCCATAAATTCTTTTAATTCTGCCGCCTCTTTCGGACATGTGTCGATTCGGTTTTGCGTAACTTTGGCCCCATAATGCACGGCCGTTGGGTTACACTTCCAAAAAATGGCGATTACGCTGTTTGAATACCCCGCATCTTTGGCAACCCATTGGCAAGTGTGGCGGGGCTTGGTGTAAATCCCCCGCCGACGTTTCCCTTTGAGTTGTTCCAATGGCACCTTGTAAAATTCGGCCGCGGCCTCGGCTAATGATAAAAATTTCATGGCTTAAAATGGCACGTCGTCGTCTTCGATTGGGCTTTTGTTGGCCGGCGTGGCGTTGGGCTCGTCGTTGCTGGTTGCCGGCTCATCCTGTTTCGATCCCATAAAATGGAATTTCTCGCAGATGACCGCAATCTTTGACCGATTCTTGCCCTCGGGCGTTTGCCAAATGTCCTGCTTTAAGCGTCCCTCGAGCAGCATAGGACGACCTTTTGCCATGTATTGGCCTATCAACTCGGCTTGCTTACCAAATGCCGTGCAATCGACAAAACTGGTTTCCTCGACTGACTCGCCGGCTTGGTTTTTGTATTGCCGATTTAACGCCAAGCTAAATGACGCGATCTCGACCCCTCCCTTTGTTGTTTTGTTTTCGGGGTCACGGGTCAAGTTGCCGGTGATGATGACTTTGTTGTAACTGTTCATTTGTGTTTTATTTCTGCAATGCTTACTTGGCATCCTTTAAAATGCCCGTAAATTTTTGTTGTGCTTAAATGCGTCACTTGAGAATCGTCAAACCAAAATTTTAACTCTGTTAACACGTCCAAAACTGCCTTGGATAGATTGTCTACGTCGGGCTTTTTTATGTGGTCTTCGATGGCGCCGGGCTTTAGTTCGTGCGAATATTTGCCCGATCTGAAATGGCTTTTTGGGCGCTCGAAAACAAATCCCAAGTTGACGCTGATTGGGCCGGCTATTGGGCGGGCCGGCATGATTCCCGCGTTGATTGCCGCAACCTTGATGGACGTTCGCCATGGCTTGACGAGGCTTGGTGTGTACATGCGAATTGATCCGTTGATGGATACGGCACGCGGACGGGGTTGGCCCTTTGGTTCGCCCGGTGCAAAAAATTGAATTACGTTTGCTGTCATTCGGCATCAAACTCGATAAATTCGCCGGCAAGTTTCAAACGATCTTCCGCCAAATCGGGGTATTGTTGGCAATAATCCTCAACTTTTGACCGTGCAAAACATATCGTTGATTTGTCACGTTTGATAAGTTTACCTGTCGTTTCATGTGTCAAACCGGCCATCGAACAAATGTCCATGGCCATAGCTCGAACCCATGTAATTGAATCGGTTCGCTTGGTTGATAAAAGCTTCTCGGGCGTTAACTGATAATACTCGCAAACCCGGTCGATTATTTTTCTGCCAAGCGCCGCGTTGTTCAAATTACGGTTTGGCCTTGGCTTGGTTTGTGACCGTCCCGTTGGGTTTATCATCGGGGGTAATTTCATTTTGATTTGGCCAATGATGGTTTGTTTCGGGTTTCCTCGGTGTTGCCCTCGAGTATGTCGGCAAGTTCCTCGTCGAGTGCCTTGCCCTTTTTTTCCGTCTTGGCTTTTATCAACGCTTTCAGCTTCGACTTGTTGACGTCGCAAACGGCCGAAAATTCTTGGCCATCAATGCCAATGACTGCCGCCTTGAAAAATACGCCCTCGGGGTTAGTGATTTTTTGGCGTTTTGCTCCCGGCTTTAATTCGTACCCCGCAATTGCATTGGGGTCGGCCTCGAGCGCCTTGCGTGCGATTGCTTCCACTTTGGCAATTAGGCTTTTCGCAATGGCACATTTTTCAAGAAGGTTTGCGCTTGGGATTTCTGGCAAATTTGATTCAACCTTGGCAATGTCCGTGATGCTCTTTTGTGCCTCGGGGCATGTGGTTTTGGCTTTGCAATAGCGACACGCTTTTTCGGATGCCTTTCGGGGAGCGTCGGTTTCTTGGGCCTCCTCGAGTATCAACAACAACTCGTAATATGCCTCCCAAATGTCGTCAACTTTGTACGTCGTCAACGTCGCTTGTTGATCGAATGCCCGCGGCTGAATGATTGCCGTCGTGATTTCCTCAAGATGATTGTATTTCCAGAAAACCAGAACGGCCAACGCTCGCAATTGCATGTTGCTTTCCGCTGATTCGACCGCAACCGGGCCGGTCTTGTAATCGACCACAAGCGCCCGCGTGCCCTCAATGGCTACCAAGTCAGGTTTGCCGCTAAATAGCCTCTTGCCCTCAATCTCGAGCCAGAAACGCACCTCTCGCACTTGCTCGGCGTCAACCATGTCCAAATCGACCAAAATTGATCGCTCGAGTGTTTGGCATCTGCCAACCGTTTTGGCTGTCTCGTCGTCAAGTTCGTCAATGTGAACCTCGCCGGCCAAACAGGCATGGCCAACGTCGCCGGCTCGGCTCATTTCGTTGGGCTCATCGGGCAACCCGATTTCAGCATTCAACGACCCCCGGCAAGTCGCCAATCGCTCAAGATTCGAGGCACTCGGCAACCCCTGTCGTTCGTCGGTCACTTTTCTACCTCCGCAACCGCTTCCGTTGTCTCGACCGCTTCCGTTGTTTCTGGCGCTTCCGTTGCCTCGGGTAACTCGGCCGGCTTGGTGAAAATCGGCTTGGCTTGGTTAAAACGTTTTTCCTCAAAATTTGGCACGTCGTCGTCTTTGTGGATTTGCGTTTGTGCTTCGGGAGATAATGGCCAACGCTTTGAATGGCGCCGAATGACGGTTTTGCGGCACATCTCATCAAAATCGGTTTTCCATGGGCCGGCCGATCCGGCTTTTGAACGGTCGCGGATTGCCTCGCACTCGTCACGGGTCATCACTTCATAATCAATAAAGTCGAACCCGTCTTGTGCCCACTTGGCCCGTGAATAAACACAAACCAAATCGCCCCTCGGCTTTGTGTAATCGACCTTGTGGTTGACTGCCGTGTTGCCTGTCCCGTCGTCCTCTATTACGTCGAAAATGTCGTTTTCTCTGACGACCTTGCTCGTTGCGTTGACTCCGTTGCGGCGGGCGATTGCCAACAAACCTTTGTAATCAATTATCAGTTTGCACTCGGCACCGTAGGGTATCAAATGGGCATGCTGCCCGTCTGGCTCGAGGCCGACCGCGGAACAATTCAACAACGCCACGAAAAACGATTCTGGCGAACATTTCTCAAGCTTGGGCACTCTTTTCAACGTTGTTTCCGCAACCCGAATCAATCGCTCGGGCGTCAGGTATTTTGTGGATGCTCGGGCAACTTGCTCGGCAAAGTCGGTGCCGGTCAAAAGTTCCTTTAGCGTTTTGGTTTCTTGTTTTTTGATTTGGTTATTCATTGTCTGCTTTGCTTTTTCTGGTGATAAAAAAACCATCATTGCTTGGATAATGGCGGTGGTATTTGCGGGCATAAAACGGCCCGAAATTGTTGTTGATTTTGAATGCTCCCGTTGTTGATACGGTTGTCTCCCATCGAATCCGTTCAAGGATTGCCTGACTCCCGAAATGCTCAAGGCCGGCGCTTATTGCCTCCCCCGTAAAACGTTGGAACAAATCCCAAACAACCGGGTTTTCCTCGTCAAATTCCTCGAACGCTTGGGAGTGCTTTGACTTGGGGGCAAAACTGATTTCAAGTTGTGCAATCATGTGAAAATCAAAATGCCAATGATTGCGATTGTTGAAACGGTGAACCCCCAAAAAATTGCGGTGCATTTCCAGCACGTCGGATAAACGGGCGGGCTTTGCTTTTTGGGTTTCGGTTTTGTGGCGGCATATTTGACCTCACAAGCCTTTTGTGATGCCGCAAATGTCGCGGCCCAATGGTTTACAATTGTCGTGTTCATTTTGTGCATTTTTGCTGATATTTTTCGATCACACTTGGGTCAATTCGGACAGTCCCTTTTGACAGTCGTTGAACCGGGAATTTCTTTGCGGCAATCCATCGCCAAATCGTTCGTGAACTAACTCCGAAAACATTTGCTGCATCTTTTATTGTCATTGAATTATTGGTGTGGCACACCTTAAACCAAAAAAATGGGGAATTGGTGTGGCACACCTACCCCCAAAAAAAGGGGAGCGTTTACTCCCCCGCACCTAATTGATTTGCTTGAAAAAGGTAATAGCTCCCGTCTAATCGTGGAAGTACATTCTGCGAATTCGTTTCCTTTAATCGCTCAAGTAATGGTTGATAGAAATTCGTCCAATCTTCGGGCAACTGGGTCAAATTAACCTGATTTAAAGTTTCCTCTTCATCCCAAAAACAGGCGAAGATAAAATTCAATTTGTTCTGTTGGTGTTGTTCGCGTTCATCGAAACGCACATTTGCTGCAATCATGTTCTCTTCCAGAACCGCAATTCTTTCGGTGGCAGTTTTAAATTTGTCCTGCAAAATTGCGAACTTATGGTGTTCGGCCGCCATCTGCTTACCGCTCACCGTGTCAGCGGGAACAAGTCCAAGCGCCGCCTCGACGGGGCGTCCCACATGCCATGTCCAAATCAATGTGATAATAACCGCGCATGTGCAGAGTGTGCCGACCTTTACGGCTAGGGTCGTAAGGCGGGATTCGCTTACGTTAGAGTCATCCTTCGTTTCGCGGTGCCGGGATTGCGCGGCGTCTTCTGTGTCCCGGTGCTTGGTGCGGAGGTTGTCCTCTGATTCCCTGTGCCGCTTCACCATTGCGTCCTCTGATTCTCTATGTCGGCCTTTCGCGGCGTCCTCATTCGCCTGCCTAGTCTCCTCCGCAAATTGCACACGTTCGTTTGTGTCGTTTCCAATTTCATTGTGGCACCTCCGTTGTGCCAATTCCAATTCCGTCATTGTTTGTTTTTCCATTTTAATACTGCTTTCCTTAATTTTGTTTTGCTGTCGTTTTTTTTGTCTTTGTTGTTCAATTCATCAATCAAAAATTCGATAACCTCGGTCAAGGTCATGTCATTCTCTTTTGCTACTCGCTTTAATACTTCCTTATCGGTTTCCCAAATGTACGCCGATAAGCTTCGTCTTTTTTTGTCTCTTTGCCCGGGCATTGCTCAATTACACCGTTCAAAGGTTTGTTAATATTGTCGTCATATGTCGCTCAAAGGCGCAACTTGGCCCGGTGTGGCACACTCGTCAAGGGATAATTGTAAAAAACTTATTCGCAACTTTTTCACGAACCGCTTTTTTGTAATGTTTTAAAATCATCTCGGGCGAATTGCCGGCTTGTTCTGCTGTCAGGCCAATATTTTTGAACTTGGCCAAGTGATAACTGCAATATGAATGCCGCAAAGCATTTGGCCCGACCGTTGGAAGATTGCCCCGGCGCTTTTTGTCATAAACCGATTGACTGATTGGGAGAATTGCCCCGCGTTCCTTGGCCCGCTTGAGCCATTCAACCGCGTTTGGCTCGGGCTCATTGATTCGCTTGATTCGCAACTTGGCAATTGCCCCGCGAACGGTCACAACCCCGTCATCAACGTCAATGTCGGCCCAATTCATTTGGATTGCCTCCGACACTCTCAAGCCACAAAGCAACACAAGCACAACAACCGCGGCGACCTCGGGCACATCCATCGCCGCAATCAAATACGGTTCAACGTCGTCAATTGCCACAATGCAAACGTCGAGTTGATCGATTTTGATGCGCTCGAGCTTAAACGGATTTTTCCTTCCAACCCCGTAGCCTTGGGCGCCGGCCCAATTCCAAAGCGTGGTCAAGTCGGACAACATGCGGTTGAATCTCCGCGGGGAATATCCTTGCGGCTCGAGCCATTCCTCAACCTTGGCCGGCGTCAGCGTGTCAAACTTTCGGGCGTCAAATGCTGCTCCAAAGTTGCCGAAACTCGCTTTGTAAGATTTCAACGACTCATAACGCAACCCGATTTTTTCCTTGGCCCTTATGAACTCAACTCGGGCATTTTTGACGGTGATCGGTTTTGTTGGTTCGTGTTCCTTGGTGAAGTTAATGCACGCCTCGAGCAAGTCAAAACCCCCATCCTCGGCCGTTTGATACGCTTGAACGAGTCGCAACTTTTGGGCGTCGTCCAAGTCTTTTAATACCGCAAGCAAATCGGACGCATCCTCTCGCAACTTTTTCCGCTCGGCCTTGGCTTGGTAATGCTTGTCAAAGAATTTGCGTCTTCTAATGCCGTTGCTGTCGTAATAATTCAAGCGCCATTGCTTCCGCCCGTTTTTGATTTCTTCTTTTATCGTCATGGTTTCCCGGGGGCAACATACCCCCCGCCCGATTGGTGCCCTTTGGTGCCCTCGATGTCAAGGAATGTGTCATTGGATGTCACGGGTTGGCATCAATCGGCATTCGGTTAATTAGCCATTTCACTTAAAGAAAACGCGAATATGCCCGGTTTTGTTGACTAAAAAGAAAGTTGAAAAGAATTGCCCAACGGGGGTTCGACTCCCCCCGCCTCCACCATTTTAATTGAGTAAATGGGCTTTTTTTAAAACTGGTGCCCTTGTGGTGCCCTTAAAATCAAAATCACCATTTGTCGATTGGGCACTTTTCAGCGTGCAACCAAGTTTTCACTTTAAGCACGCAACCGCATTTAACACAAATGCCATGGCGTTGGAACTCGCAACCCTCGCAAATCGTCTGACGCTTGCGCTGCGCCCTTTTTAATGCGCCCGGGACATTCCCTATTCCAACCCATTTAAAGTTCCTTACAAGGGCATCCAAAGCGTTTAAAATCCGCCGGCCCATGGTCGGAACCTCGGGCACCGGCCAAGTCAGCGGGCGAGACGCTGAAACGTTCAAAGTCGGCTCAAACTTTTGGCTAGGGTCAAGGCGCATACGTCATTTAATCCGGCCGCGGCATTAACGGTCGTTCCGTAGGTTGTGGCGCTCAATGTCGCCGTGTATGTTGTCGCTCCGATCTTGTATTTTGGGTGCCCAAGGCCAACGTCGTCAACGTCAGCGTTTGCCAAAAGCGTACATTCCGCATCGACGTACGCGCCCGAGCTAGTCGCTGACCCGTCCGTTGCCTTTATGGTGTATTGATAATCAATTGCAACCAAGTCCGTCGTCGTTCTCGGCGGGCCATAATCAACAAAGCTTGTTGCGGTTGTTTCGATTAAAAAAGTTTCGTTTGTCCCCAAATCGTAATCCTGTCTGTAAATCAAATAACTCGTTGCGCCGGTCGGTGCCGTCCATGCCAACGCAATCGAGCCAAGCGTTTGGGTTGCGGTTAAACTTGTGGGGTCGTCCATCAGTCTTGAAAATTGTAATCCTGCTCGACCAAGTCAATCTTGATCCACATCGGTTTTGACGTCATCGGGGTAAAAATTGAGGTTACGTCGTTGCCATGACCGTCGAAATACGGGGTACCGGCGACGCTTCGTTGGTCGTGCGAAAATGCCCCGCTTGTAAATTCTCCATAAAACGGATTGCTGGCGGCATCAACCGTATGCCCTCCCTCGAATATATCGCACTCGTCAATTGATTCCTCGATGCGCCGATATTTTTCCGTTGTGAATGCCACTTGTGGGCTTGGGCCGGTCATGCCGTAACTTCCGGCGATTTCGTCAATGACGTGTTTGATCAATTGGTGAGTTGTCACGCCAAGCACGCCCGGCGCCTCCATGAATTGTGTGCGGATGCTTGCCGGCAATGCGTATTTAATCGCTTGGTCTTGCACGCGGATTTCTCCCGTGTATTTGCTCGAGATGATGTAATAATTGTCATTTGATTCGTTGACCATTGCCCCCTGCTTTGAACATGCCGAGGCATTGAACGCGCCCCCCAAGTCAATTTGATAACTCGATTCGGTTGTTGTGCCGGTTGCCCATTCGGTCGCGTCTGCATCAAGCGCCGGGTCGGTGATTCCCGTGCCCCCAAAACTTCCGCTTGCCTCGCCCCCAAAACTGAATCCGTCGCCCGTTGTTGACCCTAGCGTAAGGCTTGCGACTTTGGTTGTGTCATCGCCGCAATCAAATGCGCCCGCAACGGCCGAGAAATCCTGCCCCGTCTCCCCGTCTTCCGCTGCCAAGTAAGTAACGGCCGAATGCCGATATTCAAACGTTAAAGGCAATTCGATTCGCGCCCGCACAAGCAAATTGACTGCGTTGGCTAAATTATTGAAAATTCTGGCGTAAAGGTTTGTATTCGGGAACGGCCCAAACCCTTGAGCGTTGTCCTCTCGAATGTCGCCCGGCAAAAACTCGAGCCAGCGTTTCGACCCCGAGTAATCCGCTTCAATTCTGTATTGGGCTTTTTTCTTGGCGCTTGGAATTGCAACGGGAGTGTCGGCATCCTCCGCGTCGGCCCGGTCAGCGTCCCAATCTGAACCATCCCAATAATGCCACGCGGCCGAGGAATTTGCCCGGCCTTGAACATAATATTTGACCCGCTCCGTGTCAGTTGCCGACCAAACGATTGTGTGCCCTCCGTCTTCCGTGTCGGTCACGGTAAAATCAACAACCTCGCTTGTGCCCCGGCCGAATCCATAAGCCAAATAATTGTCGTAACTTGTTGACGTCTCAATTGTCGGGGTCGCGTTTGACGCAATTAAATTTTTTTCTCCCCCATCGTCAAAACCGTAAACCGAATAAAGCACGCCCTCCCGTGCCGGCCAATCAAGCGTTGTGCCGGCCTTGGAGACTGTAACGGCTTTCAAATACTTTCGACCCTGACGCAAGGCTTGTTGGCAGAGATTGGGGAAAGTGTAATCATACAACCTTGATTCGTGCGTGCATGTGTATTTGATGGTCGATTCCTTGTCCATGAACCCCCCGCAAATCGCTTGCAAAATAAATTCCATATAAAGCAACTCATCTGAAAACGCGGGAGTGTCAGACGTGTTAAAATTG